>Ga0163217_1020753_pt1 | contig 16426 bp, 15 predicted proteins | sample SynspAceP_FD_185933 | JGI IMG/M metagenome (GOLD analysis project Ga0163217, IMG submission 185933) | Saline lake microbial communities from Ace Lake in Antarctica - Synechococcus sp. Ace-P (PacBio error correction) | ecosystem: Environmental > Aquatic > Non-marine Saline and Alkaline > Saline ... | reverse complement strand
CAGGGGGGGAAAACCATTTTTGGCAAAACCCGGGGGGCAACTTTTTTTTCGTTCCCCAGCCAAGGCAGGGTCTTTTTGCGGGGGTGTTATTGGCCCCCCCCAGGATTTCAGGCCGGCTTGGGTTTTTTTTTCCCCCAGCCCCCATCCGTGGGGCGGAAAACGTGTTAAAAAAATGGGGGGGGGGGGGGCCGGGGGGGGCCCCCCCATGATTCCAGGCAAAGGTTTGATTTTCTTTTGCGGCTTGCCGCGGGGGAACATAAAAGGGGGCGGCCTGGAAAAAAAAAAATATCCGCCTCTTTCGGGGAATTAGGAGGGCCTGGAAAAAAAGGGGGGGAAAGGGGGTGCCGGGGTTTTTCCAGTCCTCAAGGCCGATGGGGGGGGGGGCCCATTTTAAACTGGGGGGCCACGGGTTTTTTTTTTTTTTTTTCAGGGCTTGTTCAAAAAAAAAGCCTTTTCTTTTTCCCCCCAGGGGCCGTTGGGGGGGCCCCCGGGGGGGGGGCTTTTGGGCGGTAACAATTTTTTTTTTTTTTTCCTTTAAAGGCGTTTAAACCCATTTTTTTTTTTTTTTCCCCCATTTAATCGTTTTTTGAATTTCCAAAAAACCCCCCCCCCCAAACTGGCATTTTTTCAAAAAAAAAACCCCCAGTGTTTTCCCCCGGGGCGGGGCCAGGGTGGGTTGTAAAAGCAATGCAAGGGGCACCGGGTTTCCAAAAAAGGGGGCTTTCCCCGGGCTTGTTTCAGGGTTGTTGAGGGCCCCCAAAAAAAGGCCGATTTTTTGTTTTTTTTTTTTGTCCCCAAAAAAACCCCCCCCAGGGCGGGTGGGGGGGAATTCCAACAACTTCTTTGGAATTTTCCAAAAAAAAGCCGGGCCAACAGGCGGGTTTATTTTTTTTTTTCCCGCCTTTTCGCTTTTTTGGCCGGGGGGGCTGGGGGGGATTCCCCCCCCAACCCCCCCGGCTTTTTTTGGGGGGGGGGGGGACCCCGGGCCCCCAGGGGGGGGGGCGGGGGGGGCGGGGAGGATGGCCATCCAAATTCGGGCCCTTTTTTTTTCCCACCCCAAAGGGGGGCCAAAAACAGGGGGGGGGGCCCCACTGTTTTGTTTTCCCGGCCAAAAGGGTGGCGGGGGGAATTTCAGCTTTTTTTTTTTTTTTTTTCCCCCCAGAGGTTTCCCAAAACTTTTTTTTTTGGTTTCTTTTTTGGCTTTTTTCAGTTTTTTTTAAGGGGGGGGGGCCCAAAACGGTTTGGGAAAAAGGTTTTTTTTATGGGGGGTGGTTATTTTTGTTGGTTGGTTTTTTTTCCAAAGTTTTTTTTAACCCCCAAGAAAAATCGGGGGACTTAAGGGCCCGTTTGGGGGCTGGGGGGACGGGCGGGCGGGGGGGGGGGGGGAAAAAAAGGAAAATTTAATGGCTTGGCTTTTAAAAAAGGGCCCCCCGTTTTTTTGCCCCCCCCCCCCCCCACCCCCCCCCCAAAAAAAAACCCCAAACTTTTTCCCCGGGGGGCTTTCACGCCCGGCAATTTTGGGCCCCCCTTTTGGTTTTCCCCGGCCCGGGCAAATTGGGCCCCAAGCCAAAAGGTTTTTTTTTTTTTTTCCGCCCAAGGGGCTTTTTTTTGGCCGGGGAAAACCGCCGGTAACTCTATTTCAAAAGGCGGGGGGAAACTCGGGCGGCTTTTTTTTTGGGGCCAAGCCGGGCCTTTTTTTTTTGGGCGTTTTTTCCTTTGCAAGGTAGATTTTTAAACCCCGGCAAAATTTTTTTCCAGCGCCCGGACAATTGTAGGTTCCGCCGCGGCCAAGATTTGAACCGGGTGGGATTTTTAAAAACCGTGGGGGCGTGGTGGGGGGAAAAAAAAAAAAGGTGGGTTTTTTTTGCTTAAGGCTTTTTTTGGGGGGGGGGGCCGGGGGGGGCCCCCCCCAAACCGTTCCCGAGGGGGGGAGGAGGGCTTTTTGGGGGGGGGGAAGGGGGCCCCCCCCCCCCCCTTTCGGGGGGTTTTGTGGGGGTCCGATTTTCACTAAAACCAGGGGGGCATTTTTTGTTTGTTTGGGGGGATTATTCCATGGCGGGGTTTTTTTTAAGTTTTTCCTGTTTTTTCCCCTTTTTTTTTGGTGCTGCCAGGGGGGCGGTTCTTTCGGGGGGGATGGGGTGCCAGGTCGGTTTGGTTTGGGGGGCCCCCTGTCTTTTTGGGCTTTTTCAGGGGAGTTAAAAAAAAAAAAAAAAAAGGGGTAAAAAGGGGGGGAAAAAAAACCCCCCCCCCCCAAAAAAAACCCTTTTTTTTTTTGGGCCGGGGGGGGGGGCTTTTTTTTGGCCCGGGCCCCCCTGATTATTTTCTGGGAAATTTTTTTCCCAAGGGGGGGCTAGGGGCGCTAAGGGGGGGGGGGGGAAAATTTTTTTTTTTTTTTTTTTTTTTTTTTCCCCGTTGTGGGGGGGGGGGGGGCCGTGAAATAAAAGGGGTAGGGTTTTTTCATTAAATTTCCAAAACCCAAGGGTTTTGGGGCCCCCCCGAAATTATTTTTGGAAAGTTTTCCAGGGTTGCTTTTCTTTAGGTTCTTTGTTGGGGTTATTTTTTGCTGGGGGGGGGCCCTTGGGGGGGGGGGGGGGGGCCGGGGGGCTGGTTTTGGGCGGCCCCAGGAAAAATTCAAACCGATTTTTTGGGGGGGGGGGGCCCGGAAATATTCCCAAAACCCCAAAAAATTTTTTGGCCTTTTTTAACCAAAAAAGGGGGGCCCTATTTTTTTTTGGCTCCGGCGGGGACCCAAAGGGCTTGTGCGAAAAAGGGGCCCCCCCAGCGGTTTTTTTGTTAAACCAAAAAGGGGGCCCCCCCACCTTTTTTTGTTCCAAAAGCGGCCCGAAAAAAAAGGCCCAGCCCCCCGGGCTTTTCGGGGCCGGGGGGCTAAACCCGGAAGCCCATTTCAAAAGGCCGGTTTTTTAAAACCCCCCTTTTTTTTTGGAAAAAAGGCGTGTTTTCTGTTCCCCTTTGCTTTTTTTTTTTTTTGCCGGGGGCGGTTGTGGCCCTGGAAAACGGCCCAGGGGGGTTCTTGTTAAAAATCTGGGATTTTTTCGGGGTGGCCCAGGGGGGGGGGGAAAACCTTTTAATAAACCCTTATTAAATCGGCAAAGGGGGAGGGCCAATTTTTTTTTTTTTTAACCCCGGGCCCATTTTTTTAAGTTTGAGGTTTACAAGGTTTTAAACCCCGGGCCCGGGGGGCCGCCGGCCCCCGGCCGGGGCTTTGGAAAGGGGGGGAAACCCTGCGGGGGGCAAAAGGGGCTTTTTTCGGGGGGGCCCAATTTTTAAACCGGGGGGCCCCCCCCGGGGCCCCGCCATTCGGGGCAAATAAAAAGACAGCCCAAAGGGGCAAATTTTTTTTTTTCCCCCCGGCCCAAAAAAGGGAGGGGCAAATTGGGGGCAAAAAAATTTGGGGGGGGCCCCCCCAAAAAACGGCTTTATGGGGACAAAATTTTGGGGGGAAAAAAATGTTTTAATGGGGGCCAAATTGTTTTTTTGGAAAGGGGGGGCTTTTTTTTGTTTTTTAAAAAAACGTCTGGCGCGTTTTTAAAAAAAAAAAAAGGGGGGTTTTGGGGACAGTCGAAACCCAAGGGCGGGGGGCCCCCGGCCCGGGTGTCGGGAAAGGGAAAAGCCGGGCCCCGGGGTTTTTCCCGGGGGGAAGGGGGGGGGGCCCTTCTTGGATGGGGAAAGTTTTTTCGGGCGGGGGCCCAAAAAAAGGGATTCTTTTGTTTATAAACCGGGGGGAGCGGTGGGGGCTTTTTTTATTTTATGGGGCTTTTTTGCCCCCCAAAATTTTTTTTTTTTTTTTTTTAAAACCCCCCTTTTGACCCCGGGGGGCCCCCACGCGGGGCCTTTTGGGCATGGGGGAACCAAAGGGGCGGGGGCCCGGTATTTTTTCTTTCCCGGGCCCCCCCACCCCCAGGTTTTGAACGGGCGGGGGGGGGCTTATCCTTGGCAGGGGTTTCCTTAACCCAAAAAAACCCCGTCAAACCCCCAACTTGGGGGGGGGGGGGGGGCGGGGAACAAAAAAAAGGGCCCCCCCCATTTTTCGGGGGGGTGAAAATATTTCGGGGCCGCCCCCCCCAATATTTTTCTTTTTCCCCGGCAAAGGGGGAAATTTTTTTTTTGGATTTTTTTTTGCTTGAAAAATTTTTTTTTTTCAGGGCCCAACCCCCTTTTTTTTTTGGCCGGGTCTTGGGATTTTTTATTGGCTTGGGGGGGGTATTTGTGTGTTAAACGGGGAAAAAAAACTACCGCCCCTTCCAAAAAAAAACTTTGGCCCCTTTCGGGGGGAAACCAACAAGGGGGGGGTTTGGGGGGGGGGGAAAAGTTTTTGGGGGGGGAGGAAGCTGGGGGGCTGGGATTCCCCACGGTTGGGCGGCACCGGGGGCCCCAAAAAAAGGGGGGGGCCCAACCTTTTGGGGGTTTTTTTTTTTTGGCCCCGGCCTTTGGGGGACCGGGGGCCCCAACCCGGGCCAGGTTCCCAACGATTTTTTTTTGGGGGGGGGGAAACCACAGTGTGGCTTTTTTTTCCCAAGTTATTTTTTTGTCATTCCCGGGGGGCCAAAAAACCCAAAGGGGGGCAAGGGGCCCCCCTTTTTGGCCAGGGCCTGGGCCCCCGGTTGGGGGGCCTTGGGGAAAAAAGGGCCCGGGGGCTTACTTTTTTTTTTTTTTTGTTATTTCAAAAGTTTTTTTTAAAAACCAAAAAAAACCCGGGGTTTTTTAGATTTTTATTGGGGCCTTTGAGGGGTTTTTCCTTGGCAAAAACATTTTGGGGGTTTTTTTAAAACCCCTTTGCCCCGGGGGGCCTGATGGGGGGGGGGGGGGGCTTTGTTTGGGGATTTCCCGGAGCCATTTTGGGGCCCCTTTGGAGGAAAACAGGGGGGAAAAAAAAACAGGGGGGGGCGCGGGGGGAACCAAATTGGGGCCAAAAGGGGGGGACCTTTTTTTCTTTTTTCTGGTAAAGGGGGGAACTTCGGAGGGGCACCACGGGGGGGCAAAACTCCGATTTTTCCCTTCGGGGGGGGGCCGTTTGGACCCCCGGGGGGGCCCCCTTTTTGGGGGGCCAGGTTTGCCCGGGGGTTGTTTGCCGGCCCGCCCAAACCGATGGGAGGGGGGGGACCTTTTCCCCAACGAAGGGATTGGCGGGAAAAAAAAAAAAAAGGGGGGCCCCACTGTGGGGCATCCCGAAATTTTGTTTTTTTTTCGTTTGGCGGGGGAGTGGGGGACGTTTTTTAAAAACTTTTTGGGCCCCGGGCGCCCAACCCCATGGGGCCTGGTTCTTTGATTTAAAAACCCCGGTTTTTAATTTTTTTTTCGGCCCGTGGAAGCGGAGGGGGGCCCTTGTTTTTCCCCAGCGGGGCCTGCCCCCCGGGAGGGCTGGAAATTCTTCAAAAAAAATTTTTTTTCGGGGGCCCCAACCTGGCTGTTTTTTTTTTTTTTTGGGCAAGATGGGCTTTTTAAAGGGGGGGCCCCGGGGGGGGGGCCAAAGCCTGGGGCAACAGTTTGTCGGGGCTTATTGAAATAAGCCTTTTCCGCGCTATTGGGGGGACGATTTTTGATAATTTGGGGGGAACGGGCCGGGGGTGTTTCCCCCCCACCCCCCCCCTTTTTTCTTTTTTTACCCCGTTTTAAATTTACCCATTGATCGTTATTTTTTGCCGGCCCGTTTTTTTCGGGAATTGGGGGGGGGGGGGGGCCAGGGGGCCCGGTAAAAACCCACCAAGGGTTCCCGGGCCTGGGGGGGGGGGGAACATTCTGTGGGACGGGCCCTTTCTTGCGCCGGCAAACCAATGGCGGCTTTTTTTTTTTTTGCGGGGGGGGGGCGGGGGGGCCCCCCGAAAAGGGTTTTTTTCTTTATTCCCCCCAAAGGTTCGGGGGCCGGCCCAAGGCCAGGGGATGGGGGGGGGCTTTAACAAAACCCAGCTTTTTTTTTTGCGGCTCGAAATTTGCTTGGCAAACCCCCCCCCCCCCCCAAGGGGGCCCAAACGGTTTTAATTTTCGGATTTTTTTTTTTTTTTTTTTTTTCCCCCAACGGGGCCAAGGGCCCGCCCCCACCCGGATTTGGGGCAAATTGGGCCCGGACTGTTGGCGCCGGGGGGCAAAAAACCCATTTTCCCCCCCCCGGCCCCCCATGGGGGCCCCGGTTTTTTTTGCCCCTTGAAAAAAACAGGGGGGGCCCAAACAAAAAAAAAAAAAACCACCGGGGTGGCTTGTTTTTTTTTTCCGGATTTTTTTTAACCTTTGGCTTTTTGGGGGGACTTTTTTTTGCCGCAGGCCAAAAAAAAACCCCCCCAAAACCGAGGGGTCCCAAAAACCCGGCCCTGGATTGAAACTTGGCAAAAAACCAAGCTTTTACCGGGGGCCCCTTTTTTGGTTTTTTTTTTGGCAATTAAAAATCTTTCGGGGGGCCCGGGCTTTTCGCCCGGAAAAAACGCCAAGGGGGCCTTTTTTGGGGGCCCATTGGGGTTTTTTTGCTTTTTAAACCCCCTCCCGCTAGGGGGGGGGCCCCCTGGGGCCCCCCCACCCCGGCCAGGGGGGAGAAAAAACCAAAAGGGAACCCCCCCCGGGGCCCCCCCTTTTTTTTTTGATTTTGAGGGTTTTTCCTGGGGAAAAATTCTTGGGGGGGGGGGGGGGGCCCGCTTTTTTTGAATTGTCCGGGGGGATTGGGCTTTGTTGGGGGGAAACCTGGGACGGGGGGGGGGGGGGCCGAATTTCAAGTTTTTTTTGAACGCCCGAAAAAGGGGGGGGGGGCGGGGGTTTTCTGTTATTGTTTAAACCCCCGGGCCCCCGGCCGGAAGGGGGGGGGGGGGGGATTTTTTTTTTCCTGGGGGGGGGGGCCCCGAGGCGTGGGAGGGGGGGGGGGGGGGGGGGGGCCAAAAAACGACCCGGGGGGGCCTTGGAAAAAACTGGGTTTTTTTTTTTGGCGGGGGGGGGGGGGGCAATTAAACTTTTTTTTTTCAACAAAAAAAGTGGGGGGTTTTTGTTCCATTTCTGGGCCGATTTTAACCCCCCCAAAAGGTTGTTTTTTTTTTTTGGCGGCGGGCCGGGGAAAAAAAAAGGGAAAATTATGTTTTCCCAAAAAAAACGCCCTGGCAGGCTGGGGGGGAATTATTTGGCCAGCCTTGCAAAAAAAGGGCCCAAATTTTTGCCCGGAAGACGGGGGGCCCCCCTTTTTTAGGGGCGGGGGGGGCCCTTTGGCCGTGGACCAAGGGGAGGGCTTTTTCCGCCAAAGGGCTTTGCATTGTTTCATTTTGGCGGGAGAATTTTTTTTCTTAACCCCGCCACCAAAGCCAAGGGGGGGGGCCCATTTTTTTGGCCGGGTTAAAAACCAGGGCCGGGCGCGGGGGTCGGGGGGATTTTTTTTTTTTTTTTTTGGGGGGCCGGGAGGGGGCCCAAAAAATTTTCTTTCTTCCTCTTTTTTTTCCTTTTTTTCCTTTTTCCTTTTTCGTTTTTTTTTGTTTGTTTTGGAAAAGGAAAAGGAGGGATGGGGGCTTTTTCGGGGCATCCCGGGGACACGGGGGGGGCGGGGGGGGCTTTGTTTTCTTTTTTTTTTTTTTTCCAAAAAAAACCCCGGGCCAATGGGAGCCTATGGGGTGGCCGGTTAAAAAGAAAAATTCGGCGGGGGGGCCCCAATTGCCCCCCAAGGCCCTTTGGGGCCGGGAAGCCCCCTGGGGGTCCCACGGGCCAAAGGGGGGGGGGGGGGCCGGGCAGGGGGGGGGGGGGGGGCCCGGGGGGCCCCGGCCCAAATTTGGGGGGCTTTTGGGCAGGGGGGGGGGGCTTGGGGGCATTTTATCAAAAGCTTGGGGGGCCAGGGGGGGGGGCGGGTTTTTTTGGGGAAATTTTTTTTATTTTTTTTTTTTCTTTCCGGGGGGGGCGCGGGCACCACTTTTATTTTTGGGTTATGCGGGGCCAAGGAAAATGGGGGGGGGGGACCCAAACCTTTTGTTTTTTTTTTGGGATATTGGGGCCCCAAAAAAAACCCGAAGTTTTCAAAAAAAGGGGGGGGGGCCCCCGGGGGTTTTCGGTTTGTTGGGCTTCCCCCAAAAAACCCCCTTTTCGGGGGCCCAAAAAGGAATTTTTTTTTTTTTTTTTCCTATTTCCGCGGGGGGGGGGGGGGGCCCGGGGGGGGGTTTTTAATACAGACCCCCCCGCCTTTTTTCCGGGAGGGCGGTAAAAACTGAATTTTCGGGGGGGCCGGTCCAAGGGGGGTTTTATTTTTTCAAATTTTTTTTTTTCCCCAGGGGCCATCCTTCCGGGGAATTTCAGGGGCGGGGCCAGATTTTCCCCCAAGGGGGGGGGAAACCCCCAAAAAATTTTTCCAGGGGGGGGGCCCCGTTTTTTTTTTTTCTTTTTGTTTTTTTTCTGGGCGGGGTGGGGGCCAGGGGGGGGGGGCTAAAGGGCGGGGTTGTTTTTAGCCCCAAACCCCAATTTTTTTTTTTTTTTTGGGGCCCCAAAAAAAAGGGGGGGGCCTTTTTTGGCGGTTTCCCCCGCCGGGGGCCGAAGGGGGCCAGGGGGGGCCCCGGGGGGGGGAAATGAATTTTATTGCAAAACAAACCCCCCCCCAAAAAAAAAAAAAAGGGGGCCCGCGTAAGCTGTTTTGGCAAGGTTTTTTTTCCAAAAAAATTCCCAGGGGGGGCGGTTTTTTGGGGAAAAAAAACCCCCCCGGGTTTTGGGTTTTTTTTTGGGGGCTGCCCGGCCCAAAGGAAATTTTTTTTTTTTTTTTTTTTTTTTTCCACAGGGCCAAGGGTTTTTTTTAAATTCCGGAAAAACCCCAGGGGGCCCGTATTGTTTCGGGGTTTTGTTTTTGCCTTGTTTTTTTTCGGGGGCGCAAACGGGGGGGCCCATGGGGCCGGGGGGGATTTGGTTTTTTTTGGGCCCGCCGCCCAAAACCCATTCGGGGGGCCAGTGGGGGGGGTGGGGGGCCAAAATTTTTCGGTTGGGGCCGCCCTTGTGGGGGGCCCCCGGGAAAATCGGATTAAAAACCCCCGGGCGTTTTTAGGGGGCCCCTGGGGGTTTTCAACAATGAATCGGGGAAAAGGGGCCCCCGGGGTGGGGGCACCCAAAAAAGGGGGGGGCTTTGGGTGTAAAAAGGGCCAATTTTTTTTCCTGGCTTTTTGGCGGGGCCCCAAAACTTTGGGGGGGGATTACCCCCTTTCGGGGGGCCCCCCGCGCAAGGGAAAGGGGGGGGGCGGGGGGCCCGCCCCAAATTTTTGGGGGTTTTTTTTTTTTTTTTTGGCCGGGCCCCCCGCAGGAAAGGGGCGGTTTTTTTCCCAAAACCCAGGGATTTCCAGCGGGGGGGGGGGGGAACTGGTTGACCGGCGGCCTTTTTTTTTTGGCCCATTTTTTTTTTTCCAACGGGGGGGCCCCCCCCGCGGCGCATTTTTTTAAAAAGGGGGGGGGATCAAATGGGGGTTAATTTTACGGTTAAGAGGGGGGGTTTTTGAAAAAACCCGCCGGTTTTTCACATTTTTTTTTCTTTTTCCATTGTTTTTTTTCCGGGGGTTTCCATTTTAAAGCGGGGGAAAAAAAAAAGCTATAATAAAAGGGGGGGCCCAACCCCCAACACTGGCCAAAGGTGTTTTTTTGCCCGGGGCCTTTTTTTTTGTCCCAAAGGGGGCCCCCCCAATTTCTCCAAACAGTTGAGGGCAAGGGTTTGGCCCCGGGATTTTGGGAAAAATTTTTTTTTTTTTTTTTTCAAAAAAGGGGGGGGGCCCTGTTTTTTTTTTCGGGGGGCAAGAGGGGGGGGGGGGGGGGGCCCCCTATGGCGGGAAAGGGGGCCGCCGGGCCTTTTTTTCAGGGGCCGATTTAAAAAACCGGGGGTTTAAAGTCGGGGAAAAACAAAGGGGGGGGGGGGCCCCCAAATTTGGCGTTTGGGGGGCGGAGATTTAACGGGGGGGTCCCCTTTTTTTTCGGGCCAGGGGGGGGACCCCCCCAGGGAACAAAATCGATATTTTGCAGAAAAAAAACCAAGTGGGGCCTCCCCGGGGGCCCCAAATTTTCCCCTCCAGTTTGAGGGGTTTTTCCCCCCTCCAATTCCCGGTTTTTTTTTTTTCTCGGCGGGGGGGGGGCCCCCAACAACCCCACGGGGGGCCAAAAAAACCTTGGGGGGGCCCAAACAGGGGGGGGGGGGGGCCCCGGGCGGGGGTCAAACCCGGCCCCGGAGGGGGGTTCGGGGGGAATTTTTTTTTTTTTTTGGGGGGGCCCCCGTTTTGGGAGCCTTTTCCGAAAAAAGTTTTTCTTTCCATTGTTTTTTAAACCCCCCCAGGAAAAAAAAAAAAAAAAAAAAAAAAGGGGGGGAAAAAAAGGGGTTTCTTTTTTTATTGGGGGACCCATTCTTTTGTTCCGCGGGCCCCCCCCCTTTGGGTTTTTTTTCCCCCCTGTTGGTTTTCAGGGGGGGGGGGGGCCCCCATTGCTTTTTTTTTCTTTGATTTTGCCCAAAAACCCCCCCAGCCCCCCCCCCAATTCCCAACGGGGGGGCGGGCCAGGGGTTAAACCCCCCCCCAAATGTTTTTTGGGGCCAGGGGGGGGGGGGGACTTTTTTTTTTTCAAAAAGGGCAAAAAACTTTTTTTTTTTTTCTTTAAACCCCGGGGTCTCGGTTTAAAAAAACTTTTTTTTGGAAAGTTAGCCCCCCGGGGGGCCGCGTCCAACAGGGCCAAAAAAAAAACCCCCTATGGGCCCCAAGGGGGGGGGGGGGCTTGGGGCCCCCCCACAAAAAGGCTTGGCGGGCTGGGGGGTTTTGGGTTCGGATTTATTGGATTTAACTGGAAAAGGCCCCCCCCCCAACTTGGGGGTCCATTTTAGGGTGGGGAAAAAACCCCCCTTTGCCCGTATTTTTTGGGGCGGGTTTTCCAGGGCGGGGCCCAACCCCCCAAAAGATTGGGGGCGGCTTGGCGCGCGGCCCCCCCAAAAAAAACTTTTTGGGAATTTTTTTTTTTTTTTTTTCCCCAAAGGACGGCCAGGCTCCCCAAAAAAACTTTTTCCCCCAACCCTAGTTGGGGGTCCGGAGGGGGGCCGCCAAAAGGGGTTTTTTGAGGGGGGCGGTAAGTTTTGTAAGCAAAAAACTTTTTTAAACCCCAAGGGGGGGGGGGGGGGGGCCGATCAACCGGGCCAAGTGGGGGGGCTGAATCCCCCAAAAAAAGGCATTTCCATTCCTGGGCCCTTTGGGGAAAATTATTTATTTGGGCCCCGGATATTTTAACCCCCCCGGGGGAATGGGAGCCTTGGGGTTTTTTTTTTTTCCAAGTTTTGTTTTGGGGGGGCGGGGGGACGGTTGGGTAAAAGGGGGGGAACCCTTTTTGGCGGGGGGAAAAAAAGGGGGGGGCCCCCCCGCGGCCTTTCAAAAAACTTGGTGGGGCGGGGGGGGGGGGGGAGGGGGGAAAGATACCCGGGGCCGGCTTGGGTTTTTTTTTCCACATTGGGGGCAAAGGGGGGCCCCCCCCCGGCCCGGGGTTTTTTCCCAGGGGGGGGGGTTAAAATGCGGGGGCGCAGGGGGGGCAATTTTATAAAGCCCCAACCCGGGCTTTTTTTTTTATTTCCCCGGGTTAAATTTTTTCCCTTTTTTTTTGGGCCGAAAAAACCTTTCCCAATTTTTTTTTATTCAAAAAAAAAAAAAAGGGGCTTTCGGGAAAAAAAAAAAACCCCCCCCGGCCCGGCTTTTTTCTTTCGGGGGAAACCGGGCGGGGCGCCCCCCCCCCGGGCTTTGGTCCGGGGGGGGGGGGGGGGGACATTGTTCCAAAAACCTTTTTTTTTTTTAAACCGCCCCAGGGTAAGCCCTCCAAAAAAAGCATTTTTGGGGGCCCCTAAAAACATTTTTTTTGTTTTCCCACTTTTTGTTTCCATAAAAAGCGCGCCCAAAAATTTTGCCAATTTTTTTTTGCTTTGGGGGGGGCCGGGGGAATTGGGCTTTTTGGGCTTTTCCAAATTTTGACCGAAAAAATTTTTGGGGCGGGGGGCGGGGGCCCGGGGGTAAATTTGCCCCGGAGGGGGGGCCTGGGCGGGGCCAGAGGGGGTTCTTTTCCCCAAAAAAAAAAGGCGGGCCCCCCCCGCGGGGGCGGCCGCGGTAAAAAAAACTTTGCTATAACCTCAACTTTTTATTTTTTTGGGGCGGGGGGGGGGGGGTTAAAAGTTTTGGGGGGCTTTTCCTTTTGCAGGGAAAAGGGGGTATTTTAGGTTTTTTGCCCAAAACCCGCATTTTTTTTCCCCAGGGATTTTTTTTTTACAGGGACCCCCCCCCCCTGGGGGGGGCCCGTTTTCCCAAAAGGGGCCCCCCAAACAAAAAAAAAACCCCCCCGCCGCAAAAAAAAAGGGGGGGGGCAGGGGGGGTGGGGGGAGGGAACTTTTTTTTTTTTTTTTCAGGTTGGGGGGAACGCTCGGAATTTTTTTTGGGCTTTTCGCCGGGGTTAGCCCCGCAAAGCCGGCCCCGGGGGCTCGGGGCCCCCGTGGGGGGGGAAAAAGGGGGGGGGTTTTTATTTTTTTGGGTTTTGGTTTTTACAACCCATTTGCTCGGCCAAAGGGGCTTTGGGTACCCCCCCCGGGGCGGGGGGAAGCCATTTTTAGGGGGGCCTTTGTAGGGGGGGGGGCCATTGGTTGATTATCGGGGCCATTTTTGTTTCCGTCTGATTTTTTTTTTTTTTTTTTTTTTTCCTTGGGGGGGACCCGGGCCAAAACAAGGCCGGAGGGCCCAAAAAAAGGGGGGAGGGCCCCAGGGCAAACCAACAAACTTTTAGCGGCAATAAAAAAAAAAACCCCTGGAAAAAACGGGTTTTTCATTTTATTTTCGGGGGGCCCAAAAAAAAAATAAACCCCCCCCTTCCCTGGTTGGGGGGGATTATGGGGGGGGGGACTACCTTTTTTTTTTTATTAATCCGGGCCCCAAAAAACCCAACGGGGAAAAAAAATTTTTTTCTTTATTTAAAAGGCCGGGGGCCTTTAAGGGGGGGCCCTTTTTGATCCAAGGATTTATTCCCAGTTTTTTTTGGGGGCCGGCCCAAAAGCCCGGGGGGGCCCCCCAAGTGGGGGGGTTTTTTTTTTTTTTTTTTTTCTTTTCCTTTTTTAAAACCCCCTGAAGGGGGGCCCAAAAAGGGGGGGGCCCAAACCACACCGGGGGGGGCGGGGGGACAACTGCCCCCCCAAAAAACCCCCCATTTCCGAGACCCGGCTTTTTTTTTTTGGGCAGCAGGAGGGATTTTTTAAAACCCCCCCCATTTTTTTTTTTTTTTTGGGGAAAAATACCCCCAAAAAAACCCCAACCCCCGCCATTGGGCTTTTGGTTTTAAAAGTTGAATTTTTTTTTTTTTTTCGAACCCCCCCCCCCAAAACAAAAACCCCCGGGAGGGGGGGGGCCCTGTTTTTCAAAAAAAAAAAGGGGGGGCCCCTTTCCCCTCCCGGGGGAAAAAAAAAAAAAACGTTTTTTGGGGGCCCCGGGGGGGCAAGCTAAGCCCAAAAAAAAAACCCCCCACTTTTTTTTTTTTCCCCCAAAAAAAAACAACCGGCCACCGCGGGTATCACACCCCCCCTGGTTCAACTTCTTTTTTTTCTTTTTGGCGGGGGAAAAAAACTTAAACAAACCCAAAATTGTTTTCGGGCGGGCTGGGGGGAAATTTTGGCCGGTAAGTTTTCTTTTAACCTTTTGGGGCCAGGAACCCCCCGGCCAGGCGCTGGCCAGAAAAAAAGGGGGGGGGGGGGGGGCCCCCCCGGGGCGGGAAGTCGCTGGATTTAAGGGGTGGAGTTTAAAAACCGGGGGGGTCGGGGGGGGGGGCAAAAAAAAGGCCTGGAAAAAAAAAAAAAAAAGAAAAAAACTGGGGGGGGGGCTGGGGGCCCCATTTGCCGCGGGGGAAAAAAAAAAAACACACCAGGGGCAATTTTTGCCGGTGAGGGGGGGGCTTGGGGGGGGAAAAAAAGTTCTTTGGTTTGGGTTTTTGGGGGGCAACAAACGGGGCTAAAAAGCGCAAAAAGGGCATTATTTTTCCTTTTTTTTTTTTTTTCCCCCCCCGGCCGGGTTTTTCCCCAAAAAGGGCCCCCACCGGGGTGAAGGGGCCGGGGGGGGTGGGAAATTTTTTTTTTCTGGTTTAAAACCTTGGGACAAAAAAAAAACCACCCCCCACCCGAACCCCCCAACCCCCATTTAACCCCTTTTCTATTTCCAAAAAACGGGTTTTTTTTGGGCTATTTTTTTAACTGGGAAAAAGGGGGGCAAACAGTTGGGGGGGGGACCTATTTGGGGGAACTCTCTTAGGAAATTTTTTTCCCCCGCCCCACCACTTTGCGGGAAAAAAAAAAGTGGCCCTTTGTTTTTTTTTGTTATTTGGTGCTGGATTTGGGGGGGGGGGAAAAAAAGGAGCCGGGATTTTTTTTTGGATTTTTTTTTTGGCCCTCCTTCCGGGGCCCCCCCGGGGCCTGGGGGGCGGCTCCAAAAAAAAAAGGGCCGTGTTGGGGATTTTTGTTTTTTTTCCCGTTGGGGGCAACGAAAAAAAGGGGCGGGGGGAAAACTTTTTTTTTAAAAAAACCCCCCCCCCGGCTTGCCCGCTGGAAATTTTTTTTTTCAGGGGGGGGGGGGGGGAGGTTTGGAAATCAAAAAACCCTTGTTGGGGGGGAACCAAAAATTTTTCCGCTTTTCTTTTGGGGGCCTTTTTTCAAAAACCCCCAACCTTTGAACAGGGGCGGAAGGGGCTTGGGACCGTTTTTTGCTGTATGGCGATTGCCTAAACCCAAAATCGCCCCCCCCCCACTTTTTGGCCGCCCGCCGAAAAAACAAAAAAACGTTTGGGGGGGTTTTTTTTCGGATTTTTTTTTGCCAAAAGTTGGTTTGATCAAAAACCCGATTTTAATTGGATGGGTTTTTACCGGTAAAAAAAGGGATTTTGTACCCCCCCCGGGCCCCAAAAAAAGACCCCGGGGCCCAACGGGGGGGGGCTTTTGAAAGGGCCCCTTTTTTTTTTTTTTTTTGGGAAACAAAGGGGGGCCTTTGAACCGGGGCCACCAAGGGGTAAAAAGGCCCATTTTTCCCGCTTTTGGGGAGGACCTGGGGGGGGGGGGGGGGGGGAACCGGGGGGGGCAAAAAAAAAAAACTTTTCCCTTCCCCCCAGGGGGGGCTTATTTTCCCCCCCGGGAAAGGGAAGGGGGGCCCGGATTTCCAGGGGGACCTATTGTTCGCCCCCCCGGGCAAAACCGCCCCAGGGAACTTCCCAAAAAACCCTTGGCTTGGGGAAATTTCCCCCCCATGGGGGGGCCCCCGGGCCAATTTTTTTTTTCCCCCCCCCAACCCCGTTTTCCGGAGGGGGGGGGCCTTGGGGGAACAAAGCCCCCGGCCCCCCTTGGTTTTTTATCGGGGGCCCCAAAAACCCCCCCAACCCCCCCCGGCCCAGGGGGAGGGGCGGGGGGCTTGCTGGGAACCGAGGCGTGGCCGCCCCGGTTTGGCGGGATTTTTTTTGTTTTTTTTTCTGGTTATTTCCCCCCCAAAAACCACCGGGAATGGGCTTTTTTGTGGGGGGGGGGGGGGGGATTTTTTTTCCCAAGGGGGCCCCCAACCCCCCTTAGAAAAAAACAGGGCCCCCCGTTTCAGGGGGCCCAACCCCGGGGCGGGGGGGAAAGCCCCTGCGTGAACAGTTTTTAAAAAAAGGAAAAGGGGGGAGGCCACCGGGGGGGGGGGGGCTCGGTTTTTAAGGACCGGCTTTTGAGGGGGCCAAAAAAAAAGGCAAAAAACCCCGGAAAAGGGGGGGGGCCGGGGGGCCCCCCCCACTTTTTGGGCGGGGGGGGGGGGGGGGGCTTGATTAGGGGCTTGGCCCCAAAAATTTTTTTTTTTCGGGGGGCCCGGGTTTTTCTTTCCGGGGACGGGGGGCGCCCCGGGGCCCCCAAAACCGGGCCGGGGGGGAAAAGAGCCAAAAATGTTTTCCCAAAGGTTTTTGTGGCCCCGCCCCCCCCCCACCCGGGGCCCCCATTTTTTTCCCGCCACCCATTGTAATTTTTTTCCAAGCGGGCCCGATAAGTTTTTTTCGGGGCCCGGGGGGGGGGGGGGGGCAAAAAAAGAATTCTTTTTTTTTTTCCTGACGGAAAACTTTTTCCTTTTTTCGGGGTTTGGGGGGGGGGGAACCCAAAAAAGGGAAACCGGCCAAAAAAATGTTCCCAAAGGCAAAAAAAAGGGGGGGGGGGCCCCGGAAAAAGAGGGGGCGGCAAAAACGGGCCTTGGGCCCCACCAAAACCCCCCCCCCAACAAGGGGGGAAAAAACCTTCGGGGGCCAGGGGGGGGAAAAAAAACAGCTTTTGGAAAAAACCCCCCCGCGGCCCGCGATAGGGGCAAAAACCACGGGTTTTAAACCCCATCCAGTGTAACAAATTTTCCCGGGGGGGGACCCCCGGCAAAATGGAGCTCTGGAAATAGTTTTTCGCTCAAAAAACCACGAAAAACTCCACCTTCGTTCTGCCCGG
>Ga0163217_1044202_pt1 | contig 16430 bp, 21 predicted proteins | sample SynspAceP_FD_185933 | JGI IMG/M metagenome (GOLD analysis project Ga0163217, IMG submission 185933) | Saline lake microbial communities from Ace Lake in Antarctica - Synechococcus sp. Ace-P (PacBio error correction) | ecosystem: Environmental > Aquatic > Non-marine Saline and Alkaline > Saline ... | reverse complement strand
CAAACCTGTGTTCCAAAAACTAAAATTACTGTTCTGGAAGAACGCCAAGAAAATGGTCGCGATCATTCCGGACGCCTGCCGAACTCGGGCGACAGCGGTTGGCGATTCCGAAGCCTCCAAGATTTGACAAACCGGGCTTCGCATTACCGGCGTCACCATCGCGTCGAGCGACGTGCTCGAGATTTCCCCGGGAAGCGATTCAATTGGACACCGATCACGACGCGCGATTCGTCGTTCGCAACATCACGAACGTTTGACGTTCTTGATGGTGAGACCAAGCGTGCCCTGCCACCGGGACAGCAGATGCGTTTGACCGAGGATCCTTTTGTCGTTCTCACCCGCCCGTTTTACTTGTTCATATTCAACGCGTCGCCATCTCGGGCAGTGGACCGCCGGGGCCTCGACCCAACGGGACTCCGGGCACCATAATTCGTGCGGACGATGCAATCGCTCCCGTTGATCGAGACGACGAGCCCTCTCGCAAATGGGAACCTTGCTCCGAGGCAGCGAAGAACGAACGCTCGGGCCGGTTGGCCGTGACGATGGTCAATAGCGAGCGTTGGAAGTCGTTCAAAAAGCCGCGGTAGCGAACGAATTCTGTCAAGGCCGCGATTCAAAGCGCGCCGGAGATGGTGCAGCTCGGACTTACACTCCGTACATTCTTTTGCGTCAAAGGGACGATCATTGGTCGTGCGTTCGACGTTTACGGCACGCAAGCAGACGCGGACTTTGAGACCACGACGACGAGGGCGCGTCTTCGAAAGTTCGCTCCCCGAAGGCAGCGGACGGTGCTAGACCGGTTGATGCGTGGACCGGCAAACGATCGTTTCGAACCGGACACTATCTCATGTCGATGGGATCGTCGATGATGTTGCCTCGACGGGCGGTAGCAGCAACCGATGTTCAACTCCAAGACAGATCATCGGCGACGCTCTTACGCTGATCGCCGTTTGGACATCGATCGCCCGACGCCCCCATCGGCGACTCGAAGCCGCTCGATCGAAGTCATGGCCGCCGCCGTGGCACAGAATCGCCGCGGCAAAAAGAAGAACACGAACGACGTCGTGAGCGGATTTAGGCCGCAATGAACCAATTCTTTTCACCCTTAATGCTCGCGTCCTGCACGCAGATGAAGGCCTCTTAAGCGGGACGCGACGCCAACGTCACCGTCCTGTTTTGTGATATACGTGGTTCAGTGCGGTCAAGCGAAAACGCGTCGGTCCACAACGAACCATCGGTGGATCAAACGATATCCTCACCGAACCTTTCTGAATGTGTCCTCCGCAACGATGGCGTGTTTGTCGATTACATCGGCGATGAGTGGATGGCGATGTGGGGTGCCCCTGCCGATCAACCGCAAAACACGACCGAAACTCGCCTGCCAGCCGGGTTGGCGTATGTTGCAAAAGATCGAACGTTACGACAACGCTGGAAGGAAATCAACCCCGGGATCGGTTCGGATCGGGATTCGGCATCAACACCGGCGAAGCGGTCGGCAACACAGGTTCGCGGGTCAAAGCTTCAAATACGACCCCTCGGCCAACACCGTCAAATCGCAGCCGCGTGCAGCGCATGACCAAACAATTCGGCGTCACTGCCCTGGTCACCAATCGAACTTCGACGCCGTCCAACGAAGTCGCGACCACCAAGTGTGATCACGTTTCGCCAGATCGCCGCATTGCGGTCCATTGGTGTGCAATCGCCACCTGCGGATTCACGAAACTCGCAGTGGCGAGTCGACACCCGATGGCATTTGAATCTTCGGTGATCGTTACGAAGAGCACTTCAAACTTCCACGCAAAGAAATCTGATCCGAGCGCGAGGTACTCGTGTCGGCTCATGACAACTCATCCCGAGGACGTTCCGTCCACGTGTTGTTACAGCGGTGTCCGTCAAATGCAATCGTCAGCGGTGAGCAGACCATCGAACCGTTGCTGCAATTAGACAGCCAAATAAGCCTTTCCCAGCAGACGACGCCGCGATCGGAGATCGACAAGGCCCAGTCGTAGAACCTCACGTGAGGCGAGTCTCTCTGAGACTCGCCAATTCAGCGTCTCAGGAGAGGACCGCTGCTTACGTTGATTCCACCGAATGACTTGCGACGACGTGCTTCTCCGGACCGCCAGTTCGCGCGGTGAAGAGTCGGTTGCATCAATCAAGCCATAAAAAAACACGCCGGAACAAAATGTTCCAGACGGTGTTTTTCGTTGAAAGCGGGACACGGGACTCGAACCCGCAAAAACTCCTTACGGAGCAATTGATTGCGAATCAACCCGCGTTGCCAATTCCGCCTATCCTCCTGGCAATTCGCGACCGCTGAAAAAGTTTCTCCAACCGCACTGAGCCGTTTTGGGCGCTAGGCCACGGTGGTGGGTCAAACTGAAACCTCATCCTCGACGCTCGAGAAGACTTATTTGACGTGCGAGAGAAGTCGTCAAGATTGGGTGACTGCGCTTCTCTGAAATCCGGTGGAGTTGTTCCAAATAATAACGGTCATTCGGAGAAAAACGCTTGCTCCGGAACTTCCTCTTTCGAGTGATTTTGCCCCGCTTTGACTTCGCGGAACGTTGTGGCGTCGAGGCTGTAGGTGACCGTGCGTGGTGGCGTCGAACGTGGCGTTGCGTGTGTCGCCGATGAGGCAGGGCGGTTTCCGCGGAAGAAATCGCCTTCGGTGAGGCGGTGCCACTTCGGTGAACTCCTGGCTGCTTACGACTGGCAGGGTCGACTCGCAGCGGCGGGCGGCGGACCACGACTTCGCCTTCTCGAATCAGATAAACCGATCCGCCGACGTCGCCGTAGGTGACGATTCGGTCGCCGGGCGTGTTCTTCCGTTTCATTTTTGCGAGCGACGTGTTCAAGTGCCGACGAGACGAGTGAGAAAAAAGGTCGCAGCGGCAGCCATTTTGCCGAGCAGGGCGCTCGGTCGAGGTTCGTGTCTTGTTGCGATGTAGCCGAAATTCCATTTTGACGATTCCGATCGGCGACGTCGAGAATCCGGTTGTCGTGGGGTGACGATGACAATCGCAGTCCCCGCTCACGGGCCTCTTTCTGAAACAAACTCGATGAAATTGGCGGACGGAGTCTTGTCGAGCGCCGCGGTGGTTCGTTCGGCGAGCAAGGACCTTCGGGTTTGCGTGAACGAGTCCGCGGGCGGACGCGACGCTTTGTTTTTGCCGCCGGAGAGTTTTTCGGTTTGTAGTGAATGCGTTCGCCGAGTCGACGGAGGTGAGCATTTCGGTGCACGGCGCGTTCTGTCGTTGCGGGACATCCCTTTGGGTTGCAGTTCGAGTTCCATCGGACGTTCTGGAGCGCCGTTACCCGGAGCCGAACAGATTGTGGCTTTGGAAATTGAAGCCGAGTCGCTGGAACCGCGTTGATTTCCGCCGTTTTCGCATGGGCGGAGGATGGCCGAGGAGGTGATTTGGCCTTCTTGATTCGCCGGATGCTGGCGATGGGGGTCAGTAGCGTGGTTTTCCGAACCGCTCTGCGGTCATGATGACAATTATCCACCCGGTTGGACTTGGCAGGTTGTTGTCGTAGAGGAACCTGTTTGCGTGCGTCGCTGGTACCGAAGAAATGATTTGATGCGCATACATCGATTAGTGCGACCATCCGAAACTTGCGATCGGCCTCGAACGCTTTTCGATTTAAACAGCGGACGAAAAAAGGTTGCGGTTGCCGAATCGCGGGCCGATCGAACCGAAGCAGGCGGCCGTTCGGTGAGGGGCGTTTTCTCGGTTCAGCTGTCTTTCGCCTTCCATCATGTAAAACGGGGATTCGTTCAGATTACCTAGCGGGAGTCGCGATGTTACAAGTCTCCACCATTTTCGCGACGATCAGGGATCGACGGTGAACTACCATTCTTCTCGGCACCCCTTTTTTACCTCCCCATTTGCATTTATCTCCGGATTACGCCAAATAATCATGCGGGTTTCATTTCTCCCGGCCTTGTGCTGACGATGTACGGTTGGAGGCGTTTGTCGCTGCGGGACTCCTTCTCCTCTGCCGCTTTCCTATCGGCGAACCGACGGAGAAGTGCGGGCGGCGGCGTTGGCCGAGAAGACGGCGGTTTGGCGGAACGTGTCGCACAGGGGAAAATCGAGCCGGCCGATGGGCGTCCTGTCGCTCATGCACCCCCGGTGACCGGTCGCCCGAGTCGGCCGTGCAGGAGGTGACCGCCGTCACCCAGGCGAACTACTGGTGAACTGGAAAGCCTCCGGGTCAAATGGATCGAGTTGGGGTGGCCCAAACGAAAAACTCGTCCGAGGGCGGGCACGAGTCGTCGCGAGCAAAAGCGGCCGCGGATGCCCGAATGCAAGTCGCCCCGCACCCAACTTTCAAAAGGGCCGAAAACCCAACTGACCAATCGCAGGTTCAAACTCAAAACTGCCGACAGCCCCGGTGCATTTCTGGACCTGCTCCGGACGCGCCCAACGAAACTAGGCCAAGCGCAAGTTCGACCGTTTGAGATCGGCGTCGAGCGACCCTCGGACGTGCGACTTGGTCTCGGAAAATCGATTGGAAAGAGTCGTTGAAAATCAGCGAGACACCGTTGCCAATACGAGGCCGCCCGAGTCGAGGGCCGCCGACGCGACACGGCGGGTGAATGGCCGTCGAGGCGGCGCGGCAGGGAATCATCCCGCTTGAGAAATCGATGGAAGCGGTGATGGCGTCCACCTCACTCGATTCCCTGCCAAAGCAAATCGAGTTGGCTGAAGTTTGAATTTTAGAAAAACGGCGAGCTTTGGCCAGTCCTCTTCGGGGCTGTGCTGGAAGTCAACACCATGGCCGGGACAGGCCACACACGATGCCGCTTTGCTGCATCTCGCCGGACACCCAGCAAGATGGTTTTGGTATCGTGGAGGTAAACGTGCCGATTTGAACGATCGACGGAGGGGACAACCCGCCGGAAAATCAGCAGCCCCGACTTTCCCGAACGCTTCGCGGGACCGTCCAAACGAGTCACCAGATGATCACGGCGGCCGCAGATGCCCAGCCCGTTTCCCAATGGCGCCCGTGGATCGTACACCGCGAGGTGACGATCGCGATTGCCCGCGAGGATGTCGAGGTCGCCGCCCAACGGATCACATGCAAGGTCGAGCCACGATCATGACACTCGCGACGCGGATTCGACGGATCAATGAAAACGAGTCCGGGGCAAACCCGCCCGCCGCACATCGCTGGCCTGGAAAAATCTGGTCGATGCCCCAATTCAGAACGCCGTCTCGATCGGTGGAATCGGGTTCGATCCTGTTAATGTTCATGGCAGCTCGGTTCCTCGGCAGCGTCGGGATACCGCGACGGTCGTTCTGGAAACGGATGCGATGCGACAATCGTGATCCGGTCGCAGGACTATTTGCCACGTTTATGACGTCCTCGCTACCCGGCGATTGCCTCAGCTGGATCGAGGGTTGCCCGGAGGGTGGACCGCACCGTGCCGCTCGATATCGGTGACCCAGTGGCAGAACGCCCACGAACGGTCAAAGGGGGGGCGCTCGTTTCGTGCGATCGCGTTGATGGGGATCGATCTCGATGAAACCCCGCTTAATCTCCCCGAATTGGGACGCCCACGGTCTTGGCGATTTACGCCCGACCGTACGGTCCTCATTGATGACGCCAGTGCCAAGGGATTTCGCCCGATCGACGGATCGTATTTCAGTGACGCCGATATCGGCACGAGTACGGATTGTGGCGGCAAAACAGCGACGATCCGGGCACGTTTGAAATGGGACAGGATTGGCGGCCAACGGTGCGTTTGCTGTCATCACGGGAAAACGTTTTGAAGAACTCACGCCCGGTGGACGGGCAACCGGGTCTCGATGATCTGGTCTCGCTTCGCAAACCCAGAGCGAAACTCAGCGCCGCCTTAATCGCGGATGCAAACGTCGACTCAATGCGCTCGGCTGGTCCGCCTCGCAAGCGAGGCGATGAACACGAGGCGATGATGCACGGCGGAGCGACAACGTTGGTACCGGAACACGCCGATGGATTGATCTTCGGACTCGGTGTGGTCTCGCGGTGATTTGTCGGTGGCGTGATCAGGTTACATGTTTAGCGTCGACGTTGATGCCCACAAACAAAGAAAGAATTCGATATCGATCTGAGAAATAGACGCCACATACAAAAGTCGTAACCAACCGCATAAGGTAGGCTACTAGCTCGACGCTTCGCATGTGCTGCTGTTGGAGAACTGTACTCCAAGCCCAGAGAGCCTCTCAGTACCGTAGCAACTATACTCCCTCGCCATCTCGTGCTGTGTTCCCTCGCACCACGCCGTCCCTACTCACGACGCACAGTATACGCGTCTACATGTAGTAATTATCTTTAACATCACACCGCTATCTCTTCAACTCTGCATGACTCTTCGGCTGGCATAATGACGTCGACTCATTCTGCCTCTCCTGTGCTCAGCATTCGGTGGTTGCCGCGTGTGTATAGGAGTTTGTCTAATGCCGCTGGCGTAGCGCGTCAATCAGGCGATTTATCAAGCCGCCAGTTAGCAAAGACTCCACCCAGGACCAACACCGCATGCAGGTAACTGTTGTGTACATTGCGAAGGTTTATGGCGCAAGTGCCTCATTCTGGCCATATGCCAATGGCAATCAACTCCTCCGTTTGTACTGTTACGACGCCGAGCTCAATGACGATGAAGCCACCTTGCTTAGACCAAAACCCTCAAGTCATTCCGAAAAACACTTGCCCGGTAAGGCTCACTCCTGAAGAGCATGGGCCTGAACGGTCCCGGACCACGGTGGATGCCCAGCCTGCCCGTGCCGCAATATGTAATCGAGCCTATCGGATAAGTGAGGGGTAGGCCGCATGCACTTGTTGGCTGTGATCCTGCTGAAGCCAGAGTAGAAGAACGATTCCACAGGCAAGGCATAGGTCCAGAAGATTCTATATCTGGTCACCGTTCCATCATCGTCGCAAACCTCTCAACTGTCTGTGTCAGAGACCAGTAGGGATACGTCTTATTCCTAAGGAAGTATAAACGGACAGGCGTTTGACATTACAGCGAACAACTACGAGTATAGCGAAGGTCTGCCAACGAGCACTATGTCGATGAGCTCGTGGAGAGCGTTTATACACGCGCCCTGAAAGACTGAAGGTACGAGATAGGAGCTCACGCTAGTCAGAACAGCGATTCTGAGATGTCCTCGAACGGAGTACAGAGTAAACAAAGAAGGAAGATATGCCTCGCCTTCGGGAAGTCTCATTCAAAGAGTCTCTTGGCAGGTGCAGGGCTCAGCAGTATTACCAGGCAGGGTTTTCGTTGGAATTCAGGGAGCAGGGAGGTCCTGCAATGGAGGAGACCTGTGCGCGACTCGTGGGAAGCGAAGAATCATCGCATGACCATCTGATGCAGAGGACTTACTCGTCAAGCGTACACGCTGTGTGTACTTACAGCGAGCCATTAACCTCTGTCTCGCACACTACCAGAGACTGAGACGAACGTTCGCGCTAAACAAATGGCCATCATCGCAAGCATCAATCGTGCTCATAGAGACTATCATAATAACTGCGCATTTTCAGAAGCGGCCTCTTGCATCCACAATCGCTAACATTTCTCCCAATGCGCATAAGACGCCTGCTCCTTTTCACGATATTGCTAATTGGCACGCCCATTTCCTTCTTAGCGGCTTCTTCCTTTAGTTAAACTCCATCTTCTCGGAGTCGTTCTTCCTCGGCGAGTTCTTTTTTACGAACGGCCCAGTTTCTCTTTTTCTTTGGGTTTTTCGCGAACCCCTCATACATTTCGGGACTGACGTCCGCCGAACTCGGCCCATCAACTCTACAAACGTTTTGAGGCGGAAGTCTTCGGGGACTTCGTTCCGAATCGGTGGCCGTCAATGTAGTCGCGAACCGGATTAAACAAAGTCCTGAGCGCTTGTCGTCCGATCACGAGAACCGATAGTCGGTCAAAAATCTCGGCCCACAATTCAAGGACTGGTTGTAGAGCGAGGAGCGAGTTTTACGAGTTCGCCCTCTTTGGTTGAGTGCCTCCACCGGCTTCGTAGATCCAGTCGTCGGGCTGTGACGTTACGTTCTTCTGTTCGGCCAAGGGCGAGCATTTTGCCCCCAGTAGGATAATTGATCTGCTTTGCGGCCCCTCGGCTTGATGATTCGCTCGTCGAATCCTTGACGAAGCTCGACCAATTGGCAACGCCGCAATCGGACGGCGGAGGGTCGCCATCGCGAGCCACCTGGCGAGGTCCGGGACCATGCTGCCGGCGTATTGATCGGCGAGTCGATTGCTGCGATTTGGTGCGCTGGCTCCAGCGGCGTTCCGATGGGCGTCCTGGCGACGGTTCGAAGGGTGGTCGATCAAGTGCCTTCTGTGGCCCGTTCGTTAGCCGAATCCGGCGACTTCGCTGAGTTCTTGGATCGTGCTTCGGCGCGGCCGTCGATTAAGTTCGTCGATCTGGCGAGTTTGATCCGTGGAACGGGCCGTCGTCGGCACGAACGGCTTGCCGAGGGCCTGCCAATCCCAACGCTCGCTTGCACGCTTCTTGAGCGGAAATCGTTCAGGACGCTTCCTTTGCGATCGCCTCGGCGTGAGTTTGATCCCGCCACTTCGGCCCGGTCTTGTAAAAGTGATCGGGGTTTGGCGTCGGATCGGGATTCCCGGCGTCGACCAGTTCGTAAGCCGGTGTTACACCACAGCCGCCCGATCAACCAGTTGCCGGTTTTCGGAACGGGCCGAGTGCTTCGGATCCGTAAAACATCGATGCCCTGATCGCGTAGTTGCTCGTGCACACCTCGTCTCGTCGGCGAAGATCCGGCGAAACTGCTTCTTCTCGTCCGAGGCCCGAGTTTTGGATCCGTAGAACCATCCGGTGTACCAGATTCAACCGTAAGGGGGCTTTTCTGTTCTTGCTTGGACGCCCTTGGTTCAGAATTCCGTGCCTCGCGAACCATCTCGTAGCGTTGACGATAATCGTCGAACTCGGTCGAGACGTTGTAGGCGAGGTTGTGGGCTTGGAATTTCCCAGACCTTGTCAAGTGGTGGGCTGCAACACGCGATGTTGTTGAGCGAGGCCTTGAGGCGATCCAACTCATGCTGCACACGGTATTCGTGCGATTTTTTCCAGAGCAACGATGCCGCGATGCGCGCATCCCGAGGGAGCGAGTTTCCATTCGGTTCTCGCTGGCAGGGCTGGATTTCCACCGAGATCGCTCTCGGAGATAATCGAACGAGTCACGGCATTTGCGCCAATTGGCCGCCGCCGTTCGCCGCCGCCCCGGCCGGTTGCCCGAGCAGGCTAAAGCGGAATCAACATCAGGACCAGGGACGCCCAAGTAGATGGTTTCGACGGGAAATTGAAGTCGTGCGATTCATGCCGCGATCTCACGTGCTTTCAAGTAAAATAACTTAATCAAAAAGGCGAGCAGGACATACCGAGCGTCGCCACCGCGTTGTCGTTGCCAACAAGGCACCAAAAAAAAAAATATCGAAAACCGGACGCGGCGAACTCCGCCCGTTTGGACCATCTTGGGCCAGGTTCGGCAGCGCCGTCGCCGCAATCGCGTCGAGCGTGTATACGATGCCCTGCATCGGTCGTTTTGATCACTTTTCCGCCGCCACACGTAACGACGTCGAGCTGCGTGGTCATACGGCGTCCTGTTTGAGGATACGCACCATCGACTCCGATTGGCCCACCACACGTTCGACGCACAATGTCGATGTAGTTGCCGTGTGTCATAAACCCTGTTTTCGGCGGAGAAACCCAACAGCAACACGGACCGCTTGTGGCAATCATTGCGACCGGGCCGGTCAAAAACGTACTGAACATCACACCGAACGCCCGTCACCATGGTTCATCTGGCAACCAAATCGAGAGATGTACGCTTTGGTCAGGTTTTCCAAGCGAAGGATGTTGTCGTCGTCGCAAGTAGACGCTCGCGGCAGTCATGCCGAGTACTGGGCATCGTCGCATACCACCGGATGGATGAGCGTCATCCGGCCTTCTCGGTCAACGAGATCCTCAACACGTTCAATTCTGGCCGTTGCCCCCGCTCATGCCTTCGATTCGAGCGGAGGAAGTCTGATCGACTGCAGAAATATCATTGACAACGAAAATCGACCGGACCTGCTCTCGAACGGCGTTGCTCGGTGTTTCATCCGTGATCGTCCGCGGATTGCCCCGTTCGATTGTTCCTTTGTATTGAGGCATAGGCACGCAGGAGAGAGGTTTCGACCGGGGATGCCTGTCCGGGTAGCGATCCTCGGTGACGCCGAAAAAGTGTATTTCGCCGTCCCAAGTCCGCCCGCTTTCGACCGTAACCGTGTTTCGATTTTTCGCGTTCCGCTGACACGCCGAATCAAGCGTTGAGAAACCCGGCACGCCGTAAACCCCCGGACAACGTTCGTTACCGACGTCGATTGCCTTCCTCATTGCAATTACCGTCCGTCGCGGAATACCACGTTGCCGTAGGAGGGACCCGAGCCCGTAACGCGCCCTCGGGTTGCCGGACCGCGGAAACTGCCGTCGGCCGTTGCGGAATCACCAAGGGTGACGATGCCCACGTACCATGTTCGTGACGCCCTCACGGACTCGTTCAATTCAAAACCGTATGTGAGTGGACGCGGTTGTAATCCGTTTCACCTTCGTAAACCGCCGCCGTCGATTAGTTGACGGACGGTTCGGCGACGTTTTGATGAGGTATGTTGATCGAGACTCGTGTCGTGAACAGATAACTCATAAACCCCATCCGGCGCACCAAAATTCACCCGTGCCCATGGGCAGAAACCCGGAGCATCCGTCCGAGCACAATCTCGGTCGCCGAACGGGTTTGGTCCACAACGTGAACAGCGTTTGTTCTTAATGTCCTCGGGCAGCGAGAACGCACTGATGAACAGCCGCCAATGCCAGCACGAGTAAAATTCTTCCCGTAATACAAAAGCTCACGTACAACCGAGCCGGATCGTCACTTTGTGGGTTTTCAAGAAACCAACCGGCCAGAGCAAGATCACCCACAAACAGACCGGACCAACATACAACAAACTTTTCGACGCACGGCCCTCTTTGAACGCGAGTCTCGACAAACGCAAAAAGATGCGGCGGAAAACGGTGTGCCCGGCAAATCGAGCCGGAAAACAAATCGCGAATCGATCGGGGCGACGGCAAAGACCCTTCGCCGAAACCGTATCGTGACGACGAGATCACGTACCCGACGACAACCCGAAGCGTGACGCCGAGGAACCGTCAGCACGACCACCATTTCAATCGCGGCACTTTCAGGAACGCCCCCGGCGAAAGAACCATTCGTAAAACGACCCAGAAATTCATCGCAGCCCTGCAAAATTCATTGCAAGTCTCCGTCGGTCGCCGAAACTGCCATCGCCGAGGCTACCCGTCCTGAAGAACCACCAGATGGCTCTTTCGCTCAAGCGGGTTTGCGAGACGCGGCGGGCACCCGGGACGCTGCCTCGCTTTCTCGCACGATGTTCAAGAACAGGTCTTGTCCATCGTCGCGGTTCGTGGTTGTCGATCGATTTCCCGCTACCCACCGTGGACGGGACGATGACCTCAGCGATTTCTTTCTTCGCCGCTCGTTCAATCCGGTTAGATTGGACCCTCGGGTCACGTCTTGACCTTCAAACAGTTCCGAGACCGTCCGAGTCCTCAATTCGCCGTGGGGTGCTGGAGGAATCGCCACGCGCGTCGCAAACGTCTTGGACATCGGCGATTTGGTGCAACACAGCAGCACGTTTCCCGCGTCACGCAAGAGAGGGATCAAGTCTTCATTTCGCGAGTACCCGGATCGTCGAGACCCGTCGTCGTTTCAATCGAGCAGATCAAATCGGGTCGTTGATCAGGGGCTTGGGCCAACCGGACCCGCGCGTTGTCATCCCTTTGGATACTCCTTGAGCTGCCGCGGTGTTGCGCACCCTCCCCCCCCCCATGCAGAACCGACCATGTCGATTCAATTGTTTGACGCGGTTCGCGACGATCCGCGGCAGACCAAATCGAACAGGCGTTCCGTAGAAATCGAGTGTTTCTTCGGCGGTCAAGAACTTGTACAGATAGGATCCTCGGGAAGGTAACCGATCCGTCGTTTTCTGGGTTCGCTGGCGTCTGGTCGAACACGAAGCACCCGCCGCTGGTCGGGAATAGCAATCCGAGGATCAGTTTGATCGCCGTCGATTTGCCGCGTACCGTTGGGGCGAGCAGCCCGACAATCTCCACCCGGTTTGACCTCGATATCCAACGATTGAGGGCGTGAACTTTCTTTTCGCCCCCAAAAATCGCGAGTAATTTTACTCAGTTGCGGGTTTCAATGACAACGTTGTGGAAACTCGGTGCGTCGATGACGGGTGTCAGCGCGGATTTCTCAGCGACGCTACTGGATATCGGTATCCACGAAAAATGATCCGACGAGTTGGGAAGTAAGAACTAGAAAAAGGGGGGTCCGATCGCTAACGGGTTCGGGCCCGTGAAACGGTTCGCGTTTTGTGGGTTCTCAGAAAAATGTTCGCCTCGGAGAACCGGATCGACGGATGGCAGCGATAATTTGTCGTAACAATAATCGACTTCCCCGTCTGCCGTCCCGATTCTCCCTCCGCGACCTCTTTTCTTTTCATGCCGCACTTCAAATCGGCGCCTACCATCGGCGACCAGTGGCTTTACCACCGCAATCGACTACGGAACGGTTGGCTCGACCGGAACCCCACTACCGTTTACCCTCGATCGGATTGCAGACCTCGTCGACCCGTCCGGGCCACGGGGCGTTATCTAGCGCCGGGGAAGGAATCGGAAGAGCACGGCGACGAACCTCGCGAGCCCAACGACGGAACCGCCGAACGCTCGAAATCCTGCACAATCGCCGGCACCAAAGGCAAAGGTCGGTGGCCACCATGGCCGCGACCATGCTGACCCTCCGCCGGACACCGCGTCGGCCTTTATACCCTCCCCAACTTTGGTCGATTGGAGGAGCGATTTCGTGTCGACGCATCCCCGGCAGCGAAGAAGGAAATGCTGGGACCTGATCGATTCGATGCGTCCGATCGTTGCAGCAATGTCCGAGACGAGATCGGCCCTCCTTCGTTTTTCGAATTGAACGACCCGATCGCGATCGAGGCATTTCATCGCAACGGCCTGCGAGTTTTGGCGTTTTGGAAAACCGGACTCGGCGGGCGGCTCGATAGCACCAACGTATTTCAAAGCACAACGTGACCGTGGTCACCAGCATCGGGTTGGATTCATCAACACGTCCTGGGCGATACCGTCGAATTTGGATCGCCAAAGAAAAAAGCCGGGCATCTTCAAACGTGGCGTTGCCCGCCATCAAGCGGCGATCAACCAACCTCCCCGCGTGCGAGGTGATCCGCCAACAGACCGCCCAACCAAGGGCCCCGCTGATCGAATTGGGGCGAGATTTTTTCGTCGAACACTGTAGCGATTTCCAGTCAGTGGGGCAGTTCGTTTGAGTGGATTCGCCCCGATCCGGTTGCGACCCGCGTTCGGCGTCCACGCTGTACTCGAGTCGGCATCAGTCGACAAAACGCTGCCGCTCGCGGATTCGCCGCGGTCCGATCGGCTCGCCCGGATGCCGCCAAGGCGTCATTGCGTGCCCTCGCGAAACACAAATCGACGCCCGGTTGGAACGATCACGCTGCCCGGTGGAACCGTTCATTCTCGTGCGCCCACAAACCCGGGACTCCATTCGCCGCACTCGCGCGACCTTGAAGCTCGTTTTTCCAAAACCGGCGTTAGGCGGTGGTTCGGCAACGAGTGTCGACAAAGAGCACGCAGTTTGATGCTGGCCAGCCTGCACGGGTGCCTCGATGCACATCGTCCTGAGCGATACCACGGCAACCCGAGATACGTCCCGGTTTCCCGAACTTGCCAAACTCGCCAGGGCCTTCAAACTCGCCAGGGCCTTGGAAAACTCGCCAGGGCCTTCAAACTCCGCCAGGGCTGAAACCAGGTGATGACTCTTCGTCACTTCTGGTACTCGCAAAGGAAGACCGACGCCGCGCACGCAATCGGCATTGCAAATGGCTGGGGAAGACGGAGTTCGTCGTGGTCTGCGGGTCGTTCTTCCTCGCCGCGAAGTCCCCCCTGGTTGCCGGGCAATCGATGTTCGTCTTTCGAAAAAAGCGCGGAGCGCTTCCCCCACGTAAGCCAAAACGCATGAAGGATAATCCAATATCGGTATCGTGGGTGCTGCGGTCCCCGGCGAACTCCGGTTCATCGGGGCTCATTTGTTTGAATTACCAGAAGACACGAGAGCCGTGCCCTCGAAAACTCGGCCTTGGACTCGGCGCACGCTTCCGTCGGAATGAGCCTTTTTCCACCCCGCGTTTTCACGCATTTCCCAGCACAGCACGGCCACGACGATTGCCACGTGTGCGAACACGGCGCCCGAAAAACGAATTTCGGCAGGAGGTTCTTTGAGTTTTGTGACGGACAGTATGCGAGGCCCACCAGGCGCCCGGCCAGCGCCGAGAGGGAGACGAGCAACAGCGTTCGTTCGGGGGATGCGGCGCGCTGCGGTGGAGAGCCGGCGGAGGGCGTTTTTTTGGCGGTTGCGTTTGTCCACCAATACAAAAACAATCGCAACCAGCACTGGCAAGAATCATCGCAATGACGGATGATAGGGAGGTAACGCATGGGCACGCAGTCCAGTTTCCGTTGCTATTTTTGCCTGACTCATCGCATGTCGCACGTTCTCGTAAAAGGCCGATCCACCAACGCGGATCCGAAATCCCATTAAGAAACCGACCCCTAAAAAAGAAAAATCGTCAATCGTCCCGCTCTCCGATGCGGGCGATTTAGCAACCGTAGGCTCCGAACCCGACGTGTTTGGCCGACAGATCGACCGCTCGATGTGGGCCGATTATTTCGACCAATTTGCACGTCTGGTTGGACCTGGAAGCGGAAGCGGAAACGGGCCCGGTTAGCTCGATTGCGGCAAATCGCTCGAGGCGCGTGACGTCGAAAGCCACCGGGCAAAGCGATCGTGGGCTTGGGACCCTCGGTCGATTACACACGGACTGGCCGGCGCTATCTGCTTCGATTTGGGCCAAACCTGGCGGGCAAGGATCCTGCCGATGAAGCGGTTGAAAGTCGGCTCGCCAGTCGTCCGTCTATGACGCCGATCCGTCGCGACCGAGGGATTCCAGGGCGTGATCAGTCAACGCAAGAACAATCAGATCCAAATCGCGACGCGAGATTTTCCCGGATCCCGAGGCGAGGGCAATCGGGCAAAAGTTAAGGCGAACCAAAAAACCGGCAAACGTCGATCGGGCGAGATTCGCTAACCGTTTGGATTTGTCCCGGATGAAAACGACGCGAAACGACAACTCGCGGCGATGGCCAAAAGCGAGGAAGCGAGCGGGGCCGCGGCGGTTCGACTTCGCGACGTGCTGTTGGGGTCGATTCGCCCTCGATTCCGATGGCAAAGAAAAACTCAGTGCGGCCGCTGGCCGGACGAAAAACGAATCGCGGAGGAACGGGCGGACATTCGTTCCGAAACGAACTCAATCGCACTCAAAAGACGCGGGTCGCGTTCGCTTTACTCGCCGATGATTTGCCATCAATCCACGGTCCGCGGGCAACGGAAAACGACGGACGCTGGCCGAGTGATCGCGCAAGCGGTCGATCTGGGGAAAACGCGTGCTCTCGGTGCGGCCCAGTAACACATGGCGGTCGATAAAATCCTGCTCGGAAACGCCTCGAACGATTGTGCCTTATGTCGTTCGTGTCGGGACACCCGGCGCGGGTCTTTGAGCATCTGCGTGACTACACGCTCGACGGTTCAGTGGAGAAGGGATCCCCTCCAGTGCGGTGATATGCAAGGACCTCCGCCCGCGAACCGAACAAAACGTGCGGATGGCCAGCGAGATTCGCCGTGGCGAGGGGGGCCGGGGGACGCGAGGGAAAAATTTTCGGGCCGACGCCGGCCGGCTGCGCCCGGGGCAAATCGCTGCGCTCGAAAAATCGCGGTCGTTTCGCGGCTACTTCGACCGCGCCGATGTTGATCTGCACGACGAACAACCATCCGAGAAGAATTGGCTTCGTGAGAACGCGTTCGATTGATCGGGATCGATGAGGGCTGTCAAAGTACCGGAGGGCGGGGATGTGGGCAAAAAGCCAATCCTGCGGGCCGGATCGACTCCATCCAATCGGCAGGGCGATCATTTGCCAATTTGCCCCCGACGGTTGCTGAGGCGATTCAGGGCGGCTGCGCCCTCGGATTGCGTGATTTCGCTGGAGCCAACGCTTTGGGTTCAACGCTTCGGCGACCGGTCTATCGGCGATTTGACGTCCCCAGTACCGGATTGCACGGAAATTCCAAAATCATTTTGCATCAGCAGTTGGACCAATTTCTTAACGACGGGGTCGCTCGTTGGCCCGGGACCCCGCGTCGGTGCGGAAAAATCCCCGCAACCTTGCTCCTACTTTCTCCTTCCCCTTTTTTAG
>Ga0163217_1022342_pt1 | contig 16430 bp, 23 predicted proteins | sample SynspAceP_FD_185933 | JGI IMG/M metagenome (GOLD analysis project Ga0163217, IMG submission 185933) | Saline lake microbial communities from Ace Lake in Antarctica - Synechococcus sp. Ace-P (PacBio error correction) | ecosystem: Environmental > Aquatic > Non-marine Saline and Alkaline > Saline ... | reverse complement strand
CGCTTGCTAGGCTTGCGGCCGCCGGCATATCGCCCCGCTGCTCCGCGCTTGTAGTAATGCCTGTGCACCAGCCCGCTCAGGCCGCACGCCCGCCCAGAGTTATTGGCACAGCGTATCCCACCACATCGAGGCAGATAGTAACGCACACACCTGTTCGCCATTTGCGCTGGGATGGTGTCAGCGCCGGCGCAGGCAGTGTCCCGGTGGCTGAGAATTTTCGCGCAGACGGCGGCTGAGGTCTTATGTTCTTCCATCAACGGATGTTCGCGAAAACCACCCAGGTTGTTCAAAATAAACGCGCGAGCGCACGAATAAATGCCTGATCGCCGGTGCAGATGCCGGTCAGCGCGCGAGCGTTGGTCAATTCATCCAGGCCCACCAGTTTCAGCATTGGGGGAGGAGGGTGACAGCGCGCCACATTACGAAGCGGCCCCAATCAGACGTGAAGGTCAAAAAGGACTTCCGCGTTCGGCGGGAATGGACGGGTTGTTGTTGGACGCGTGGGACTTTTTCGCGGCAAGGCCGCCGCTTTCCGTACCGGGCTGAGGTGAAGATGAGCTGGGTTTGGGGATTCGTCGGCGTTTGGTCGGGAAGCGGGCGGCCTCGCCGCGAAAGGCTTTGGCCATCCCACAGCGCCGTTACCATCCCCACCAAACCCCTCAGGCAAACGGTTCGCATGGCAAGAAAAACCAAAACACATCCCTGGTCGCCATTGCCGCCACCCCGCATTCATCTTGCCGCGCCTCGCCCTGGGCCTGAGGTCAACACCTGTCCGCCAACGCGCGCAGCCAGCTCACGAGTGCCTGCAGTGACTACCACCACTCAACCACAATCAGGTTCAAAACTCCTCACGCACGGCCCATTCAGTGCCCAGCAGCGGCATTCTTGTATCCCTGGCTGCCTCGCTCAGTACGTAGAACGACCGAAAAGCCCGCATCGCTAGCGACCCAATCGCCAACGGTTGCAGCGCTCAACCCAGCGCATACCCCGCTGGCGCATGCGGCACGTTCAACTCGCGCGGCATCTTATTTGTTCGCACTTCAGCCATGTCTGGGTAAACTGTGAAATGGTGCCCAGAATCTTGTTCAGCCCCAGTTGTTGCCTTCGATCGCCAATTATCGTACTCGGCAAAGCAGCTCGCCAGCAGCTGACCAAACAACATGGTCACGCCCAGAATTCGGTCCTTGCTAGCACGGTAAGCACCTGACGAAGCCCACCGCAGCCGGAGTCGGCAATCGCACGATCGAGGTCATCAATGTTGTACGGGTGGACTTCGTATCGATTTCCTGGGTACGGCGCTTCGTTACTCGGTTCAAGCCCAACGCTGCCACTTCAGGATCGTAAAGGTCACGCGCGAATCACCCGATAATCCACCTTGAAAACTTTGAAGTTGCCAAAACAGGTCGCCATCACCGCCGCATACCATGCCTGGTCCGATACATGGTAACTGATTTAAGGGCCGGTCACATCCCTACGGCGTACATTTTCCGGGAAACGCGTGGCAAGTAATTCGTTGGTCTGCAAGTTGCCGTTATCGCGCAAAAAAACGACTCCAGTTCCTCGGCCGCCGTAGCCCTGCGTATTGGCCTTGCGCCACCGCGACCAGCACCGCACAAAGGATCACCGCACTACTCACCGGCATCCAGTTGTTTGGCGATCAGCGCTGTTGTGCCCGTCTTCCAAGTACTTCGAAACGCTCGCCTGATGGCGCAGGCGCAGATCCACCAACCTCATCACGCAGTTGCTGCCATGACGATCCGAGCGGCGTCGGCGTCTTCGCGTGGCAATAGCCGCGAAGCCCATCTCCACCTTGAAGACCTGGCTAAACCCAAGGCGCTGAAAACGCCGGGTCAGTCACAGGCCAATCGGCCGCCACCCGAGCACCAGCAAGCGCTTTGCTGCCTCGACGCAGACCCCAGAGGGTTATCGGAGTTTATAGCATCACCTGGTCCAGGCCGGGAGTTCCGGGGGGCCCCCCCCAAATCAAGGTTGGGCCGCGCGATAATGATATTGCGCGTCTTTCAGGGCGCGGCCGTTGACTTTCGATTCTGCCAGGGGCTGGTAGTATGCGCGCTTCGCCTATATATACTTTCCACGCCCAGCTCTTATAGCTTCGACAGAAGTCATGGGTTCATATCGCCGATTACCCGCTGGATGCGATTCCATCACCCGGGCGAAAATTCACGCTGGCGGCTGGCCTCTTGTATGCCTAGGCCTCCATGGCTTGTTATCTCGCGCCAGCTTGGCCTGAGCGATCCAGCCCTTGCAGGCCACACAACCGGTGTTCAACAGGTCGCCGCCCATGGCGTGGCTTTTCAATCAGGGGGTGGACATTGGCTTTGACCCCGCCCAATTATTAACGCGCTTGACCAACCCACCACTGCCGGCACCAACACCACCAGATGTACGGGTCGAAGCTCTCTGGTTTTGTTTCCAGCCCGACCACGCGCCGGTCTTTGACCATAATCCAGAATCCTGCGGGCGACCAGCGGGAATACGCCGAGTAGTTACAAAACGCCAATCAGGCCTGGAGACGGATGCCACCGAGCGATTCCAGCTGCCCAATTCACGCCCGGCATTCACATTAAAAACGAAGTGCCAGGCAGCATCCCAACTGGCTGACCCACCAGGAGTTGTACCTTGATGGCGCAGAACCCATCCCAGTTCATGACAAAAATGGGAAGACCGGCACTAAACGCAGGGTAAACAGGTAGAACGCCTTCTTATCCACACCCTGATGATCGCATCAACCGTTGCCGAAAACGCTTCTGTACCCAGCTTTGCAGCAGAAAAGCGGCTGAGATCATGGCCAGATGGCGCCCGAGCACCGAGGCGAAGGGTACACCAGCAAAAACAGCCCCCAGCCAAGCCCGAACAAGCTCCACCGGGCGGAGCGTCATCAGCGCTGCGCCTGGCAAGGAGAGGCAGTTACCAGCACATAAACGCGAAGAAATCCCGCTGCCAGCAGTCGGATTGCCGCTACCTGACCATTGAGCTCTCCTGCGGCTCTTCAGCCATTCCAGGCTGAGTGACTGGTTCAGCGAAACACAAAAAACGTGCTACCAGCGCCAGCATCAGCAGAACAACGACGATTTTTCCGGCTTTCATGTGCTGGATACTCCAGCTGGACAAAAAAGGCTAACAACAGGCTTATCGGTTATAGAGCTCGGTCTAGGCGTTCATAGCGCTTGCCGTTCAGGCCCATATCGGACTTTCCCGCACGGCTGGCTGAACGAAAATGCACCTGCTTGGTTTTCGGGATCCAGAATTTAAAACTCGCATCGTCGCGAAAAAAACGCATCTTTCTCTTGACGAAATAACCCATTCCCAATAATCTTGCTTCCTCGCGCATTATCTCGGCGCCACGTAAGCCGCCACGCTGTCCCTGATGGCGCGCATGGTGCTGGCCTATCTCCTTGTAAGCAGGGGCACAAACCGACTTGCTGATCTGTCGACTGGTCGAGACCCATTGGGGTTGTCGCTCAGGGGCTTCCCAATTGGCCCTTGCTTGATGCCTAGCCTCTGGCACCCTGCTTGTTTTGCCAATAGATAAAAGCAACAGCCAGCGAGCAACAGGGCGATGATCACAATCAGACGGTCTTCATGGTATGCATCCTTTAGCAATAAGTTGCAGAATAATTTAAATGATTATCTTGTTGCGCAAAATAGTAGGTGACAGGCTTGGACCGGTCAATACCTTTGCGCGCAAAATAATTGCCGACTTTCATCCTCCTGTCGAGCTCCAGATGACCACCGTGACTTGAACCCTGTGAGCCCTCTTTTGCTGCGTAATCAGCTGTGCCCACTCATTACAGTCCAGCAACGCGATGTCCGCGCTTACCGTCCTTCTGCTGAACCTTTAGGGTGAACCTACCCACCAGTATCTGGTGCATGCTGGCGCTCTGGAAGCACGATTCAGCGGCAGGCAAGGCTGCTATCAAAACAAGCTGGTCGAGATACCGCTGGACTCCGGCCAAACGCTGACCCCTATCTCAAGCGCCTTGAGCAGAAGGAATTATTCCTGCGCTGCAAAGGCTCGACGACGAGCGCCAAGTGTTATCGGGCTAACGCCGGTTGGACGCTCCCTGCGCGAACAGGCCAGTGAGATCCCGCTCAAAAACTGTTCTGCATGACCAGCCTGACTCTGGAACAGGCTAAGCTCTTAAAAACAGGCCCGCCGAAGGCAAGATCTTACCATTGATGTGTCGCAACCCGGCGCTGAAAACCCTAATCAATTACGCCCATGCGCAGAGCGTCTGGCCCAGAATCGAACCCGCCCAATAGCGCAGACTGTGCGCGTTCTAACGCTGCCGCCGCATATTCGCGCGCGATAGATTCCGCCGCCGCGCTGCCGCGGCCATTGTCCGATCAAATTCGTTGATAAAAAACTGGTCGTGTTTAATTAAGCGGCACCCAGCTTCAATGACCCAGCCCCTGCAGTGAAGCGCGGGTATTAATGGCCGAAGGGATGAGCACGGGGTGGCGATTCGCGTCACCAATCCAATAGGCCAGCCGTTGTTGAAATCGCATGCCGGCTGCGCCGTATTATTCACCATGGCCTGCTGGCACAGGGCCGCCGCGCTGCACGTGTGGCGCGGTCCCAATACCTTGAGTTGCTGCGTAGCCATCCAATCGGTAGTGCCTGCTGGCGCTCGGTTGATTGCCACTGATCACGCCGCATTGCTCAACCAGCAAGTGAGCTTTCGTCGCCATGGGTTGATCGCAAGCGTTGCGGCGACACTGACCAATGCGGGCCGGACGCGCAGCTAAGCTTCCCCCATGCGGGCAACTGAGCAACCGGTCGTGCATAGCTGGCATGTATCTGATTGGAGAGGCTGACAGTATGATCGTTCCACGCTGTCCGGGTAGCACAGCCGCAACCAGGCTTCATTTTTACCTTCGCGCCCCAGTTCATCTCAACATTTGCCGCGCAAGCAGATGATGCGCCCTTCACCCCGCCTATATCAGGCAAACACGCGGGGTCGGTCCAAACCAGTTGAGGTCCCATTGAACACAAGCGCTGCTTCGGGCTCGGCGCATTCAGGGCTTTTCCAATCAGCCAGTGCCTTGTCGGTTGCCGTACAGGCCGCCGATACATAGAGGCGTTTGGCAGCGAACAGTTGGCTCGCCGGCAAAGCTGTCTGCGGGCAATGTGGTAATCCAGCTTGACAAGCTACGGCCGGCTTGCATGGGCTGCGCTTTCATTTAAACAGCCGGCCAGCACATAAACCCGCAGTGCATCAGCAATCAAAGCCATAGAGTTTGGGCCCAGGCAAGCAAGGCATGTTTCCCATCGCCGATGGCCCAACTGGCGGTATCCAGCAAGGTCAGCTATGCCCAACACCAGCCCATTCCAGAAGCTCAGATGAAAGCCCAGCCGGGGTCGGGGTGACCAGCCCGTGCAGTAAAAACACCGGGCTATGCCAATGAACCATGGTGCCACTGATGGTCGTGCCTGAGGATGCGGTTCCTGTCAACAAGGCAGATTGCCGAACAAGGCGAGATTTCACCATGCGCCGCCCATGCCGAACGAGCCTTTTGCCCCAAATCCTTGCCAAGCCATGGCGGGTAGTTCGCGCCGACCATTTTCCAGGCTGGAAAAGGTCGAATCCCAGGGTCGAGCCCGCAGAGAAATTCATCACCACCGTCATCACCAGCAAAGCACCGATGCCCGCGTTTGCCAGTGCCGCCGTTACGTTGCCGGGACAGGCCCACGCGACCAGGTCGCATGCACACCAATCAGGCTGAACGCCAGTATCGCGACAAAGCCAGGGCGCCGCCAGGCTGGAAAGCCTACCTACTGCGCTCCTCGGATGATAAAGCGCGTCGGTCAGCCACCGGATCATGGAAAGGATAACGACCATTTGCAACGCCGCGACCAAAGCAACAGGTCCACACGCGTTCATCGCCCAGTGCTGTGCTCATCAGCTCGCGGGCGAGTGTTGCGGCAGCACCAGACCAGCACCCAGACCAGGGCGATGATAATATCGGCTGCCTGGGCTGCGTCAGTCAGGAAGCGAACTGCGCAGGGCCGCCGCGCAGACTGTAGGCAAGAGTCACGGCAGTGAACAGCACGCTGAGCCAATAAAGGCAGCTTGTGCCGTGTGCCCGTAATACCCCAACCACCGCCGTGGTTGCTCCATACCTCGTTGAACAGCGATCAGAATGCAGCGAAACGCCAGTGCCGCGGCACGCCAATAGGCGAGTCGAAAAGCTGACCATCCCGGTGCGCCGAAGCGCGCGCAGGCGATAGATCACAAAACGCAGGGCGGGTGGACAACCAGTAAAGTGCATAAGCCAGGCCGCAAAACCAGGCCGTATTCGGCGCCCAGTTGGCTTCGTGGTTAACCGATTTCAAAGATCCAGCGTATGAAAGAGGTTGCGGTGAGCAGAAGCACGCCTTGCGGCTTGGCTATCTTCCACCATGGAAAGAAAACCGCCCAGCGTTTACCGCGCGCGGCGACAGGCAATACATCAAGCACGCCATACAGCACCAGAATCCAGAAGAAAACGCCCCATCCAAACTGTCACTTGCATACTTATCTTCTTAGTCAAAATGGCTGTTAAAACCCTTCGCGACGGGGCCGCCGCTCCTACCAAAAAAAGCCTGGTACTTGGGCGCCGACCCTGTGAGGAGCGGTTCGCCTGACCGCGAACAGGTTACCCAACGCCACCACCACAAGCTCGAGCCCTGTCCGGGCGTACAGGCAAAAACAATGGTCCACGGTCACATCGGGTTATGCGCATAATCGCTGCCGAAGGCAGATCGCGCAAATGGCTACGATTCCCTGGCCACTATGCTCAATCGGCAAATTCAAGCATCTGATGAAGTCGCAAGCATACAAAAGATACCCCTGCCAGTCCACACTCACCGTGCTGCGCCACATCAGATCGCCATGTTTCCTTCGCTGAAATGGTCCCGGCAACAACCGATGTAATCATTGAAAAACTTACCTTGCTGACCAGGAGTACTGCCAAAGCGCGCAACGGCTGATTGGTAATTGTGCAATGATTGAAGACGATGCCGAAGTCTTCGCCAGATGGTTTGTAGTTCAGCCTGCAATGCAGCCTGAGCCGCAGGGTAGGCCCTGCGGTTGAAGACAGGTTCAGTTCCAGTCGCTCCGGGCTGGCCGTAACCAAGCCTGTCTGAGCATTTGCATGGCCTTCGATGCTGCGCACAAAACCGCCATCGCCGCGCTGTTGTCGACGTTTTTTGTCCGTGAATAGCAGGGAGGGACGACACCCGCACCTTGATGCCGGAACAAGAAACTCGCCAGCCCCTCGTAACCGGGCTCGCTGAGATGGTCAGATTTCAGCGTCGATCACCTGCAACCCTCTCGCGGGGCGTGCTGCACAATGCACGAAACGCGGATGCATTTCCGGCGCGCCCCCGTCAGGTCAAGCATTTGAACCGAATGGGCATCAATCACCATACAAGGCTTACCAGGGACCGCAATCGCTCAATTGCTTTCCGTGCGCGTTGCCGGGGCATTGACATGCAGTGCAGCACCGCTATTACAGGTGTAGGTGAATGACGTGTAGCGTATCCAGTCCTTTGCGGCGCATTGCAGGGAAGGACCAGATTGTCCAGCAGGGGTAACGTATCGCGCACGGTGGTGTCCTTGGCGTTGCTGATTAGTCAGGGCTGGAGCTGATGTACAGCTCGTAAGAAAAAACCCATCAAGAACATGACCCTTGTATCCAATGTAGGTATAGTAGGAAATTCAACATTATTGATTTAAGGGAGAGAGAATGCGTTTTTGTTGAGCGATTAATGCATAGGCATCACCTGTGGGCGTAAGTGAACGGGGGCCCAGCACAAGTGGCACCCAACTCGACCACCGCGCCCCGGTACGTTGCAGTTGAGGAGATCGAGGTATACGCCAGGCGGTGGCAGTACCTCACGTCGATTCCAAAACATCATGCCGATGCCCATCGCAATCCGGCAACAGACCCTGGGGCTTTTTTGCTCTCAAGCCCGAGCCACCCGTTAGTCGAAAATCTGGCCGGCGGCGGTTGGTATACGGAGATTCTCGCGCCCCTGACTGCGTGAGGATGGCAAATTGATCGCGCGCATTTCGATCCCGAAGGCGCCCAGAATATTTCGCCCCAAGTCGCGCACGAGTATGAAGCGCAAGCCCAAAGCCGCGCGAGATGTCTATGACCGCTCGAGTTGGCGCCACACTCAACTACCACCCGAGCTGCAGATCGGCCGAGCCCAACAGTGCTGACCGGGTCTTACGTTCCGAACGTGCATAACTGGTTGGCATCAGGCATGCGACGATACAAAAGGTAGTGTTTCGAAGATGCAACACGTGTCAAGCCTGGCGCATGATGGGCCTGGTAGAGCCACCGCGCGCGCCCAGGCAGGTCACGAAAGAATATGGTCAAAACCGTTATGTCGATGAACAGCTGGTGTGAATCTGGCCGAGGAGGCTGGTTGAACTGGTCCTCGCGCGAGGCCCCATCAACCAGAACCCGCAAGATTCTGCGACCATCCGCACGGTGTGGTGGGAGTTTGCCGCCAAGCTTGCTGCGGCACGAAGACCGAGCTCGCTATATGGGATGGCGAGAGTGATCGGATGGGACGTTGTTGTTTGTTAAGCCGGAGTGACGCGAAGCGAAAATGTCCTTGCCAGTTTCTGGCTAGCTGAAGGTCGAATGGATTCCCGCCTGCGCGGGGAATGAACGGGCAGTAGGAAAAGGTGCGTGGTACGGAATGACGCGGAGAGGTGCTGAAATCCTTTTTGATTGGAGGGGGTGCCCGCTACTCCAGCCTCACCGCAAAAATGATCCGCGTTCCTGGGGGGGGGAAGGATTGGGGGGGGAACCCCCCCCCCCCGCCGGGGGTTTTGGGTAAGGTATCCACCATTGTAATCGCTCCCCAACACCCCGTTTTCTCCCCCCACCCCACACTCGCATTCCACCCCACGACGCTTCATTCCCGCCCCCATCCCGTCATGTCCCGCGGCAAGGCGGGAATCCTTCTGCGTTCAGTAAGGTCGCAGCCTAATTCAAGAACTTTGCAGCTGTCGCTTTGAAAGCCGTCGGGCTTCATATCCGTCCAGCGGCGGAACGCTCGAGTAAAGCTACTGGGTCCAGAAAGCCAAGCTCGTAGGCGATCTGGTTCAAAGATAGCTGCCCCTCGCGATCATGCGGATTGCAGATCTCACGGCGCACTTCATCCACCCAATTGCTTCAAGACGTACCTCCTGGCCTCCAACTTGCGGCGCAAATGCCGGGGGCTGAATATCATCGCACCGCCACCCGTCTTCAGACTATGTCGCCAGAACGAAAGATTCACGTTTGAATTCGCCGTTTAAACCTGCTCAACCAATTCATGCTTGGGCATATTGGCCAAACCTGCATGCTTCGGTGAAGCCGGGGCAGCAAAAAAAACGCCATCGGCAGTCGCCAACGGCTTATCATTCAAGCTGCGTTTGAGCTGCAGGCTGTAATGCTCAACTTCCTTCAACCTCCGATAAACGTCCAGAATGCGTGCGGCCACTGCTTCGCGTCTTCAATCCGCGGCCCAGGTGACCACTCTTGAGCAGCCCTCATCGCCAGATCAGCTGATGGAGCTGTTGCCACATGTACCCCGTTCAAGGCTTCCAGATTGTGTTATGGGCCCCCCTGGCTGCGAATAATTGCACCACGTCGTCAAAAGCACGAATTTCCAGTACTGATACTGACAATCGGGAAAAGCGAGTCAGATTTGAGGTTGGCCGCACCAAGGTTAGGGCAGGCCTGGGCCGCAAAGGGCAATGGTTGAAAGGAGTAGGGCAGAACAGACGCGGCAGACGCAGCCAAAAAGCGAATCATCCGATAGGCGCGTAGCTCTTCCCATATCAGCGACAGGAGGCCTGATCATAAAGCCGCTGCCTGAGCATTGCCGGTTCAACAGGTCTGCATGCAGGCTGGAATGAGCCAAGGCCACGCTTCGTATTGCTCAGTGCCTGATCAAATAACAGGGATCCAGAATACACGTTCGCCTACGGCCGGTCCTTTTCGTTGATTTGAAACCCTTCAATCTCATACGAATACCTTTTTGTCGAGCAATCATCCATCCGAGCAGCTTAGTTGGATGGAAATTGCAGTTTCGCACTGCGATACGTTACGCAACAGCGTGCAATGGCAAAATCATTCTAACCCAAAATGGTGAAAGTTGAAATACACGGCATAACTCAGCCAATACCTTCTGCATTACATTATTTTGACCGATTGATCAGTACGAGGCCGCTCTTAGAGCCGTATTACTGCTAAAATTCCAATAGCTGTAAACAGAAGGTGTCCAATAGAGTTTGGTGTGGGCTCTCAAAATGCAAAACCATAATACGAATTCATCTCCTGAATGGCCGTCTAAGTTAATTAATTTGCTGCTGGCAAGGCTTGCGCCGGAGTGCGTGCCAGACTGCTTGCTGTCTTGAAACGTGTTACTGATACACAGTTCACGCACCCAAAACGGGCAGCACAATGACCAAAAAAAAAATGCATGCTTGGTCGCTCGCGCCTGCCTCTGGCTATCGCCTGGCCAGTTTCAAACATGTCTGGCAAACGCAGTTAATTTCACATCGGTCCTATCACGTCAGATTCGACTCGCAGATGTCGATTGGCGCCAGTAGTCGACCGCCAGCCCAGGACCAAGCGCTTCATTTTATACCCGCAGTGGTGTAGCGGCCGCTTAGAAACATCTGACGATGGTCGTCTGAACTATTAAGAGCGGTGAACATCTTTTCCAAGATCTTCAAAGTTCGCACGATGTAGAGCTCCGCTACGGTGGACTCTGTGCCTTCCTGCCTGCAAACATTGTACGACTTCGACCAAAGACGGCAGCCAAAGCGTTCGTATGACATCAGTGATTCCGGTCGCGACCCGCGCAGAAGGCTCGGTGTGCATTACTCATGCTTCGTCTATCACAACTACACCATTGGCAATAAACCCCGGCAACGTTCGCCTGGGCGCCATGAGTCAGCTGGGTGAAGCCTGTTTATTTCAAACGGTTATTCAACTCATTAACCCAGTGACGTTTCGGCATTCCGCCGTCCTGGCGCTTGAAGTAAAAGAAGGCTGCTGCCGTAGATGTTGATATTCTCTCAGGGTATGACTGAAAACTTGAGATTGAAGCTTATCTACCAGCTGCAATGTGGGCGCCGACAGTGGTTGATAACTGCGTACCTTCTTCGGTGCAGACACCGTTGCCAAAGCTGTAATGAACGTCTTGTGTTTCCGGTCCCGATTACCCTCAGGGCAACCCTTGGAGCGGCCCCGTCCCAGTACTCCCCTTATATCGTGCGGGAGCGAAGGATCGGACCGCCAGTGACAGCCGGCCAGTTTGCGTAGCCTTCGTTATTTCGCACCCCAGCTGGGTGATACGAGTTCGGCTTCTATGCTAGAACTATCACCAGCCTGCTTCCTATTTAACTCAACGTTGTAAAAGGTGTTTACTGCTGCGGGCAAGTACGTTATGGTATAGATGGCCTACCGGCGGAGCTGCGGGTGGCTTATTTCTTTGAAGTATCTGGAAGATTCCGCCTGTATGGAGTTAGCTTTCAAACGGATGTGGGTGGCGCTTTCGTTGCTGTGAGCTGGCTATCGGCCAAACATGCCGTTGCGTCAACTGGTGTATGAGGCCTGGCAGCATTGGCCGAGTGTATTGCCGCTGGCGACAAACACGCATCGTGACTTTGCTAATGTTCCGGTGGCACCGGAAAATTCCAGGGCTACGAGCCAAGGGAATTCTGGCAGCTTCTGTGAGTGCCGTGCACTTCATCGACCGGCTTCATGGTTGCCAGCCGTCTTTCTTGATGGTGAGTCGGTGCCAACTAAATCAGTGTCTTGGCGTGGCAATGGCACAACAATGTTCGTGGTCGCGGACTCACGTTTGGTTCAAAAGCCCGATTGTCAATGTTGTTGTTCGTCACAGAACGCTGCTGATCCCGCTGATCAGTCCCCGCGCGCCAACAGCTGGTGTGAGAACGATGGCTATTTTCACCGACTTTCCTGGGGGCTACCGCGTTCGCGCGTCCCTGGACTTATTCCAAAACGTTATCGGGTATTCAAAACTGACCGAACGTAGCCTTCTTCCCACGACGTTGAGGGTTACAGCCCCAACTTCAACGAGAAATCCAAGTCCGTGGCCTGGGTTTGAATGCTGATTACGGCAAAAACAAGTACAAACGCAAGCCTGAGCTACACAACTCTTTGATGGCAAGTACAAACACCTTGGTTGATCGCGACTTGCCGCGTCAGCTCGGCCGTAAGTTCTAATACGGCAAAATGTAGATAAAAATAATGATCGTATGCAAAAAAACATGCTGGGTGCTTGTGTGGTCTGGCATTAAGCCTTATGGCATCCAGCGTCATGGCCCACAAAGCCTGACGCAGGAAGAATCAAACAGCCTGGTGATACCTGACGCCGATTGGTGCCAGAGAAGCCGCAACGCCGCGGGTACCATTCCGATGGACTGCGGTCTGGACAGTGTGCAGGTGGGATCTGTAATGGTTTCCAATCCCAAACCCCTTCGCCGTCAGAACAGCCCGGTTTTGTGATCACTGCCCAGAAACTACCAGGAACACCTATCACCTGAGACCCCTGGCCAGGTGTCTTGCTCTGTTCGAGCGCTACCAGAAACCTTCCAGATGCCTGTTTTTACAAGAGCAATCGTAGCTGCGGGTTACCCACAGTCGCGTGTTACGGGACCAGGTCAAGCAAACAGCTGCCAGGCCAAGTCTGGTTAACGGCGGTGACGTATCGAGGATTCTCCCACGGCCACCTTCGCTTCCGATTCCCAAGTCTGGCGCTGAAGTGGTGTGGAACCCACAACACCCGCCACCGCACTGAACGTAAAGCGTGGTAATGCAGTGCCATTGCCCAGCTAACGTTCTTACACCCTCATCAAGATGGAAGAGAAGTAGGTTATTCCGGCTCAGATGCCATGTGGACGAGTCCACCGTCCCGAACACCTGCTGTTACTTCGAAAGCCAGCGTGTGAATGCGCCTTCGCGTTGGCCGGTAACGTGCTGCTGGTACACGACTCCCTGGATCAGTTGAAAGAGCCACGCCCATTGGCGTGGTTTACAACGCTGGCCAGCGTCGCGTACGTCGCGCACTCAGGTTAAGCGATGACGGTCCAGGTACTGCTTCGACGGTATGCGTTATTCTGACAATTCCCATGCTATACGCGCACCTGATCGTTAAAGGGAGCTGGTTGCAAGAAGGAAGTAACATCCGTACAACAAGCTACAAAATGGGCTGATCTGAAGTCAAATATGATACGTCTTCAGCGGTCACATCAATCCTGAGCACACCCGTTTCGAGCTGCATCGCGTTTGTGTAAGTGCAGGGTAACGTTCAAGGACGGTCAGCGCCACATTTACGCCCAAGCGTAATTTCTTCGTGATGAAGACACCTGATGATTCACTCTGGCTGATCACTACGACGGTCGTGGCACTCTGTGGCGCGTAGGGTAAGGCCACCCTGGCATTCAACTACGAGCGAAGCTGCCTGGTTACACCATCGGGAACGGAAAACCCTGTATACCTTGCTGCAGGTCGTTTACATTCGCTCTGGGTATGTACACTGAAGAGCAGTCTGCTCCGCAGTCGAACTACAAACCCGAGTACAATCAGTTCACTCCGGCAGCCCTGCGGCTCTGGCGTGCGTTATCTGACCACCTTGGGTTAGTCAAAGAAAAAGAGCCCTTCGCTCTTTTTGTTTGCCCGGCAAGCCGGCAAACCCGTCCACCTGAAAGAAGAGTGAGTACCCCGACCGAGGGAAGACAATCTGAATTGGCAAGGGCCGTCACTGGCCAACGGTGGGTCTGAAGGAAGCCAAGGAAGGCCCGATGGACGTAGCGCAAGCGAACCTGATCGCGGCATTACAGGGGTAAAGCGTGCAAAATAGCGCAAGCCGATACTGGTCAGCTGTTATTGACTGGCTTGAGACGGTTCTATCGTGCAGGGAGCCGGTGCAGTACCGGGAAGCCTGACCCCGTACTCATGAAAGAGCGTCAGTGCTTCAAGGCGCAAGCCAAGGCAGTTGATGGGCAGAGGTGCAGATGACGCCCGTATAGTGATTGAAGATTTGGCCTCGTGAGCCCGGTAACGGTGTGAGAGGGCAAAACCGACGACCCCGACCGGAGGTGCTGGGTGCCTGGCGAGGCGTTAAGCGGGAGCGGGCATTGAAGCGGAATAAATATTGAACAGGTCACGACCCTGTAAAAGAGGGACAGCGTGATGCACAAAGCCGTACGACGGGACGGGGGAGACAGACGAGCCAGCCGGGAACGTGCGCGAAGCTGCTTCTGTATCAGGGAGTACAGCCAGCTGGCGGCAGATGCGTCATCGCTAGCATCCCCGCACAGTTATGACTGAAGATTCAGCGCTTGATTCATCGCACAGGCAAGACGACCAGAGAAATGGGCATGAGAAATTGCTACAGTCTTTACGGGCGCCTGCTATCGCAGCGTAGTCCTGTATGAAAGCCTTTCAGGACACGTGAAGGCGCAACAAGGGTTGCGGCCGGAATAGATGGCAGAGCCTGAATGCGTTCGAAGCGAACCTAGTTGGAGCTGTCTTGCCTGTTGTCCGAACTGAAGGGAAGCGCTACCGCGCTCAAACCGGTACGCCCCGAGTACTCTGCCGAAACGGACGAGGCGAACGCTGCTGGGCATCCCCGACCGTCGGCCGCGATTGATGCAACAAGCAACTGCGTTTAACCCTGCTGGGAACCGATCTTCGAACGGTGATATTCCACCGTCACTATGGCTAACGGCCCGGCGCAGCGCCATCAGGCATCAAGCAAAGCGCAAAAAACTGTTCATCGCCGCTACCAGCGTCACGCGGGTAGTGGATATGACCTGTTCCAAATGCTTTCGACACGCTGGACCATACCTGATCTGCGCCAGTTTTCCGGCGTAATGTGACGATGGCAGCGTGTGGCCTGCTGACAGTTCCTGTGAACAGCGGCGTGATGGTTGGACACCAGTACGAGGGCCACGGAGCCGTGGGCAGCCGCAGGCGGGCGTCATCAGTCCACTGATGCGAACGTCGATCTGGATTGCCTTCGATCATTCATGAAAAAGCCGGATTCCACCGGATCGTTCCGCTACGCGGATTGAATTCCTGATCCTGTGTGGCTCACGGCGCATCGGAAATGCGCTAACGTAGCCACGGGGTACCTTGAGTGACCTGAAGCTGACAGTCAACCGCCAGCAAGAACCCATCTGGCACCACACCGGGAAGGTATTTCCACTTCCTCGGGAAGGTCATCATCGTGGCTATTACGCGAATCCAGGATGAAAAGCTGAAGGACTGAAAGCCAAAGCTAAGGGATTGGACCCGCCGCCAACTCGGCCAAGATCTGGCAGCATCATCGCGAGCTCAACCCGGGCCTGCGTGGCTTCATCAACTACTTCAGGGTCACCAAACTGTGACGCCGGGTAAGAAAGCAGTTGATTGGGTGGCTACGCAGGCGTTTACGGCTGCGTGACAGCTGAAAACAGACCCCTTGGAAACGCCATCGCGCCTGAACCGGCGACTGAAAACAACTGGGCCTGCCCCGCCGTTTCAGTTTATCCGAATGCAAAGTTGGCGCAATGCGCGCAAGTCCACTGGGCAAGCTACGCCATGCCCAATCGCTGGTGCCGACGAACTGGGCATGATCGACTTAAAGCACTCAGAGAGTAGGACTCTGTGTCCCTGTAATTTAGGATTAAATGTTTACATGAGCCCGTATACGAGCCCGTAACGACGGTTCTGTGAACGGATTGGGCGGCCAACGGGCCTCACCCTTTACCTCGATGTTTCTATTATTGTCGCTTTGACCGCCGAATGCCGATTCTAAACCCGACAATGACCCCCGCTTTCGCGAAGGGTTGGACGAAGGGGAGAGTGCTGCGCTTGGTCAATTAGCCCAGGCGTTCCGACCAGACCCAAAAGTCGATGCAGAGCATAAGATTATCCAAGCCCCAGTCCCAAAAACCGGTCATTTCATTGCGTTGTAGGCGGAATCCAAGCGGAAGCCCAACCTTTCCAACCGGACCTGCCAAACCATCCATCATTCATTTCCCCGCAGCCATGAATCCCAGTTTCGGGCTTAGGCTTCAACCAGGCCCTCCCAAAAGGCCCGACCTCGGGTCATCCCGCGGAAAGCGTGGAATCCTCATTTGACTTTGATTTTCAACTGGCTAATTCAAAAAAAGCCGGGGGCAATTTGGCCCCGAAATCACAAACGCCGTTGCTATCACCTTCTTGCCAAACTGCCTTCCACGAAAACGCCGTCGGGCTCAATCGATGTTTCCAGCGCCGAAAGGGCCACGGGGTTTTTAAAAACTTTGGGCTGGGGGGTCCCCAAGTGGAAAAAAAAGCCAGCTTCAAAAAGGCCCCAAAAATCCTTTTCTTCTTCCCCTTTTTTTTTTTTTTGTGGTGGG
>Ga0163217_1099690_pt1 | contig 16431 bp, 23 predicted proteins | sample SynspAceP_FD_185933 | JGI IMG/M metagenome (GOLD analysis project Ga0163217, IMG submission 185933) | Saline lake microbial communities from Ace Lake in Antarctica - Synechococcus sp. Ace-P (PacBio error correction) | ecosystem: Environmental > Aquatic > Non-marine Saline and Alkaline > Saline ... | reverse complement strand
TATTTCATGGCTTTACGGGGTTTGAGCGAGCCTTTCATTGCACTTGCCGACGTTTTGCCTTTGCTAGCAGGGTCTTGAAGGCTTCAAGGGCGTGGCAGGGCTCATAGCCTTGACGGGATGCGTAACGCGCTCGCGCTGCGTCACGCTCTCTCTCGATCACTGCAGCGCTACCGACTCACACTGAAAGAGTTGTGTTATTGGCTCAGCGCGATATCGGCGTTTGGACTCTTATGGCCTGTTTGCTTGTTGCCTTGCGGCTTGGCCCCTTTGTCGGTCTTCAACGAAACTTGCGGCGGGACATGATCCCGCAACCAAAGTGCGAGGTAGATGTTGTTGCCCGACACAACCTGCCGTAGCGGAGTGCCATCGGCCTGCAGACGATACCGGCAAATGTCATCAGCGACGCAGCGGGTACACTGCCAGAGCGTGATGGAATCAGTAGGCAGACAACACGGTGGGATGGACCGGCCGCAGGTTGATTGGCCGCACCCCCTACCTCTAGCTACACTTTCGCTCTCTCGCTCGCTCTCTCGCCGTCTTCTTTCAGCCCTGATGCGGTTCATCCAGCCTCGCAGTGGTAGTCACTTCCTGTTCGGCTTTCAGCGGCATCAGGTTGAATCAGAGCATTCGATGTGCTAACTATCGCTTTATCTCCAAGCCGGATCCACTAATCCTAGGTCCCAGGTGAGGCAGTGGCGTAGGTGACTGGGCACTTCGGGCGCCCCAAACGCTTGAGCATCTGTTCCAGGCCGATACGTGGCAAGCCATTGGCTATTGGCGTTAATGAGGTAGCCAGCGGAGGTGGAGGCGACACTCTTGCCCAGGGGTCTGGGGCGGGCCGCTATGATCTGTTCCTGGCCGTTCCTGGCTCGAACACCGCTTCTCCTGCACGTTTCGAGACACTTCAACTGGCGCGGGTATGACTGAAGCTCTTCCTTCACCTGGTGAGAGAACACCTTGCTGGCTCCGGCTTTTTCTTCTTGCATGAGCAGTCAGTCGTCCGTTCGCGAGCAGCATTGTCGGGGAAGCCACGGCTGCCGCGCTGGCGTGACGCTATTGGGCGCTTCGCTGTCTTCCGGTCGTCCGGGAGCTGTCAGGCACCTTCTTTCAGCTGCCATTCGGCTTCGGTCGAACAGATAACCTGGTGGGCTGTGTTGTTTCGTACTGGCGGCAAAAGTTGCTTGCGGTACGCTTCCACGCAACAGCTCTTCAAGGATTGGTGTATTGTCGCGGTGTTTGACCGCGTTGGCTGTGATGTGTGATCTCAGCCTCTTATCACAGTTTTTGTGCGATCAGCACAACGGACCGTCGCTCAGCGGCGGACAAAACCGTATATCGGGTGTGATTGAGAAGCTGGTTCTGGCGGTTCGATTGCATGCCAGAAATATAGGCCAAAAACAGGGGCGTTGGAGCCGCAACGAATGTTAGCAAGAGCCCTCATTTGTGCAGCATTTGTATGGCCCTTGAGCAGGGTGATATCATAGCATTCAGCAACCAGTTGATTCTGCTCACCGGTCAAGCGGCATAGTTTCATCTGCCGGTTTGGCATTTGAATTTCTCCTCAGCAGCGCTTGTAAATAGAGCAACGAAGGCCGTTGTCTTCCCACATCAGGCATTTTGATTTTGTTGGCGCTGGCGATTTATGAGGCATACGGGCGCCAGTGAAAGGGTGCGCCCCAGTTCTGCTCTCAGCAAGTGCCAGGGCCCGTTGCCTGCTTGCGAAATCAATCGGCGGCCGATTACAAAAGATCTCTGGCATCTCCGTGCTTGGGCCAAATACCGGGGCTGCATTACACTGCCTCAAAAAGTTGCACTAGAATCGACTATTACCAGCGTGTAATCCGGTGATGGCAGATGCCACAGGCAGCGTCAGGGTTAATTCGCGCATTGCTACGCTGGCAGGTTGGTTACCCGAGCAAACCCGGCAGGGTCTTGGTCTGAGAGGGGCTTTTCTGATTTAGATAGCTTGCTCCGCCCAATAAGCGAAATGGTGATAAACCATTCGTTTGCTTAACAGAACGGCTCCTGAAACCGAGTCAATCCAGTTAATAAGTTGTTGGTTGCAGTAGTCTGTTCGTGCTGGCATGGCATATTTGTTCCTCGCTAGTGACCAGGAGATGGACAGTGTGGGATGGACATTGAACGGTAAGGGCTGATTTGTTGGACGGCTTACGGCCTAAACCGATCAAATCGAATAATTGGATGCCTGCCGTACGGGCTCTACATATTATCCTGAAGTCTTCGACCCGGGCATTGCGTCCAAGAATGCTTTTTGAAGTCCTTCGCGCCCTTTTCATCCGAGCAGGTGTTCAGCACGGAGTCATTTGGATTGTAACTTTTGGCAAGAAGCACGATTTCTTGATCTAGCTCCTTTCTGATAGTTACTGCCATATTTTGCCAAAATTTCAGCGCCGTTCGAGTTAACTCAGGCGAGATACTCTACGCGCCTTTTTCCCGGTTTTGTGCTCTATCGTGGAACCAGGGGCAAACAAACGCCGTCTTTTTACGACCGGCGCCAAGCTCCAACCTCGATCCCAATGCCTTCATCATTGCTACCGAGTTATTGAAAACTTATAAAAAGTACCCATCTCTGCAAAGTACTGAGAGATGATCATCGCTAGTTTGATCCAATGGCTTGATTGCGAAGTTCGGTTTTCATATCCTGAATGAAGCTTCAGAAAAAATTGAATTTTTGGAAGATCTTCAGGCGGGGATTATATCCGTTCGACCTACAGTTATTGTTACCGCATTCAGCCTTTTACCTTAGCTAATTCCAATATTCCCACAGTGTAGAGTTACCCCACGGACTACTCGGAGCCGGGACAAATATTCGGCAGCGAAAAACCAAAGAAATCGATTAATCCGTAGTCGCCCATACAACGGAAGCGGCCTCAATTTAAGCTCATGCTTTTACAATGCAGGATATTATTACTGGATTGGATTGACGTACATCAGAGAATCTCGCGGATGCCAAGATCTTTAAGCCAGCGCACAACAAAAAGAAGGGCTAAACGCTTGCGACCGCAAAGTTTGTGATACCTCTGGCGATAGGGGTTTTGAGGGCGGGCATCCCCTTTTTTAAACACGCCATCGAAGTCACGCTTTTGCGAATCATCAATGAGCGCTTGGTTGAGCAATGCTCGTATCGCCAGTTTATGACTTAAGTATTCGGCACATTGGCCTTGGATCAAAAAATGGATCGAAGATCCCACTGGGACCCCGAGCCTGCTAAGAACAGCGTTCACCATGCTCGTCAACAATAAGCGCTTACGATAATAGCGTCTCGCTTGCGGGCTTTAGCCATTGGCGTGTAATTGGCTTGCGCGATGAGGATCATAGCCTTCCAGAAAACCGCAGTTTCGAGTTCCTGTATCAACTCTTGCATTCCCTTTCTTTTTTGTTATGAACTCAATTTTTTGCCCAAAACAAATGCGGAGATGCTTCCGCCTTAGCCTTTTGCTCGGGAAACCAAAGCCGGATCAAATTTTTTTGTAGAAGTAATGCATCTATTAGCTGTATGTAGTTTGAAACTGGCGCTTCCGCCATGTCTCCATTCATCCGTCAGATAGTATTCAACCTCCGATGAGGAGGTGTAGTTGCTGGTGTGAAATATAGGCCGATTACAAATCTTCAAAGTGTCCCGGACGAGCATAGCTAGCAAGGCACCCAAGGGCAAGTGGATGAATCAGAGCCTATGAGTGACCCCATCTTGGCGTCCCCCCGATTTGCATACGGCTTTCTTGGCAAACCTCAGGAGGCCAGTAGGCCGTAACGTGGATTCCACGCAGACTTGCAGGAAGGCTTCACCAACAAAAAATTATCCCTCGAGCTTGATTTCGTCATTGATCTTAAATAGTGGTTAATCTGCAAACTGTGCGGTATGCATGACCCGAGGAAGACTCTCTAGAATATCCCTCCGCTGAGCTTCCAAAGCACGGTTTTCCATTGTCTGGCTCCAACCGGCTGGAGGGAGACATTTAATCATTCCATTGTCATCTTGGAGCGCTGTCGTGTGAAATACGTTGGTCGCATGGAAAACAACTGCACTTGGAGTTAGAGTTGCAATTCGTCAGAGCGGCCCCGGTGGCCAGAACAGGTATAACACACGCATGATGAGAATCCTTCGATGCAAGCGGCACAAGAGTCCTTTACTCTCTCAGACGTTTATTCAGGACAAGCAAACGACCATCTAGCGAATTAGCGCGTGTACTATCAGGATTGGTCTGGGTATCGTTTTGCTCTTTGCCGCACCTTGCCCCGCTCGTTCATCGTCCGAATCAAGCCGCAGACTAGGATAATGGGGGAGGCTGCAAGCGATCCCTTTCATTGTCTAGCAGTGGCGTGCGTTTGATACCCGATCTTGCGGCCTGATTTTAACTCACTGTCATCGCCTCGGCGCCATTACCTAAATTTCCTTTATGAATTGCGGACAAGATGGTTTCAATGGCTCTGCAGCCTTTGCACTTTCCCCCAATGGTTAGGGATCTTGCATCTTTGGTGACTTGAGCCATTGTTTGGAAACGGGGTTTGGTGGCAGGCCAGGTTATCAAAGATACGCCTTCTACGAAACCGTATCAGCTCATGACGATCCGAGCGACTTTGAAGCTAGATTGTAGTATCTTGGCGTCGACCTTCGGATTATTCAGTTGAGCCAAGAGACGAAACGCTCCAATGCGCTTGCTTAGATTATTTAGGTGTAGCGGAGGTGACTCGACCGGCTCACGGCCAAGAACGCTTAAAAATACGAAGCACGTTTTGAAGAATAACTTATCAGTCGCCACAGAGATTTCTCGTGAAGTAAATGTTGCTGATGGACACTTGCAAGCTCTGAATTGCCCAGCATCGAAGGGCCAGACTACGGTATTTTGTATGTCTAGTTTTTATGGTTTCTAGGGTTTCTCGGAAGACTCAATGCTTAATATCATTTTCACATTGTCTCGAATCCCTCCTGTAGGTTTTCACGATGCCGATGTAGTTTTTTTGCCTTAGCCAATGTAACTACCTCCAGATCTGTCTCGTTGGCGCTTAGCATGACTCATGCAATCTTAGTCTTCAATGCCGCAAGACGATGAGCCTCACGCCTGATTGATAGCAGAGCGATATATCATTGTTTTGGACGTCAGAAATGCCCAGCCTGTCTTTAAATACGTGAACGGTTCAACCTTCACAGTCTTTACTTTTCCGAAGGGCCAGCAGCGTGTAAGTCATGTTTGGCGAAGCTATGTGCACGAACGTAGAGCCGCACTTATGGCTTCATTAAAGACTTCCTATAACATCCCCAACAGAATCTTGGAGTTATGGTGCCTGCCTTCGTTGGTAAGCAAGAGCGCCGTCACACGGATCCATTACCCTGAGATTTACGATCTCACGCTGATAAGGGAATAAGACCACTCCTCATTAACGAACCAAGGCCATCAATGGTTTCGGGCAGGTCGCTACTTGATATGCATGGTCAGAAGGATACAGAGCGTGCTTCATCTGGCCCAGGGACGCAGCCCTTTTAATCGGGACTTGAAAAGTACGTTTATGGAATGACCTTTGCTCACAGGGCGAAAGTCCAGTCACGAAACCATTGAATGGAAACAGTGATTTGGTGACTAGGATCAGTATCGCTTGCAAGGCATACCCTTGACCTGGGTCTTTCGGTCAGTAAAATATTTGTCGGCATCGCTTACGGTCACGCACCTCACCGACACTCTTGTTGGTCTCGACTCCACGGCTCGCAAACGTGCGCATAAGGAAGTCCAGGGTGAGGAGCCGCTCTCACCTTTCTCTCCAAAGAAGGTAGTGATTAGGCCGCGCTGTTTGTGGACCCATCGTAGAAGCCCTAACGACGAGCCAGGGATTATTCACCGTGCCGGATCAAGAGGTAATCTCCACTAGACCCAATCCCGTGTACTGGAGAAGAAGCTGAGACCAGTGAGCGGGGCTTATCTTGTTCCGAGGCAAGCCATTGGCGTCCAGGAAGGCGAAGTTCGTATAGACGGCGTCCGTAACGGCTTCCCACGTAGATCGCTCAGAGCTCCCCCGTGACTCGATTAGCTGGTTGCCAAGAAAAAGTTTGCGCTTGGCTCGGACTGGCCATCCTCAGGACCAATCAGCAACGGAAGCAATTCGAAGGATCTACTTGCCCAGGGTTAGGCTTTTGTTCCAAATACAAGGCCTCATACCGCTGCTCTTAAGCCTCTTGATTGTTCACTCATTTGAAGCGCTGAGAAGAGGCTGTCCCAGACGGTTCAGAAAGGGCGCGGACTTACAGGCATTCACTAACGGTGTTCACCCTCATATCCATTGTTGCTCAAGCACCACATCCGGGTATCCAATAGCAGTGTCCGGCCGAAACACCCGTTCGAGGACGCGTAGAAAGAGTCGCATATCAGTGCAACCACTGGCGTCAGCTGACAGCGATGCCTCCGGAAGACTGTCGGTGAATTACGCCCCGATACGAGACATCGTGCAAAGCACATAGCGTGGAGGGTATTTAGGGATTTTCCAGAGAGGCAGAATGACCTCTCCCCACGCACAGCTAATGCTTGACGAAAAGTCTCATTTGACGCTGCATCACCACGTCCCATGCCGGCCTTGATAACGCCCGACTGGACCACTAACACATCCCATCCAGAATACCTTGCTCCGGTCATGCTATCTCTCTGCACGCCCGAGATAATGTTGTGTGGCGCTCGATATCAACAGCTCATCCAGCGACAGGTGCTGCTCCTTGGTTCTGGCGGCCGGAGACGGGAGCAGCTTTGGAACTCGAGAGAAAAAGGGTAACATATACTCTGAGATGCCAGGCCTAAAAGGTGACAGTGCTCAGACTCGACAACCTTCATTTTTGTGATGTAATACAGTAAAACGAAATTAGAGATTGAGAGTCGAAAAGATGTAATATCAGTAGCGGACAAAAAACGAATTGGCCGTCCCTGCGATCGTGGCGATTAGGAGGTACCTCCCGGTCCGTGAGCGGTTAGGCCACTTCATGTTAATTTAGCAACTCAGCGGGCCAGGACAAGCTTGTCTATATAGAGTGGAGTAGTATTTTGTGTGCGTCATCCTTTAGCATTGTATGTAAAGAGTTGCGTCATCAGAGCAAAGGACAGTATCAGGCCATGCTGCGGTGTCTCCGACTGCTGTCCTCACACGCCCATATTCAACAGTCGTCCCTTCCAGCACATACCGCGGTTGGATTTTAGGTTGTTCGGAAGCAGGATCACTTCCTCCCCCTTCGATGGCAGTCCGCTTTACGAAGTCCGCCATTGATCGCAGCGATACCACATCACCGTGCCGGCCAGTGAGTGCGCGGCTAAACAAACCAAACTTCCCCATCCAGAATGCCCGCTTCGGTTCATGCTGTCACGTTCAGCCCTCACCAGATAGGTATTGCGGGCGTCCAGATATCGGCTAGGCTATCAGGGGAGAGGGTTGCTCATGTGGTCCTGTGCCGCATTCCCAATGAACTCTTCCGCCCATTTCTATCGTAGCGTCGATAGAAAGAGGCGCTGCCGAGTTCCTCCAGCTTCCAAGTTGATGTAGTCGCTGAGGAGGACGCTCAGTTCAGTAGGACTTCTGCAGTGGCTTGAGTTCGAGCAGGCAATCCTTAAGATTGGACTGTGGGATTCGACGGCAAGGCGTTGCTTTATCGGTCCAAGTGGCTGCTTCAACCTCGCACTCCTCGCAGCTTGCAGGCGCACCATTCTTTACTACCTTCGACAAACCACGTTCCCGGTTCTCAGACCTGTCGGTACGTCCTGGTTTTACTCCAAAGGTCACGTCTGCCAGTAAACGCAAAAAAAATACTCGAGGCCCAGCCGCACACTCAAGAGTCAATCTGCGGTTACCGCGTCGGAGGCCTGTGGCCTGACTGGTGCGCTTAGGCGGCCGGCGATCGGAACCCGGCCTGGCGTGTAGGTGGCTGTCAGCGCCGATCACATCTGACATCGAGCCCGAGCCGCTCATGCATTCGAGCTCATGGCTTCACTGATGCCGCGGGAAATTGGCCGAGCGCGCGATACCTTGGACTGATGCATGCCAGACTTCTGCCGCTTGCCCGTGTATTCCATTTTGTGCGGCTTGATTATTTCGGCGATTCTGGAGGCCAGTTGGGCCTTTTACCTGAGTTTCATCAGGCATTAGGATTGCGAGGTGCGGTCTGGCTAAACATTGGCCTTCCTGACTCTGGTTTTATGAAGGTGTTGTCCCGGTGGGTTTATATACATCAACATACACGCCAGGCTCTGGCAGAACTGTCCGCCGCTGCTAAGCTACAGCGCATACCTTTAGCGAATGGCCTTGCGGAAGCGGAATCCTCGAGCAGCCAACGCTCGGCGGCCAGTACCGATGCGCCTGTTTCTAGCGCCTCCGTCGAAAGCCTCCAACCCCCAGCCTGCCAACCATGTCGGCTGACGCGGTCTTATCGAGTGTTTCATCTACCAGCGCGGAACTTCATAGGTTCAGGCTGCCTCGGCACATAGAATTTCAACTGAGCCAGTTGGGCCGAAGATGGCTCTAAGCGGCCTTCAGATTCGATCAAATCGTCAGGGCGCGAATCGACCGATCTTGGCTGACCGACCTTCTTGGTACAGCGGAACAACAAGCGCAGCCTTGGGGATTATCCGGCTGGATTCCGGCCCTTGCTCGTTGCAAGGCGGACAATTGAGGTCTCTTCGGTGAGACTGGTGGAGAGTTAAGACCTCCTGCACACGGCATACATGAGCCAGAATCGCCATTGGCGGACCCCACCCATCGATAGCGGTACACCGGTGGCGGGTTCATCGAATGCGTTAATCACCGGGGGATTTACAAAACGTCCTGCAAGCGGGTCCTGAGGGCACGCGACGAGCGGGCCTCGGTGTTCTCCAGAAGATTGCGTTCAGTCGTGCGGTTTTCTTTCAAAGGCGTGCGACGTCAAGCTCGCGCGCTCGCCGGCGCTTCCAGTGCCGCAAGCCGACGCTCTACACGGCCAGATTTGCATCCTCGCGCGGTCATCCGTTTCAAAACCCCTTGCTGTCCGTCTGGGACTCGCTCTTCTCACGTAAAACGTGTAGATCAGGAACCACAGCGCTTTAAGCAACAGATTGTGCCGATACTTAACCAGAGCAATGTCATTCGACCTCTTCACGTGGACGATGCATATCAAAGGAGGACAGGCGCACGCTCCTCCTCGGAGCGCTGCGTCGCACTCCGCGGTGCTGCCGATGCGGACAAAGGGCATCACAACCAGGCGCTCCTGCTACCAGCGCTGCGCAATGCCAAGCAGAGCCAGTGCCGCCCGTCAGGCGCGGGATTGTAAGAACGACCGCCAAACGAATAGCCATTGAACAAGAATTTCTCTTATTCGGCACGCCCTCATGACAGGCTCACAGCGCTACCCGCTCCCGCATGTCGCCGCCACCGGCGAATCGGAGCGTGGTCCGATGGCTTGAGCATAGCATTTAGAGGCACCGCAATGACGCCCGGTAAAGTTCGCGATACGCTCCCCATCCGGATCTCGAATGACGCGCGATCAATTGCCGTATCGCCATCGCTGGAACGACGGCATCCAAAAAAGCTACGTGACACACAGCAGGACTCTCAGGTTAGCGCCCATTTCTCTACCTCCATAGTGACTTCATCACCTGGCGGGCGTTATGTACCCATGCTTGGTGTATCGAACGACGTCTGCGTCGACCAGGAAGGTTGTCGGCACGCCATTAACGCAATTTCAAAACCCGGTCACCGGCAGGATACGAATCGATTGTTGACCCTCGAAAGGTTTTCTCGGAAACTCTTCGAGAGACTGTCGCCCCAGGTCCGGCGTCTTGTATAGTTTGCGCACCCTCTGAATGCGCGCTCGGAGGCCCAGTAGCTGGGCATTCTCCTTGCAGGTCGGGACCAGGAATGCCCAGACATTGACCAGAGATATCTGGGCCCGCGAAAGAGGGATTCATCCACTCGGCTATCAGGGTCCTCCAGCTCGGGAGCGTGAACGCGGGAAACGCCTGCCTATCAGCTGACTCGCGCAGCACTGGATCCAAGCGTTAGCCCAGCTCAAAGAAGGCCAGGGCCAACGAATACCAGAAAAGGAAGCAGCAGCAACAGTCGGCGTTATTTCATGCGCGGACCTCGCGCGTCGGCCTCTCGTTCCCTTGCGGCGACTTGCACGGGACGACAGGTAGCGGACGGTTCTTGCCGGCACCGCCCGGAGGCATAAACAGCAGCGCCCAGCCAAACAGCGTAACAAATGGCTTGACCTCGTAGCGCATTGCCCAGCGCGTCGTCCGAGTTCCTCCCCAATGGCACGTAAAGGTCCCGCAACAGGCGGGGTCGAGTGCGACTTCGGTCATCGGCTGCCCTTCGGGCATGTACAGGCGTTCTCGGGTCGGGTGGTGACATCGGCCTTCACGGGCAACTCGATGGTCCGCGTATCGCGAGGAAGTTGGGCCCCGACGCTCGCCTAACCAGGTCTCGGGTTCAGCGTTAAAATCGTACCCTGCCCGATTCACCTGCTCACCGTATCAAAGCGCACATTACGCTCGCATGGCTTAGTTCGAACACATTCACACGCACGATGGTGCGGCCAGTGCCCCGTGGCGACCACCATGCGCCCCAGTATGAAGGGGTAAACTTACGGCATCCGACGCGCAGAGGACGCATTGCGCTTTAGTTCAACAGGCGCGCAACAAACGCCCAGTACTACCCAACAGCGGGCCGCCACTCCCCAGCGCCACGGCGACATTCACTGGCGTTGTAAAACGGTTCAATCGCAATCGCCAGTGCGCCAAGCCCACCGCCCCAGTAGTCGCGGAAAAGCTCCCGACGGGCATCTGCTTCGGTGGACCGGCCCCGCCCCATAAAGCACACAGCATGACGCCGTTCAGTGGCACGACAGGCTATTAAAGTAAGGCGCGCGAACTTGACCTTTGCCCAGCCGAGTGCATTCCAGGAATCAGGGGTACAGGGTGCCCTCAGGACCGTGTCTCATGATGACCAGCAACGAAATATTGTTGATCAGCAACAGGATCCCGGGGAAAGCCAGCTAAAGCCGCGCATTGGCGCTCATTCGCGGCGCCGTTAGCGACAAAGACAAAAAGCGAGACGCCGACCGTTATTCCAGCAACTCCAGAATGAAAGGCCCGAGACTGGATTCATGGTGGCACAAGGCATGAACCGGGTCGAAGTACCGCTGAGCGCACCGAGAAGGTGCAGTGTGACGGAGTGAGAAACGTGAAAATCGCCAGGCAGTGCCGTCAGCTCGTTGAAAACCGGCCGCGTTTTCCGTGACCCGCCAGGAATGTATCAGCGCTCTGTCGCCGCTCAGGGCCAGGGCGGAGCGATGGCGTTCTCCACCGCGATCCCGACCACCAGCCGCACCCAGACCCAAGCTCATAGTAGGCCACCATGCTACCCAGAGCCGATGCGAGGGTCAGAAAGGCACTAGGCAATGTTGGTCCAGGCCGACCCAGCGCGTCCAGGCCGCATTCGAGACGGGCCTTCGATCAGCGCAGCGATGGGGCAAAGCAAGACATGAAAAACCCACAGTGAGCCATGTAACAGGCATCGGAGGATTGGATGATAGGCACATCCTGCAACCAAGATTCAGATTCGGCACCGCGGGCATGCCGGCAACAGCGCGATCAAAGGACTGGACTTTGTAAACGACGATGAAAAAGCAAGAAAACCCTGCGCTGACGACCCGAACTTTCCAGAACCGTGCCAGCATTATCCCGTGGCACTGCGGTGATGCGGCCAAGCCCCAGCCACTGAGAATCAGACTTCCTAACGAGCACCGAAGCCTTCATGAGAGCCCAGACGCGGTGAACTGTCTCCAGGGCAGCATCGAGTTGGATATCGGGCCACAGTAATCCACGCTGAAATCATCCAGAGAAAAACTGGCTGCGTTCAGGCTGGCAGAAGAACGTAGAAAACCAAATGCCCGACTGCCATGGGCTTCTGCAAATGCCATCACAACGGGCGCGGGGTGGGGTCAGCAAGGGCACGTCGCCTGAGCGCGACAGCAAGTGCAATCAATAAGCGAAGGAGCACTTAGGGATTGTCCTAGGGTAAGATTTCGGGGCCGTGTTCGGTTGCGGGTTCGGCGATGGACCGGAACCTTCGGTGAGGTTTCTCCGGTTGCTTCGGTCAGCCAGGCCACAGGCAGCTGACGAATTCTCTTTTATTCCGGACAGGTTGGCGGGTAACAGCGCATGATTACGGTGTCTGCTCATCCCATCCGTCGGGGAGCGCCTTTGGCTCTCGTTGGAGAGCGACGGATCGTATCACTTCTCGCCCTTCTTCAGTCCGGCGTGCCATTTGTGGTTGTCGGTCAGTTGGAGCGAATCAATGACGCGGCGATCTGGTCAGTTCGCCGGTGCGGGTGGTACGTCAGCATCGGACGGATTTTCTTCGCGGAATAATAATGAATACGTTACGAGTCACTTTGGGGTCGCTTTTGGGATGGAGTCATTCGTAAAGGTCTGCAACACCTGATACCTGTGTTCTGCCAGGAGAGGAAGTTAACCCTGTGCCCTGGTTTTATCGATATCTTCGCCCAGTCGTTATGGGAATCGAGCGGGTTCGAAGACCCCGATCAGCTTCCGCCGCGCTGGCGAACTCGTCCTGCGCCTGGGGCGAAGGCAGCCGAGCTCTTGTGTAGGACGGGAGTGTGTCTGCGGGTTTGAAAACAGACACGCGCCGTCATCTCCAAGCGATCATGGAACTGAATGTTCTCAGTGGATTCCACGGTATGAAATAGAGAGAGAGAGCTTCTCAAGTTGCAAATGTCCATCGTTTTCATTCTCCATTTTGTTTGTTTCGGTTCTCGTAATTCGTCAACACAGACGATAGTTCAAAAGTCACTAAAAAGGTAAAGGGGTTTGTCACACGTTTTTTCAGCCAGATCATGCCGGGCGGGCGTTCGTGCCCGATTTTTCGGTATGAAACTGACTAGGGAAAAACACGCGGTGCCAGACAATGGCGATTCCGGCAAGGTTAAAGGGCGGCCGTGCCAGAGTCGCCAATAGACATTCCGCGCACCACACCTAGCGCGGTATCCGCTCCAACTCAGGTTGCCCATCAAACCGCCAAGAATAGCTGACGATAGCTTCTCCCCTGCGCGCATGAAGATCAAAGTGTCGGTACACGATCGAGACTACGCGATTCGATAAGAAGTACGCTGCCGAGCCTCCCTCGGCAACAGACGAATGCGGCGCAGGTGTTCCGACATGAACTTTTTTTTAAAACGGGGTCCCGGATCGACTCGCATTACGCCATTGCTGCTGGGACACCATTTTAACAACCTGTCAGACGCTGCGATCAGGGCCGGAATATCCAGAAGGTATACGGCAAGAACTTTTTGCCAGCGATGACTTTTAACCCTTGAGCGCCCAGGATGCGACCTGGCACGTGATGACATGACCCAGCGATGCTGCCGATTATAGGCGGATAATTGGAGCAGTCCAGCCACAGTGCGCCGGCGTAATGACCCCAGTGATACACGTCTGTGGTGAGAAATCGTCGCTTCATGTGCGTACCGACCTCTCGGATGTTTGATATCAGCAGCAGACAATGGTATTGCGACGCTCGCCCCATCATCCACAAGCGGACTCAGGCTCACTGCCGACTACAAAGCGCTCTGATACCTCTGCGGTACGCCAACCGCCAGAATCGTTGAAGTACGCTGCATGTGTGCGGTCACGCACCCTGATTTCACGCTATGCCCAAAACGCATACAGCGCGAGGCCCATACACGCCGCCGTCGGCAAAATTGTCCAGGGATTCTGCTTCAGGCCAGGTGGATGTCGGGATCAGGCCGGCACTCTTTCACCAAACACGACGGCCTGTCGAGCAACAACGCAGGGGTGCCGGACTCCTTGTCGGCAGAGATAGCCGGTATCCCCGACCGCCTTAATTGATAGGTCGGCAGCGGCCTTTTCCTCTGAAGCGAAGCTCCCGCCCGAGCGTCGCAGCTCGCGTGATAGGGTCAGCTCGCATCGTCGTGTTTGCGATTCAGCAGTCAAAGACAGGCCGCGAAGTTCAAAACCGTTCAGGGCGGCGATAATCGTGTCCTCGAAGGACTCCATTTCGGTACAGTATACCACACTATCGTTGCCGGCACCTTCAGGCCTTCGACCCAGTGTTACCGGCGACGTTGCGTCGCAGCCACAAGGCGTGCTTCACAGGATTTACTCTGATACGGCTCCACTTGGTTTGTCGGATTATATTTACCCCATATGCACTATAAGTCAAATAGAAAGATACATTTGTTGAGGGAACCCGCATTAGCGCATGGTTCAGGTGCGCGTCGTATGGTTGGACACCCGACTCCGTTTCTATGAGCGAGAGGGCTTGTTCCCCGCCGGAATCGTCAGGAAACGCGTACCGTATTTCACTGAACGGCTGTTGAGCGACTGGCTTCATCGGCGCTGGAATTACTGAGCTGTCACTCGACTCGAATTCACGATTACAGCGTTATCAGGCGCGGCCCCAGTAGCCTTGCAGGGCATCAACACCTTGCTTGATGGCACATCGCTCAGGTACGTTCTAATAACGATCGTGGCAGTCTGGGAAAAAAACTTGTTGTCGCTGCGAGCAAGTTGTAACGATGATCGGGAAATTGAGGCTGCGGGGTTCTCGAAGGCTTCAGCGAGGACATGCAGCAGGTAGCGCTGAAGCACTTATGGCCCAGTATTAGGGTAGCCAGCGCGAGAGATTAAGATACTGCGTATTTTTGGCGTGGAATACCGGCCGGGTTGGCAGAGTTTCGGCAAACGGCCTGAGTAGCCGATGGAGCAAGCACGCTCTTCATCTTCCTGTTTCGTGAAGGCTGCATCAACTGTGCCAGTAGTTCGTTGGGTATCGGCTCTGAGCATACGGATCCTTAGTGCCGATCGTTCGCTAGGGATCGAAGTTAGCCGTGCCAAAAAAGCGATCAGTCTAGTGGTTAAAGCCGAGTTCACAATCACCTCTTTTGCCGTTTCAAAATGATGAGACGATGTCGGAGTTGATGTTGCCGCGAGACCTTTTTCAGCGGTCCAGGTATTAAAAATACCGCTACATTCGAGTGTGCAAGAGCAAATGCGAGCCAACTGAACCACAAACAATCCGACATTCTGCCAAGGACTCCGTATATGAGCAATGGTGGTCGTTCCGGCAACTGTTTCTATAAGATTGATGAGTGATGTTTCATAAGCCATTACCGTACAACGTTTTTTCGCTGATGATTACGAGCTGTAGGCGCCACAGAACCGAGGCATGACTCGCAAAATGGCAGGGTGTAACCGATATCAGGAATGGGGATTGCCACAGCACATTGGAACCGTGCGCCAGTGAAGCCGTCGGTGCCAAAACGAGCATCTGCATGTTAATGGGAGTACGCTTATTGCATACATAGCGACTCGTTTCATGAGTGCTGGGAGATATCGCGCCGCTGATCCGTTGGGCTCATTAACGCCCGATGGGGGTAAGTTTTCCGTGGGCGAAAGGTCCTATAAACACCAGGATCAAAACCCAGCACGCGTTGAACCTTCGCACGAGATAGAAGCACACCCATTACCCGGCGAAAAAAACAACGGCAATCAAAGACTAAACTAAAACACATTACTTACGATAGTCCAACAGTCCTGCCCTAACAGAGCGTCAGCTCCAACGGATGCACGAGCAATTGAAGAAGAGCTGATTATTTGGATACAAGCCGTTGATACGTTGGGGAAACGCAATGCTCAGTAACAAGACTGCAGAAATGGGCTTGGATTCCCAGAAATCGAAGGCATTGCTGCATCAGTAAAGTTGAATCTCGCGCTGATAACCCAACCCGGTAGTAGCTTTAGCCACTTTCTATAGTGCGCAAAGGTAAACCGTACTTCGGTAACAGTGGGAAAAAATGGCTTGGGAGGAAAGGCAACATTTTCGCCAACTCGGTCGTGAGACTGGATTGTCCTACGGATGCTTCGGCTTCAATGTTCTTAACGTCGCTCACCTGTCTTTGGACAGATGGCTTACTACCCCGGTATTGTCGCTCGAGCTTTCAGTGCAGAGTTAAGGGTTTCGGTTTGCAGTAAGCGAGACAACACTCCGTAATGCAAAATTCTCCTTTCGAGTGACCGGCAGTGATACGGCTTCGAGGGTTTTTGATATAAGGCAGTTTTAAAAGCATTGCAGGACATTCAAAGGTTTGGGATCGATGTAAAAATACACAGTACCCTGGACAGTTTTAATTGATGGGTTAATCAGCTGGGGTTATCCCCACAAACCCTTCTTCTTCGCCACCGTTTTGATTTCACGGACATTGACTCAAACGCTTCGTCTAAAACGCTCCGGATTTTTGATGGGTCCCATTTGGTTTTATGGGGGGCTTATTGTTTCTACGACTTCTTTTCCATGGGGGGCCCGGGCCCAATTTTTAATCCTTCTATGGTTTTTGTGTGTTGTTTGTTAGTGTGTGTGTTTGTTTCTGGG
>Ga0163217_1015828_pt1 | contig 16431 bp, 12 predicted proteins | sample SynspAceP_FD_185933 | JGI IMG/M metagenome (GOLD analysis project Ga0163217, IMG submission 185933) | Saline lake microbial communities from Ace Lake in Antarctica - Synechococcus sp. Ace-P (PacBio error correction) | ecosystem: Environmental > Aquatic > Non-marine Saline and Alkaline > Saline ... | reverse complement strand
TTTTTGCGGCCAACATTTTTACAGAAGATATCCAAGTAGTCCATTTGTCGGTGAAGTGGAAAAATATGAAAGTGAAAGCCCGTGCAGAGCTAACTGATTCACATGAGTTAAAGAATAATACTGCACAGCAAAGCTGCTGAAGCAAACAGGCTAACTTTGAGGCTTGAAAAGAATTAGTTAAAAGAAGAATTAATAAAATCTAAAATAAAAGATATGGAACTATCATCATCATTATAGAGATTTGGAGTTTAAATCGCAATACTGGCAAACATCTATGAATCACTTCAAATATGTTGGTCAGCGCGCAAGCCAAATTTTAAATAACTTGAAAGAGGAATTGAATGCTAAGCTTCTGAATTTTTGCCTTCAACAGTTGATAAATTGGAAAGAGGGTTTTCGAAAACAAAGGAGCAGATTGAAAATCTCTAGTTTTTACGAGCGTTGCCAAAGCAGTCCACGTTAGCGTTTGGCAAGAATTTGAGAAATAAATTTACCACAGATTGCCTTGAAGAGCCAACTGGGCGATAAGCAAATGAATCTTACGGGGAAGAAAATTCTTTTTAGGAGGTCACCGCACATTGCTGCTTATAAGCGCTCATTCTTTACCCGCTTACTAATTAAATCAGGAGCAGAAGTTCAATCATTAATGAGCGCTTTTGCTCCTGATTTATCACCCCACTCACCTAGCAACACTTCCAAAGACCAGGTTTTAAGGTCAATTTAAAAAAAGACGAAACTGGAGAATGGAATAATCATGTGGAGCTCGTCTCTGGCAGACTATTTTAGTTGCGCCTTTGAAGGCGCAATACCCTAGCTAAATTCGGCTTTGGGTAGCTGTGATTTAAATTACTGGCAGCAGTCTATTTGTCCGCCAGATGCCCCGGTAAATAGGTCGACTCCAGCTATGGACTTAGGCTAGTATTCAGCACCGGCAGTTCAATATATCTACAATCGCCTGGAAGTTTTTTGGTTCATCAGTTTTGATGCAGAAATTTTTTTTTCAGGGGAATTAGCTGTGGTCTTTTGCGGCCAAGGCGCGATATTGATGGAGCCCGACACATATTCTTGGATATGTAGGAAAATTTTTTTATAGTCAATGTGATTTTAGGGGAAAAAAGCCTTTCACCTGGGCCAACTCAGAAGCCCTAGACCAGTTCGATTATATTAGCATCTTTCTAGTGGTGAAAATGGGACTGCATTGCAGAGCATTTTTTAAAAAGAGGAGCAGAAAGTTTTTGTGGTTTCGGGCCTATTTTCGTAAAGGTACTAAAGATAATTAATTTCATTGAAACTCGGAATAAGTGCTGATGAAATGTATGAAGTGGGGCGCTGAGATCCATCCAGGGGTAGTATTATGCTTTTTGCAGCGGCGTGCCCTGATTTGCGCCTGCTCAAACATTTTCAGCCCGAGAAAATTCAAAAAAGATAGCGCTTTCGATTTTTTTTTTTTTGTATTAGGGGCCTTTTTTTTTGAAAAAAAAAAAAAAGGGGGGGGTTGGTCCCCCGGGAATTTTATCGGGGGGGGCTTTTGGGGGGGGGGGAAAAATTTGGGGGGGTAAAAAAAATTTGGGGAAAAAAAACAGGGCCCGGGGGGAAGGGTTAAAAAAATTTTCCCAGATTGCATGCGGATTGCGTATAGAAATGAGACGAAAGTGGTAAATGCAAAAGCTAACTAAAAAGAAAATTTCGTATTGTGATGTTTTTGCTTCCACTAAGTAGAAGGACGCTGGTTATCAAAGGGGAACACGAATCAGTTGAGTTATTTGCGTGCAGATGGTAGATCAGTCGTTCAGGAATTGGCTAGGCAAAACAAAACTATGCCAGCCATCAATACTAGATCAAATCAAAACTATTCCCTGTTTGGTTAAGGTAGATTTTTTTTCTTTACTTTTAAGTTTATGAAAAACCAAATCTTACTCATTTGCCCCTATTTTTTTTGACATTGAATGCTTTTTCGCAAGAGCTAAATTTCACTGTAATTATCATAGCGATCGAGCTAGGATCAAAATACCAATAGTTTTTCAATTCAAATGAACAAGTCTTTGCAGTTTCTCAAATGGAAGGGTCTGGGACGACAGGATGGAATTCAGACCCTGAGGAGCGATCAAAGGTAATATGTGGCATTTACCATCAGCGATGTTGCCTCAGGTGGGAAGCTATATGCTTTACTGTCCAGTAACAAATTGTCAGACGATTACGGGACGGACATTATGGAGTCTGTTGTTCAATTTCGCAGATCGAAAACTGGAATTTTGAGTTACATCGATCCACCGATCGAGTTCACCGTATTTACATTTTTGCAAATTAATAAGCTCGCTGTTAGCTTTCTATGCACATATCGTTTGGGAATTGAATTACGATTCCTTTGAAGTAGAGGGGGTGATCCTTTCTTTGAAATCGGCAAATGATATCGTCATAATGCGCAACAATCTGGGACGGCAGGGCTGGGCTTCAGAGCACTTCAGGACCGAGGAATCGCTATTGGTTGATTCCAATGATATCTATGTGGTTTCATCTGCTCTTATCGAGATTTCGAGACGGTTATTATTATTTTATACCACGAAGAGGGATTGGGATTCTTCTTCAGATCGAGCCAGACAAGGCACTTATAGCAATCTTCTGGAGACCCTTAGGAATTATTTTCGGAGCTACAAACGCAGCCGAATGGATTTTCACCATTTCGTGATCGACGAAAAAGTGACGAATCGCGCAAATTAAAATGCCGCCTTTAGAAGGTTCGGGTTGGAAGCAGTGGACAACTACTACTCGAAGTAGATCCAAATAATGCGAAAAAGTACAATGAATTATGAAAAGCTGAGTTCGATATTTTTAGTTTTACCCTCCAGTTAAATCCCCTATGCTCAAATCGCTTAGCCATTTCTAATTATGCCCTTTTTGATCAATGTTTGATGCAGCCTGCACCAGGATTCAAGATGATCACGGGGCAGACCGGTGCGGAAAATCAATTAATTGACTCGGTGTATGAGGGATGCTTTGGGAAATCGACGCTGGATACCAAAGTCTTACTTCAGAGGATAGAAAATGTGTGGTTGAAAAGCCGTATTTTGAAATTGGAAGCTATAAGCTACAAGGAGTTTTTTTGAGCTACAGGATTTAGATTTTGATTCGACTGTATCATTCGGAGAGAGAATCAGCCCTAGTGGTAAATCCCGGGACTTTTTAAATGACACTCCAGTCTTGTTGGGATACGTTTGAAACCTTGGGGGAAGACTTGTAGGAGTGAAATTCTCAGCATGACACGCTTCAGCTTGCTTCTGCGCTTTCAATTGGGTTTAATTGATGCCTATTCCCAAAGTAAAAATGATTGGAAGCTTATCGGATTGTTTTTTAAAAACTTTTTTTTTAAATCAACTCAACAAAGAGAATGACTTGTCATCGCGCTACCGGAATTAAAAAAAGAAGCAGATTTCAATGCGTTTCAATTGAAGAATTGAGTGACTTGCTCTGCGAGGTGGGGAACAAGCTTGAGCTTGAATCTTCTAGGAAATCCTTGAAAAATGCAGAGAACTTAACCTTCAATCAACGAAATACTTCAACTTGCTCCAAGATGTCAGCTTGGTGTGGCTCAATGCGATTGACCAAAATCAATCAGGGGATGCAGCAACTTTCTAAGCTGCGCATGTTTTTGATTCCCTTGAGAGAGCGATTTTCACTCAATTTGATTGCTTGAGCTTCGGGATATTGAGGGCTCGGGTGATGAGGGAATAAAGTTTGAGGTTGGTTCGAAAAATTTGGATCAAACCAGAAGATCGACTTGCAGGATTTATCTTTACAGAAAAGCATGGCTTGAGTTTCGGTAAGAAGAATTGATTTCACTGAGCGAGAGTTGGTGATAAGTCTTGAGGCCAGAATTTAGATGAAATTTTAGAAAAGGTGATCTGGATTACTGGAAGCTGAAACAATTTCTCCAATCCACAGGTCGTCTCTCCGTTACAAAAGGTTGAATTCTACAGCTGCTTTTGCAAGAATATATGCCAACTTCTGGCTGGCTTGGGTATGGAGAAATGCGAAAATTGAAATTGGAGCATATGAAGTCGCAGCTGGATTGTCCGGATTAATGAATAGAAAATTACTTTCTCTTGTAATAAAGGTGCAGTTCCTCAACTTTAAAAAGTTGCCTCAGGAGGTGAATTTCTAGATTTGCTCTTTTGCCATAAGTTTTGACGTGGCAGACAATGGCAGTTACTCTTTTGTCTTCGAGAGAATCGATAACCGAGTATTTCCAGGAGAGGTAGCTATTGAAGATGGTCGGTATGATGCAGGATATTTCAAAAAAACCACCAAGTCATTGTGCATTACACATTTTGCCCAAGTGGCTGGGGAAGGGTGACGTTCACTACTTCGTGCTATAAGACAATACGTCCGAAAAACAATAAGTAAATCAAATTGCTGGCTTAGAAGACGATAGAGGGAGTTGCAAAATTGATTCAGGAGTTTCTCCTCAGACTTCAGCGCTGAGAGTGTCGAAGAATTGGTCCGCAAGTAGCGGGCTTGACGAGTTTGAAAGCCCTTGATAACTAAATTTTGCTATAACAAATTTTGAAAATTAACACTAGTACGATATGTCATGATTCTTGGCTCAAAGGAAGTAGGAATCATTACCGGAGCTTTGGATGAAATCAATCGCATGGAAAACAGCTTTAAAGCGAAAGAACAAGGTGGCGAATTTGTGTTGACAAATGCGCCTATTTGCGATGCGAATGGGAGCAATCACGAGCTTGCTCAGATGTGAATCCATTGTAGATTCCGGCTGATGCACAAGCTTTGGAGCTTTGAAAATTTTATGCCGAAGCCAAGAGTATTCTTGGGAGAGCAAACTTTGAACTTTTTTGTTGCACTCTATAGAAATGTCTCGATATTCGAAAGGTCGTTCATACCGGTGATTGAATTACGATTGGGCAATGAACAGTCCTATGGTGTTTCTGCGATTTCTTTTCACAAGATGATGCAAGTAGCAGGAAAAGAAAGACGTGATGAATGAGTGGGCTTCTTATGGCTCCTATATCGCTGCTCAGCGGAATTTTCCCATTCTTACTGATATGGCTGATGCCAAAGGCATTGCTAGAAAGCATTCGCAAGAGTTATGGCTACCGATTTGGTAAGTGAAAAAGGTAGAGTGAATACCATTTCCCAGCTCCAACCAAAAACTATTGCTGGCACAGGAATCGGAGGATTTGATTCCTTCTTTACTTTTAGCTGGAACACTTATCCACTTGGAAAATGCTTTCTGCAGAGTCATGCGCAGATTACATTGTGGCGCATCGGTTCTCAGACTTACCCAGAATGGTAACATGCAGAACCCTTTCCATGACGGAGGCTATTCATTTTTACCGGAATCTCGAGGAGATGATGGACCAGTTTAATTAATTAATTAAAACCACCAACCTATTTCATTAAGCCTTCTGGATTTTCCGGAGCTTTTTCATGTTTTTCCATTATCAAATCAGGTTTTTTTGTTGAGTATTTCACCTTCTTATTGCATTGATTTTTATCCAATTCTATGAAAAAGGAAAATTTTACACTACTGATTTTACTGCTTTCTGGAGTATTCTTCCAGCTTTCTCCCAGATTCTTCCCGCACCGACCGCGGCCGAGGCGTGGGCAAATATGGCGACTGATCCTTCGTGGAGTATCTTAATGGTGGGACTGGCAGCACCGCCAATTGGTCCTGGGTATTTGTTGTGGAGAAAAATAAAATTGCCAATTTCAGTCGGCCTATCCAGGAACTTCCATCTTGAAGGCGACGTCAAAAGTGGCCGAATGATAAAGGTTATGATCGAGGGGCTTATTTGCTCCTGGATTTATTGATTCGCCGGGGCATATAGGAGGAGAAGGACAGGGTACACCAGCGAATATGTGTATAAACTTTGGTTGGCTCATGACATCACTTTCGTAAAAGGACCTTCTCGCCGCAATGGGTAGATTGGGTGCTTTGATCGAAAAAAGCGATCTGCCAGCAAATGAATTCACAAGCCCAAGACCTTTTCTGCTATACTTCCTTTGGAGCGGATTTGGAAGCGTAAAATTATCAAAGAAGGAGGAGGATTTAAGAGTAAATAGATCGAGCCCGAATCCGACCTGCAGCGCAGCAAGCGTGGGGTAAATCGAGAATAAAGGCTTAAAGGTTGCTGAACGGGATTAAAATTCTTGGAGCAAACCCAGAAGTCATGCAGGCAGCTGTTCTGAAAATAAAAACAGGGTCTTCGTTCTTTGATTGCATCATCAGCAGATGGATGTGGCAAGATGGAATGTTTGAATTCTGCAACAGAGCAGGTTTGACTGCAATGGGCATTGGTATGGTCTTCCAGAGGACACTTTTTGAAGACCGTACATTCAGGACTTCAGATTGGATTATTAATTATCAAATGAGAACAATCGATTATGGTTGAGCGGGCAGCTCTGGAAAGCAGGCGGCGCTCCTTACTTTGAGCATTGAACAAGGTCATGAATGAGTTATTGGGAGCTAGATTTTACCTTGGACCCTACGTTCAAATATCTATTGAGCCCAATCGCGATTTGATGCGGGCACGCACCAGCGGAGTGGCTACAGTCTACACGCTTCTTCGTATGAAGTTTTTTATCGCCAAGCGACAGTCGCATGGTTCGTATTGGTTGATTGACTACGGAGAGGAGATTCAATGAAAGAGAATTACCGTCTTTGGATGACCTTTGTCATGAATACAAAACCGTGGAGAAGAGTGACTGCGGGTTCTGACTCAGGATTTATTATAGCTCTATGGTTTGCTATATCCGGGAATTGGAATTATTGCGAGAAGCGGGTTTTCATCTCTTAAGCGTCGAAACTATTTCCAGTTCCCGGAGTATATGCAATCCATTAGAGCTATTAAGATAGATAAAATCCTCGAGAAGCTCGCGCATACTTATATATAACGCGCTGCGCTGCTCTTGGAATGGACGACCCTTCTCGGATCTGGAGTTAGGTTCGGGACAAATAGTGGCCTGACTTCGTAATTTTTGAGAAAGAAAATCACTCCACCTAAAAGTAATTGTATGGTAAGCGCGATACGGTTGAGCATGAAAATAATTCAGCCTATCACGAGTGGGAGGAGGTAAAAATATCTGTGAAAGACGGAATCGTCTACGATGCCAAAAACTATCTAGAGGACGTGAGCAATTGTGACAAAGCAAAGCAGATGGGGATAGCAAGCTTAAAACAGCCAGGTTTAGATTGGAATTAATCGCAAGTTTAAACCTATAACTTCTTTAAAATAATGCCGATTGTAGAAGCAAACGGAGTAAAATCTATTACCAAGAAAACTGGTATTGGGGAGAAACACCTTAAGTGTTCTCACTGAGGTTGCTTTGGAGCATCACATGTTCCGCGAACAAGTCGAAATTCTTTAAAGTAAGTACGGATTATGCTTACGATCATCGTGGGGCAGGGGCAAGCCGAGTATCGTATCCATTTGAATGGATTAACTTTGGCTGAAGATGCCGGGTCCGCATTAACAAATTCACCTTTGCGATGGTCCGTAATTTTGCAGGTTTGGTCTATGGGAGGTTTTCGGGATGGATTGGGAGCTCGTACCCGAACTGATAAGTCTTTAATTCTATTGGGGAGACTTTGCCATGCTGAGACGGTTGGAAGAATCATCGAAAACAAAAATTGAATGTCTGGTGAGATGGTTTGGAGTTCTGCTATCCTAGGCCAACAAGTCCATGCGATTATGTTTGCTTAAAGCTGGGTTAGCGAATCCTTCAATAAAGGGGGGGGGGGGGGGGAGGGGGGGGCTTTAATATTGGGGACAGTCCCACTGTTCGAAAAAATGCGAAAAAAGGGTGACTGTTGCACGTTGGAGGGTGTGATTTATCGGAAAGGAGCTATGAGAAGGAATTAGTAGCGTCGTTGCCTACCGTTGATCATTGTAGGAGATGAAGATGTGGCCACTGCCTGAGAAAGCATAATTCATTCGATGAGAATCCAAAGGTTTAAGCTCCATATGTAGCAGGCAGCGGGAATAGTGTTGTATTGAAAGGGAGGGAGGTTAATCGACTGTCGGGGAATGCTTGAAAATAGGGCCTTAACTTTCTGTTTCTTGTTTAATTTTATTTGTGTAAATAGGCTAAAAACCACATTTAATCTGGGATCGAAGTTCATTTTTTTTTTCGGGATAAGTTCTGAATGGGTTTTTTAGAAAATAATAGACTTTTTTTATCTGATCCTAATTGCTGTGAGGAAAGGGATTTTAGATTAAATTACGCCGAACAAAAAGTAGATTAGAAATCTGAATTTTTAGAAAAATTTTAGAAGTGTGAAATTTTTTTTTGTACATTTAACTTGTAATATACATTAAATACACAACCAATAACATGGGGCTATAGGAAGAAGCCAATTCAAACAGAATATTTAAGGACCGTTTAATTAAATTTGGTCGTAAATCTTCTTTTACATATAGTTATTTGAGTCATTCTCAAACGCCGTATTAAGCCTCATGGAATATCACTCCGAAACAGTTATAATGTGTCGGATTTTGAAGGCCAAAAACGAGTTGCAACGAACAGTTATTCCTCTATTCAGGAACGGATGTTGAATAAAATGTCTTAATGCTAGTCGTCTGGTGGAGAAGCTGAAATTTAAAGGATTTAAGCGAGAAAGATGTCAAATGGATAGAAGACAACGATATATTATTACAAAGCGATTAATCTGCTTAACTGGTTACGTTGGAAGTGGAAAGGCAAACGAACAGATTGTGAACTTAGGACTGTGAGCGAAGAGTAAATCAGCTTTAATGGAATCTACTAGATAAACTGCGAGGGGATAATTTTTTCCTCAATAGTGTATAGACATAAACGTATCAACATAAAATTTAAAACAAAACAATTAATTATGAGCACTTTACTAAATGGATTATCGACCTCTACTCCACTTCAGAAGTATCTTTCAAAGTGAAGCATTTGGTTAATTTCGAACGTGACTGGCATTTCAAAAAATTTGAACGGCCGCATGGAGCAGTACCTTCAGGGATTTTGATGAGGCCAAGTGAATTTTTCTCTGCTGCAATTGTAGCATCGCACGATCAGACTGACAGGGACACCACTTGAATCGCAGATTTCTTGTGCAGTGGGACATCCAAATCTTACATTCTCTGTGCGATTAAGAATAAAAGTGGACGATATATTAGCTGGTTGGAGAACCTGACCATTGAGAGCATACCAAATAGTAGAATTAGACGTGAACTTCGGCGTGTGGACAGGTGTCCTTATGGACAGACTAGGCCGGATTTGAAATGACGGAAAAGTTAAATCGTTAAGAGTTTGGGTCTATCTGGTCAGCGATCACTGAGGCCGGAAGTTATCGTTAGTAGCGACCAGTACGATTACATTAACGTTAACAACTATGTAAAGCAGCAGTTAGAAGAAACAAGCAGAGTGGAATTTCTTAATCTATAACTGCCCGTTAAGGCAGACTTTCTTTTTACTTTAAAAGAAAGGAACTCAATGGCAAACCATTATACAGGCATTCACCCTATCACTGCAATCGCAGGTATCCGCAAGCATATTGATTTTCTACACTGGGATTTTAGGATTAGACTGGTTCCAAAGGAAACGATCAATTTCGATCGCTGATGTGTATCACTTCTACTTTGGAGATGAATTTGGGGAGCCTGGGCGGGTAGTTACGGACCTTCCTTTTCTGGAGCCTAGAGAGGACCAGGAAACTGGGAGAGTTAACTTACACCGCATTTCAATCTCGATTGAATCATTGGACCATTGGATTGCACTTCGACTGAGGGTTTGATTTCATTGTGGGTCGGGTACCTTGACTCGGTTGTGGGGATAACTTATCCGATTTGAAGATCCATTTGGGGATTTTTTTGGGAAAATGGGGATTGATTGATAGCTATAATACAGATGACCGGAAAAGGAGTGGACTTATGTAAATTCCTTTGGAACCATTCGATCCGTGATTTTATGGGGGCAACACTTAATCTTCGAAGCAAAGAAGGAACTGAAGAGCTTCCTAACCAAGTATATGGATTACCGGTTTATTGGCGAAAGAAGAAAGGACGATTCCGATACGGGACGGATGGCAAAGCTTGGTGATATCGTGGATATCCTTGTCATCCAACTGGAAATCGAGGTCACAAAGTGCCGGTACAAGTTCACCACTTGCATTCCGTTACTGCAAATACCTCAAAGTCAAATGAGATTCAAGGAAATTTTACCTTACTAATGGGTTACCAGTCCACAGAAGTGAAGACCGGATTATTTCTGTCGATCTACTTTAGAGGAGCCAGGGTGGGGTCCTATTTGAATCGCAACGGATGAGGCAGGGTTTCGCAATGATGAAGAAGAGGCCCATCTTGGGGAGTTGTTAAAATTACAGACGGGCTGAGCCAAGTAGAGATAAATTGAATCGGCACTTGCGCCAGTTCACTTAAATGCAAGCAAATTATGTCTTTAAGATCCTATCAGGGAGGTTTACATGGAGGCAGGCTTTCCAAAAGGTCGCGATCCTGATTCACGGGCGAGGAGGCAAGTGCCTTCTGGGATTTCTGCACTTAAAGGATCATCTCAAACTTAGTGTTTGCTCTCTGCACAGGAGGTGGCGGGTAATTCTCTGGTATCCTTAAGTTTTATGGGGCAGATGAAGCCACGAGCCTGAATTTCTCTGGCCATCCACCAGCTAAGGACAATCGTGGACGAGCTGTTGCTTAAAGGCTTCACTTCAGAAGATTTACTTTGATTGGCTTCTCTCAGGAGCTTTGCTGTCACTTTGAATTTTCAGGACGCGCTTTGCAAAAAAATATGGTTTTTCTTTTTCGGAGTAATTTGCCTTCAATTGGTGGGTGATAGGCCAGAAGATTTCAGGCTGATTGACGTATCGGGTCTTTTGAGCAACACCGATATTTTATTGGGAAAGTAGCAAGCAAGTTTTCATGTTCCTTTAGAAGAATTAATTTTTGGAGGAAAACTACTTGGTTTAGAATGGGAGCGGATGTTGAAGACGTTTATTTTTTGCGGACTCAGATCATACAATTCGAGAGGATGAATTTGTTTGGGTCAATAGTACTTTTTTCATTTTTTAAAAGGGGTTTTTTCATTTATTTTTTTTTAATTCAAAAAAAAGGGGGGGCCCCCTTGGGGGGGGGGGGGGAACTTTAATTTTGTACCAGGGGGGGCTTTTTTTTTTTTTTTTGTTTTGTATGAAATTGCGATTTTAGTCTTTAGTTTTTTATTAAAATTGCTTAAAAATTACTTTCGTAACTACCTAATAATAAAATAAATGGATGTCGATTTAGGAATTTTACTCAAATAAGATGAGTTAAATTTTACTCAATTTGAATGAGTAAAATGATATTGCGTTAATCAAACGTGCAGAAAAAGCAATCATCCAAAAGCGTCTCAAGAAGAGCCTCGAGGTTTTATTAGGTGATCTATGGGCCACGACGTAGCAAGACGTACGCTGAGTGCGCCAAGTAATTAAAGACATGATGCTTCAATACATTCGTTCTCAGCGGCGATGCTATCCCGTGGGGATTCGAATTTGGGATGCGCAACAATTGGGAAAATGCTGGCCTATCCAAAATCAAAACAGAGATTCCCCCATCTTCCTGATTATCGGATGAAGTAAAAAAAATCGACAATTGGAGTTGGCAAGTTAAAGCGGAATGGTCGGGATACTGCAAGAAGCGAGGCGCCGATATTCCGGTGATTTGCTAGGCTCATTCAGGTTTGATTGCCTGCTCAGCAGTTTGGACAGAATCCCTGGCGGGAGGATTGAGCGAATTTACCTTGGTCACTGGTTCTTATTAAAGAGATGAAGGATGCCTTCGGACTTACTCCGGAGGACATATAATTTGGTTTGGAGAGTTAATCCTGGTTGGCAATTCACTTTAAAGGAGGAGAAGATCGCTGGAAAAAACTACGTGTGGGACGCATTGCTCGAGCACGAGTATCTCCAAAGATATCTTGATGCTGATCTTAGTGCGTTAAGCCGGCTCTGATGAAACGGATGTTCGAGATTGGGTTCGCGCTTTTATTTTCGGTCAGATTCTCAGGTTCACCAAAGTCATGGGGCGGACAGCTGGCAGATGCGAAACCTCGACTTCTGGCTAATTACTTGCAGCTTGCTCATAGAAGCGGGACTATTAGCGGATTGGAAATACAGTCCAAATTCTGTCGAAGCGCTCTTCCAGTCCAAAATTCATTGGTGCACAATACTATGCAATCTTGTCCGGCATATCGAATGGAAACGTCCGAACATTTACAGGGCAGATATCGGCTTGGGGTCAGATGGTAGAGTCAGCATTGGAAGGCTATCTGGTGATCAGGCTTTTCAAAGAAAAAAACATGACTTATCTATACTGGAGAGAGGTAATGCGGAGGAAGTGGATTTCGTGGTGGAGGTATAAAAACGAATTATCGCTCTTGAAGCTTAGACTCTCCAAAGTTGGTGGACTTGCGGCCTTGAATGCCTTTGCCAAGCAATATCGGGCCTGAGAATCCTTGGTTATTTGGAACTGAGGGCATTCCTTGGGCAAGAGTTTTTTGGCAGCTGGACGTGTTGAGTCCTATACGATTAAAAGACAGCTTTTAGCTGTCTTTTTTGCTAATACTATTTTTGTAACTTACTGAAAATCAATTTGTTAGATCGTATTTTTAGAGTTTACTTCAACTGACTGCGTATATTACTCCAAGGTTACTGAAAAGTTCATTAGCTGAGATGGGAAGTATCAAAATTAGGGTATATGGCTAAGAGTCTCCCAATTGGTCTATGCGGCCTGCTATAAAGAGAGGAAAAAAATGGTAAGGTTTGAAATACTTGCGCAAAACTCTTCGCTTTTTGGTTGCTTCGTATTTCAGCCCTTCTCTTAGCCGCTATCGTAATTGAGTTCCACCATCGCCATCGTTCGGTGTCTCACGAACGGTTAATGATATTTCAAAATGCCAGGGTAAAAATATACCGCTATCGTTTTGGCGAACCTCTATTTTCGCCGAGATTTGGCATCGCTTCCTGCCAAAACTCGGGTTACACTTTGAATATCTTATCAATGGGTTGAAAACCCATAAGCTGATATATCTCGCACTTTTAGTGCTCTGCTCTGCAGCGTTCGTGTCCACGAACGCTTGGAATCTGTTCTCAATAAGAAGTAGCTTACTGAGACCTTTTCAGTGATCTTAAGCTCGATTTGGCAGTATACTCCGATTTCCTGTGCGCAATTCTTCCAATGTTGATGATTTCCAAATATTCGGTTATTTTCATGACGTAAGGTTTTAGCGTCTCAAAACAACACGGAGTGGCATTTCGATCTAAACGCACAAAGCCTTCATCAAGAAGGAAAAAGTTTGATCGGCTTGTTGAGGGATTTTACCTTTTCGGCAAGGGCTAAAGCTAAACACAACGGAAGCTTGGAAAAGTCTGCCGCGGAAGTGTTTTGAGGAGCCTTCGCTTTTCCTCCATTTCAAGTAATCGAATCACCCAAAGGTATTTTCTGAATCAATTTCCGGACTGAAGGCTATTTTTACTCGTTCATAATCGACGCTATGGCAGATTACAGAGCTTGAAGGTAAATGGTGCTCACATATTTACGAAGCCACGTTCTTTGAAAGTCGATCCGAGTTCTTTAAGATTTAGTTTTTCTCGAATTGTTGTGTTGGCGGGAGCGTTTTCTCTAGAGTTGGCCTTTTTCAACTCGCTTGCTTTTGTGATTCTGATTCGCTTGGCTGTAGGCAACGCGAGGCATCCTTGCTGGCATGGATTCGGTGCCTGTGATTTCAGCAGTTGTTGAATTCTGCCTTTTTACTGCCAAGATTTGTCTTGATCAAACCATCTATGCACGCCAGGTTCGGACTGTAATTCTATCTAACTACTGGGAACTGTCGAAGTTTCATTGATCAAATGACATCAACAAAGACCACTTCTACCAAAACAGGCTCACTCGAATGCTCCAAAAAGCAAATCAGCGCCTCGCCTCATCCTGGAATTTATAGTCATTTTTCAGATTGAAAAAGCTGCTCGTATAGCTCTATCGAGAAATTCCGCTGAGGCTACTTATCCATGAAGCTCCAAAACTTCTTCAAGATCAGCCAGATTTAGTGCTTTGCTCGGCTCGTTTTTTCGCGGAGATGCTTATTCCTGCTTTCCATCTCCAGAACGCTACAATAGCCTTAATCATTGATTAATCATTATATCCACATCTTTCAATCAGTGCTTTGATGACATCAGTCTTTTTTAAAAAATGGGTCTACAAAAGGTATGCGGTCTTTGATCTCCTCATTTCATTAATTAGACGATCGCAGGTTTGTTTGGCCATGAATGCAAAGAGTGCGGCTTGGTTGACACGTTTTTCAATTGCCTCAAGAGGTCTAGCCGCATTCGGTACTCCAGATTGGCGAGACCTTTAGAGTGTCATGCTTCGAGCTTAAGGACTTTGATATAGCGAAAGCCTGATCTAGAGTCTCAAATTCGTTTCAAAGTGAAGGATGATCGGCTATCCAAAATGTCTCCAGTTTACGTCTCTAGGTCTGATTGAGAACGACTTGAGCATCTGAGCTAGCTTCCTGTGCTTTTTTCGGGAATATTGGATTTTCTAGTTGGACCTTTCTGAATTTGATTTTCTGCTGGCTTCATGAATTAGGCTCAAGAGCCGCTGCTCCAAATTTGTTTTGGTTCGACTTCGATTCAGGATGCACCCCTGAGTGCACCTGACGTTATCCTCTCGTAATGATGTAGCTTGCAGGGAGAGAATGAGCTAGCACATCGAACGGCAAGTGCGACAAGGCATTCTCCTGCTGTACCGGAGGTGTTACCATGAGTGTTACAAATCCCAATGTTTTGACCATCAGTATTTTCGATCGTTTTAGGACCTCAGCACTCTTTTTCTTTACTATCTAGCCAATCTTGAGCACAGAATTTTTTTGACTTGAGAAGGGTGAGCAAGCAGGCTTTCTAAAAACCCTTTGGGCTTCAGAATTCTCTCGGCTAGGATTGATATCTGTCTAGGTTTTCTTCTCGAGGTTAGGCTTTTTGATCGTTCCAGATTTGCCCTACCGATTCTCTAGCTGGCGCTTTCTTACGCTACGGCACTAGTTGACTGGCGCGACCATTGGTAGGTTTCGGATTTGCTGCCGAGTTCCTTGATTTGTTTCTATACTACTCGAACTTTTGAGTTTGACTTCCCTTTGGTATCTCGATTTCAGGCCGGCTAGTGTTTCACTTTTTTTATTCTTACTCCGGCCTTCAGAAAGGTTCTTGGGCCTAAGCTTTATATTTCAGCGACTTTTTTGAGATATCTCGAACCTTCGCATTACCCAGATTTGGGCAAGGTACCCTTATTTTTCTTCTTTCGATAGTTTCTTCTTGCTCACAGCCTGCGCACTTCCTGCTCAATACTTCTCTTTTGAATCGGGGGGCACAATCTCAGTGTATCAGCGCTAATAATTGACCCTTTTCGAGCTCGGCGAATTGACGTCTTTCCGCTCAATTATACACGTCCGAGTATTTAGTAGTTGCTTCGGCGTGCATGAATTACCCTATTGACGATCCTGTTTCGGCTATATCTTTTTCATCATTCGATCTCGGTTTTTGCTTCTCAACCTTGTTTTCATCCACCACCAAACAACAAACAACAAACAAAAAACCACCAACAAACCCAAAACACCACAACCCCCACACCAAACCAAAACAAAACACCCCAGACGATATTCAGCCACATGTCGCTGACCTGTCTATATTGACCATTGAGAGATTATCATTGGAGATCTCAGGAACCATAATTCTAGACTGATACCAGACATTCTCTTAAGAAATGATTGGTCCGGAGACTTCTAACCATCTAGAATCTCAATCAGAAGCATGGCTTTCGAGAATTACATTTGAAAAGATTCTTGATTTTGAAATTATTCTTAACTAATCCTAAACCATCAATCAACCCACCCCCCCATTGCCAGGTTGAGTTTCCCAGAAACCTAAACTATATTCTATTTTCCATTTATCGACTTTCAGCCACAAAGCCCACTGGTCTTCTGCGAAAAGATTCAAAAAGCGACTCATAACCCAAAAGCTACATCTCTTTCCAACTATTTCATCATAATACTTTTTTCTGCTCATGGGTCCCGGCTCTTGTAAGATCCAATAAATTACTACGGAATTTTTTCACCTGCGAATACAAACATCAACCCCGTCTGCTTAAAAAAAATGCTGTCCTTTTTCATTTCCCAGATTGGATTTTAATGTCTCTTGCCTTCTAAGCTTATTCTAGGCGGCTTCCCTTTCTTTAACCATTGGAACCATTTGGAAACGGGAGAGGGAGGTGTAGGGAAAATTATTTATTTGCCTCTTTTTTTGGGGCTTTGGGGGATTTTCCCAAACAAACTATTATAATAATCATATATTATTTTTTTTCCCGGGCTTTTCCTTTTTATTTCGTTTTGCAATCTCTCTCT
>Ga0163217_1009753_pt1 | contig 16433 bp, 22 predicted proteins | sample SynspAceP_FD_185933 | JGI IMG/M metagenome (GOLD analysis project Ga0163217, IMG submission 185933) | Saline lake microbial communities from Ace Lake in Antarctica - Synechococcus sp. Ace-P (PacBio error correction) | ecosystem: Environmental > Aquatic > Non-marine Saline and Alkaline > Saline ... | reverse complement strand
TCTGACCGGCGATCTCACTCATCGCGCCAGCAGGGAAGGTTGCGTGTCGAGCTGACCGTTTCGTAGGCCACCCTGTGGTGCCGGCGTCGATCAGCCCTGCCCACGTCGGGATAGGGCGGCCAGGTGCAGATAGGTAACAGACCAGATTCGCGGCCAGGAGCCGAACTCCTGCCGCTGCGCTTCCTTTGGACCTTGACCACGAGGTTGGACAGCCCAGGCTCTTCCACAGCTCACCAGGCGGCCGCCCACGCGGCATAGCTCTCGTCGCTCGATCCCGGCGCCGTGCCGCCTCCAGTCGGAACACGCCACTTCCAGACCGTTGGGAGACCAGCTCAACCACCCCATCGGAGTGAGGGCCACCGCTGCCTCATCCGCGTGATCCTCGGTGGAACGCCGATGCTCGCGATCGGCGCACCGCCGGGTTTCATTGGCTGCATGCAACTCAGAAGCTGCACCCAGATGGCGGGCATCAGGCCAATGCAGGGATTTGCGTGGAAAATCCCGTGTTGCCGAGGCACAGAGTCGCCCCCTGCGCGGTGCGCGAAGACGCTCAGGTGGCCCTTGCCGCAATCGGCATGCCGCCAGCCACTGCCGAAGCCCTGTCGCTGACTTGAGCAGGGGGCCGCCTGGCCGCGCTTTTGAATTCGGCCCGCCGCAACAGCCGGCACCGATGCGAGGGAGGCCTCCCACGCCACTGCAATCAAATTGCTCAGGCTGCGCAGATCCTGGATTCAGCTGAGCAGGCGATCGAGTTCGTCGTAGTCGGCAAGGGCGTCGTATCCGCGCTGTTCACGGGGCGCAAAATTCCGCGCTGGGGCCGGTCTCGTCGCGGATGCCGCTGGCCGATCAATTCACCGTTACACGTGCAGGCAAAGGCTGAGCGCAGGGGCCGGCCGCTGGCGAATCAGCAGGCACAGAGGCCGAAAACACGGTGGTTTGTAGAGATCGCCATCACGCCAGGCCACCGTTCATGTCGCCGGTAGAGGTGCAGTACCCCACGCCAGCTCGACTTTTTTGGCCGGGGCAGAGCAGCAGCTGGCCTTGCTGCGTTGGCCACCGGCCATCAGCAGGTGCCCGATCCCGATTGCAGTCTTCAGGTCAGCCAACCGGTGCCGCCCTGCCAAGGGCGCTCAGCTCATTCGAAGCCGTTCATCAAGCTGGCAATCGCCACGATCTGATGGCGGATGCCGAGCCTGAGCGCCAGGGGCGGTGCATCGAGCGGACCCCTCGGAGCTGTAGGGGTGAGGAGCAGCAGCAAGGGCCTCACGTGTCCCCGCCCAGCGCCGCCGCCGCGATCATCGGCGACGAGGGCGAATCGATTCCCGCCGGCTGAGGCCCAGCAGGCCCGCTCGAAGGCCACATTGACGGCGTAGTCGCGCACCCCAGCACCAGCACCGGCAACAGTTGCTCGAGCGGCTCGGGCTCGTCTGTGGCGCAGCCGGCGCCGCAGCCGGAACCACTGGCTCCGCCCCTGGCTCTGCCAGCGCACCCACAGCGCCAGGCGAGGAAGAGCACAGGGCATTTGCAGCAGAACTGGCCGGCTCCATCCATCACGAAAGCTGCGCCATCAAAAAGCCAGCTCGTCGTTGCCACCACCTGGTCACGTACAACCACCGCGACAGCCCAGCCGCGCCGCCGCCGCGGCGGCCAGCGGCGACGCAGGCCGGCTTGCCCTGCGACGAAGGGGGAGGCCGAAATTGTCAAGCAGCAGGTCGGCCGCTGGGCAACAGCTCAGCGATCGATCGGCCCCGCGAGCCGGTGGCCATGCACGTTCCCTCCTCCACAGAGTCTTCGCAGATAGTCAGGCCGATCACCAGCGCCGGCCGACGCTCCACGCAAGCAGGCAGGCATTGCAGCCGGCGAAATAACGGCGCTCATCGAAGACGTCGCTAGCTGGCATGCAGGGCCTTGCGGCACGATCCGCCAGACGCCAGCTCCACCAAGGCCACCGCGTTGTGACAGGGCGGCAGGTGTTCGCCGGCCAGGGCTGCGGCCACATCCCAACAACAGACCCAGATCCGGGAGTTCGCTGGCGATGGCACGCAGAACCTTCCGCCTGCTGGCGCAGCAGGGCCGGCCGCAACAGGCAGTCACGGGGGGATAGCCCCAGAGCGAGAGTTTCCGGGCTTGACCACCAAGAATCGGCGCCGGCCGCTGTCGACCTGGCGGCTGGCGCCTCGAGGCAAACAGGGCCGCATTGCCCTGCAGATCACCGATCAGCGGGTTATCTGGGCCAGGGCAAGACGCATCAGTCGCACGGGCGGTGGCGAAGGGAATTGGCGACCAGGCGGCGCCTGGCTGGGCTTCAGGAAGAACGGAGCCGTAGAGATTCTGCCCAGCGCATCGGCCACAGCTCCCGGGCACCAGTTCGGTCGGGGTGGAGCGGATCAAGGAGCTGGCCGGTGCGGGATCTCCAGCGAAGGATTCTCCAGTTACGCTCGCCCCGCTGGCGGCAGGCCATCGAGCTGAGATGGTCAGGCGGCAGCCAGGCGCGGCACTACCCGCCAGGCGGCCAGCGGCTGAGAACGCACTGAACTCGCACCACGTTGGATCTGTGGCAACAGGTTTTGCTGCCACCACGAAGACAGCCGAGCCCGGCCAGAGTTGGGCCGCCCGCTCCAGGTGTCGAGCGCCCGGGGCTGCTGAGCTCCTGGCCAGGCGCAGGCGGGGATGGCGAGACCATCGACCACCGCCTGCAGCAAAGCGGCCCGAACCGGCAGGACGCCCCGTTGCTGCTTGAAGGGATTGTCACTGCCCCCAGGTGCGCACCTCGGGTAGTGGTTTGGCGAGCCGGGCCTCCGGGGGGCCCCCGAAGCAGGAGAACGGGGCCAAGGCTGGGGGGTCAGCACTGTGCCGAACCAGGCCAGATCATCCACGCAGCAGGCCTGGCCAAGCCACGTCGCTGCCTGCAGTGACGCAGCCAGCGGTCACCTGGGATCCTGCTCGGCCATGCGCTGAGCAGGCCACCGCGGACCACCGAGCCGAGCGGGCCCACTGGAGTTCGGCCGCCGCCAGCTGGCCGTGGGTGCGACGGTGTGGACGCCAGGCGCCCCCTTTTGGGGGGGGGCCAGGGGGGGGGCGGGGGGGGGGGGGGGGGGGGACCGGTGCGGCAGCGCCAGCGACAAGCCGCGGCCTGAACGAGCGGCCAGAAGCAGCAGCTGGCGCAGCACGCCCAGCAGCAGCTGGATTGCGATCCTGGGTCCGCCCCAGCAGGGCGCCGTGGCCGCTAGCCGGCCCAGCAGGCGCGCTGCCTGGGCCCCATTGATACTTGAAGACCGTAGACCGCAGAGGTGCACACCAAAGCCGCATCGCATGGCCATCGATCCGCCAGACCTCAGCACCAAGGGGTTGGTCGCCACGCCGGTGGCCCCATTGAGTGCGGCAAGCGGCCGATCAGCCCCATGGGCCGCCCTGCGGTGCTGCCCAGCCGCCAGGCCTGCAGATGCGGCAGAAGCGACGCCGGCGCGCATGCCGTTGAGCACCAGCAGCAGCGGCCCGCTCTTCGAGCAGGGCCAGCAATCGATCCTGCGAGCGGCCGATCGCTAGGCCGCCTACCGGCTCGCTGCGCGACCCGGCCATCGCTGCGCAGCCGGGCCCGCCGTGGCGCGCGAACGGCCACCAGTTCAAAGATCCCGCCGCCGCCGACAGGCGGCGCCGCGGATGCTCCCAGCAAGCGCCTCCGTTCAGCTGCAGCGCCAGCATCGATCGGTTGACCACCAGAGCAGGGAGTTTGCCGAGGCGCAGCATCTGCTTCCAGCCGCCCGAGATTCCGGTGCCGTGAGTCGCCATCGAAGCAACGACAGAACCAGATCAGCCGCGAAGCGCCACCGCGGCCGCCAGGCGGTGGCGGCAGCCAGCTGGCCACTTCATCGATGCCGGTGTGTCGATCAGGCGAGGCCCGCAAGCCCGGAGATCGGCTTGATTCCAGGCTGCCTGCTTGCTGCAGGCGGGTGCGCCATGGGGCCAGATTCGTAGCCAAAGCGCTCCTCGCCGAGCAGGGCTTGAGCAGACTCGACTTACCCCACCCCGACCCCGGCCGAAACGGCCACCTGGAGGCGGGCGGGCGGCCAGCGCTCCACGCTGGCGACGAGGCACCGCCAGCTCGGCGGGCCAGGGCTGAGCGCTCCCGTCGCTGAGAACAGGCGCTGGCGCCAGCGCAGCAGCAGAGCCTCGAAAGACGGGCTTGCGCTGGTCGTATATTTTGGTGGCCGGCTGGGGCGGCCTGCAGGGTCGCGCTCACGGATCGCTTCCGCCGCCGGTTGGGGGCGGCGCCACCAAGCCGGCCAGCACTGGCCTAGCCACCGCATCGCAACGATCACGCCGACGAAAGCCGCGAACTCATCACCACCACCGCACCGAATGCTGCTGCGCCGGAAGGCCGTCAGCAGGCGGATCGGCCCGCGATCATTTCCGGCACGAATTCCACCGCAGGTCAGCTCAGGGCGTCGCCTTGACCCCGGCCCTTCCACCAGGGCTGCCAGGCAGGCTTTCGCGACTGGCCACCCGTAGCCACCTCATCCACTTCGCGCCCCAACACCACCCACCAAGCGGCTGTGTGGGCAGCAGCAAGCCTTGCGTCGCTGCCAGCAGGATCTCAGCCGAGAGGTCGGGCCGGACACCCGCGGCCACCATCAGGTCGCGGGCGATCGCGGTCAGGTCGTTTGAGCTGGGAACACCTTGCCGATTCATCGCGGCTTTCATCGGCTTTCGATCTGGCCGGTGCGCCAGCCCGCCGGCCAGCAGGCGATCTGCCCATCAATCGGTGGGTGAGTCGCTCTCGGCGGTGATCGCCCGCAACAGCCGTCCAGCACCAGCACCAGTGCAGCATCAATCAGGGCCAGGCGAAGCGGAGCGGCGCTGGCCAGCGACACGCAGGGCCAGACGGCTGCGATCGCCTTCGGCAGGATCTCCCCGACTCAGCAGAATGACCAGCACGGTGAGTTCCGACGAGAACAAGGGCAGGGCCACCCTGTCGATCCCCTGGGAGGCGAACACCCACCGCGTTAGCTGCCAGAATCAGGCTGCCGAAGATGTTGAACCGTTGTTGAGAATGACGGAGCACGGCCAGGGCCCGGCCCATGCGTGTCTTGAGGGCAGCAGGCTTTTGGCGCCGCGCACCGCCGCGTCGCGGCCTGCCAGTTCGTAGACCCGCCAGCGGGTTGACGGTGAGCATGGCGGCTTCACGCCGGAGCAAACCGCCGAACCCACCAGAATGAAGGCGAACCAGTCCGGCCAGCCCAAGCAGCTCGTTCATCGCTCAGCGTCATCGGGCGACTCCTATGCCCATACCGTCATTGCCACTCTGGACTCTATCCGCATTTCATTTAATCGGTTGTCCAACGTCCTCTGTCTGAGCTTGCCTCGATGGTGATTCACCGCCGCAGAGTTCGGCCAGCGCCGGCCGCGCTCTCTTGACCCAGCTCGGCGGCATGGGCGGCGTTATTCCGCGGCGCCGCTGGTCACCACCATGCCGATGTGGAAGCATCCGTTCCGCAAGCAGATTGATTTCTGGTATCTCACGGCTTTGAGAACCCGCGCGTGGCCCTGTTCCTGCCCCATGCCGAGCACCCCTTCGTCTGTTCGGTGGAGCCGAAGGATTCTGCCGCGGGAGTCTGGAACGGGTTCCGCTGGGATTTGAAGAGCCGTCGAACAGTTCGGGCCGATTCTCGCCCATCCCCGCCAGGAGCTGGCGAAGCGGCTGGGCGACTATCTCCAGGGAGCGGGAGGGCCTCGCCTTCCGGAATAGGGCGCCATTCCAGATGTGGAGCGTTGCTGCTGGCGCCTGGGCCGCCCAGCTCGACCGTGCCCCCCGCATCAGGGCAGCGGCCCTGGGCCTGGTGGCCACCTTGCCCGCTCTGCACGCGCGCCGGACTGGCGCAAAGTCTGCCGATGAACATCCGAGCGTATGCGCCTGGCCGGAAAGGATCTCGGCGGAGGCCATGAACGGCCGCCAGCTGGGCGCGCCGGAGGCTCAATGAGCGGCAGGTGCAGGCGGTGATCGAAGCAAACCCACTTTCATGGAGCAGGGGGGCGCCGGACCGCCTTACGCTCGATCGTGGGGCCGGCGAGACAATTTGCCTGCGCGTGCTGCATTACACCAAGCAACAACGCCCGCTTGTGTGGCGACCGTGCTGTGTAATCGATGCAGGCTGCAGCCTCAGCGACTTACTACAACGGCCGACATCACCCGAACCTTTCCCATCAATGGCGCTCAGCGCCGAGCAACGCGCCCCTCTATGAAACTCGTGCTCGACGCCCAGAAAGGCGATCGGCCAGCGTCAGGCCCGAGGCCGATGCCGAGCAGGTGCATGGGATGCCCTACGCGCTGCTCGTCGAGGGTGCTGGTGGACCTGGCCTGCTGGTTGGAGAGGTTGATGGCCTGAAGTGAGCAAGGGGCCTACGCCACCTCTACATGCACCGCACCGGCACTGGCTGGGACCTCGATGTCCACGTCAAATGTCGGCGCCTATCGCCTCGGCGAAAAACATTCCCGCAGCCGCTGAGCCGTGGCATGGTGCTCACGTGAGCCAGTCTGTATGTCATGATCGCTTCCCATCCCGGAAGCCAAACCAAGCATCGATCCCGCTGGAAAGGCATCGGCATCCGATCGAAGACGAATGTGGCCGTGACAGCGGCGGCCATGAGGTGCTCAGCGCCGCCGCGCTCAAGTCGTGGCGCGATGAGCGCTGAATCAGGAGCCTGCGGCCAAGCCCACGTTGAGGGCAGGCTGGCGGCTGAAGTGCGGAGGTGGAGGGGAGCAATCCGATCGGCCCGGCAGGCGCGCAGCTGTCTGTAGGCGCTGCGCTGCTTCCCAGACGGGAGCCTGCAGATGCGGTGGCACCACCGCCAGCTCAGCCAGCGCTGGTTCGGGCTGTTGCTTGCGGCGTTCAGCACCGTCTGGCACGTCAGCAACGGTGTCACCGAGATAGGCGACGGGTGGGCTCCAGCCCCAGGGCGCCTTCACAGAGGCTGGTGGCGAGCCGAAGCAGGCCGGTGGGATCGGGTTTGTCGAGCCATCGCCCATGGCCCACAGGGCGGATCACCCCAGGTCCAGCCGGCCCGAAACACATAGCGAGCTGCAGCCGGGCTATCGCACCACTCCATAACAAAATCCCCAGCGATCCGCAGCGCTGAGGCCCTTGAAGAGGGCCGCCTTCCACCAGCAGCGGTTTCGTTGCGAATGAAGCCGCTCAACCGCGCGGATCCCCCTGGGGCGATCGCACCGAAAATAAAAAGCGGCTGAAGACGTCCACCAGGCCGGGCATGGGCCGGCAAGGGGTTGTGCCGTGGCGCGCAGCAGCTCCAGGGCGCATTCCCAGTCGTGTTCCAGATCCCTTCGCCCTTGAAGCGCGTCAATACCAAGCGGCTTGGCGCCTCCAAACCGCAAAAATGCTCCACGTTTCAGCCAGGCGCGACGGTAAACTGCCGCCCACATCCCTGATCACGCCATCCGATACGAAGAGCAGAACGGCTCTGCTGACTCAGGAGGTTGTCTCAGCTGGCTGGTAGGTTGATGTTTGATTTATGCCGTGGAGGCGCCGAACCCATGACGGCCCCAGACAGTGCTGCTCCAGAGATTGAGGCGGCCGAAGGCCTCCACGGCTGCATCCGTTCCAGCCACGCTGGAAGCGTGTTGCCAGCCCCCAGCTCGCCCGAACCGGGAGCTCCCAATCGTGAGCTCACCCGTCACGCCCCCGGCCGGAACCGCCGCTGCCGCTGAGACGACGACGGCACCACGGAAAGGGCGGCCGGGCCCTGAGCGGCGCCAGTGCGGCCTAGCACCCGCCCACGGTTGATGAGGACGGCTTCCTTCCGGTCATACGCCGAAAGCCGATGAGGGCCGCTTTTGCTCAAGATCCTCTGGCTGCCCACCAACGTCGCCCTGGCCCGTCGATCAGATCGGTGCGCCAGGGTGGCGCCCACAGGCTCTCGCTCACCTCCTGAATTTCGTTCTGTCTGCCGAAAGCACTTCCGTAAGATTTCAAGGGAAATATGAAGAACAAAGAGAAAGCTGGAAGTCCAATAAGTCCGTGCGTTATCACGCCACCAGACGAAGCGCGTGAATCATCACACACAAGGCCTACTGAGGTGATCAATATCACTGGCAGGAAGAAGCAAGCAAGTCGGTCTGGATGAGCCGCAAAGACTCAAGTTCCCCGACGTCACCTTCTGACGTTACGCCCTGAATCAGGCTGGCCAAAGCGCCAATAAACGCCCAAGCCAACCAACAAAAAGCGCCCCAAATGGCGCTTTTTCATGACCTGGCTGTGTGGTCTCCAAGTCTTCAGGAGGCTCGGCTGGCCTGAGGCGTGCGCGCGCACGGCCAGGTCTGCTGGGCCCCTGTGATCTGTCGCGCTGAAGGTTGGCCGCTCAAAGCCCGGACTGGCGCGCAAGTTGGGCCTCCTCAAGGCCTTCTGGGCTCATCAGGACTGAATGCTGAGCCGAGTTCAGCAGTCACCAGCACAGTCAACCTGGTTGGTCATCCTCGGGCAAAAACCGCCCATCAAGGCATGGGAGGTCCAATCCTTGCCATCCGCAACGCATCACGCTCACATCAAGGCCAGTCAGCAAGGACCCACAGGCCGCGGGCAAGAACCAGTGGCCGTGGTGCTGGCAGGATCACCTCGTCGCATCGCCATCGAAAACGCTCTGATCAGTGCCAGAACGCGCAGGTGATTGTCATTCGCAGGGGTCTCAGACATGGGCGATTCACGAATGATCAAGTCAAGGATTTAGCTATCAGCGCTCAAGCTTTCTGCCTTGCGCCCTGACATCTTCAACTCGTGCCGACCAGAATAAGAAAGCTGCTTCGGGAAGATACATCAAGCTCACAGAAAGAATCATTTTGAAGCCCTTGATGGTGTCTTCCAACTTCATCCGTATTTGCCGGACCATACCCGTGAAGATCTCGCCACGAAAAAGGCTGAGAGAGGAAATTTCTCGATCTTCTGGCGGGCCCGGTTCACGGTACTGCGATTCGTCTTAGAAAGTCATCAAGCGACCAAGAATGGCAATGATAGTCCTGAATTCCTATAACGCTGCAGTGTAGAGTGCACTGCCCTCGCTGTCCAGGTAGTGATCATCTCCGACGACGGCCGCTGAAGCATCGTGCTGGGAACGAGAGTATCCACAGCCGGGTAGATTGCCTTTGGAGCCAAAAACCACGCCTCAGAAACCGTGCTGGCCATCGAGGAATCAGGGCAAAGGTGGTGCGGGAGCGGATTCGGTCAGATCGTGCGGCAGCACATACACAGCCTTGAATCGAATTGGGAGGCCTGCAAGGGTGGAGGTGATGCCTCTTGGAGCTCGCGACGTCACGGTGCAAGGTGGGCTGAAACCCACGCGGGACGGCATGCGACCCAAACAGGGGCGCTCACTCTCCGAATCCTGCCTGTCGAAAAGCGGTAAGATATTATCGATGAAGAGCAGGACATCCTGTTGTCACATCGCGGAAGTGCTCCGCCATGGTGAGCGCCGAAAGGCCCACGCGCATGCGAGGCACCGGGAGGCTCGTTCATCTGCGAAGCAGACGCCACGTTGACTTGGTCAATCCTCGGAGGAATCACCTCCGATCTTAACTCTCGTAGAGTCGTTGCCTTCGCGGAGTGCGCTTCGCCCATCACCACGAAACCCGAGACGCCGCCGTGCCTCCTGGCGAGTTGTTGATCAGCTTCCTGATCAGCACCGTTTTGCCACGCCAGCACCGCCAAACAGGGCCGACCTTCTTGCCCTTGGCGGTAGGGGCAGTCAGGTCGATCACCTTGAGGCCGGTTGTTCAACCCACCTTGGGCTTGGTTTCCAGGCTCGGTTGAGCTTGGGAGCTTCGCGCCCCGGTGATTGAGGCGCGTCAGCTTGATGTGACAGGACCGAGCTCGTCCCACCGGCTCCCCAAGCACTCATCGTAAAATGCGGCCAGGGGTGGCTTTCTCCCCACCGGGAACACAGGACCTCGGTGAGCCGTGTCTAAGGCTTCCATGCGCGCACCAGACCGTCGGTGGAGCTCATCGAGATCGCCGTACCGCGGTGATCCCGAGCAGCTGCCTGCACCTCGGCGTTCAGGGCGATCTCCTGTCCGGCGGAGTGGCGGCCACTGGATGCGCAGCATTGAAATTGCCGTGGCAGTTTTGCCGGCGAGGAACATTCCACGTCGAAAGCACTGGACCGATCACTTGGCGCACAACGCCCTTAGAGCCGGACTGTTGACGGAGCAGCAGCAGCCATAGGGGAAAGTTGGGGATCGCACAGCGGGAATCCATACGCCGAAAGCGGAGTCCAACTTACCACGGGCAGGCGGGATTGGCCCCGAACAACCATGTGTGGCCGCCGTTGGCTGTTCGTGAACCGCCCCTGCTGCGGATGCGCCTGATCACGCTGACTGCATAAGGTTGGCAGTCAACGAGCACGAGGTGCCAACTCGTCCGTTTCATGACGTCATCGCGTCATCCCTGTGTTGTCGCACGGAATCATGGTGCTGTTCTCTCACCGTCTCCCACGGTCAAGCCGCTCCGAGGGGACCGTGTTCTTTCTGTTCAAGGTTTCAGACTCCGACGAAAAAAAAACCGCCAGGCGGAATCCTGCTTCCGACACCGCCCCAGGAAAAGCCCCCAATGGGTGAGGTGGTTCGAAGTGGGCCCGCCAAGCGCAACGACGACGCACCCGCCAATCCCTGAGGTGAGCGTCCGCGAATCAGTTGCTCATACAGCAAGTACGCCGGCACCGACATCAAGCTCGCGGCAACGAATTCGTGCTCTCTCCGAAAGGACATGCCTGGCGATCGTTCACTGAACCCCAGGGTCCCGTCCGCTGCTCCCGCGTCCCGCTGTCTTCCGCTTCACCCATCCTCTTCTTCAGACGACTGAATTCCCGATGCCAACGCATCATTTATAACGAGAACGCCCGAACGGCCCTCGAAAAAAGCATCGACATCCTGGCTGAAGCCGTGGCTGTCACCCTCGGCACCCAAAGGGCCGCAACGGGTGCTCGAAAAGAAATCGGCGCCCCCCGATCATCAATGACGGCGTCACGATCGCCAAGGAGATCGAACTCGAGGAATCACATCGAGAAACACCCGGCGTGGCCCTTGATTCCGTTCAGCCCGCTTCCAAAACAACCGACGCCGCCGGTGATGGCACCACCACCACACCGTCCTGGCCCATGCCATGTCAAGCGGTCTGCGCAAACTGGCCGCCGGGCGCCAACGCCATCACCCTCAAATAAGGGGCATCGACAAGCCTCCGACTTCCTCGTCAAGAAGATCGAGGAGCATAGCCAAGCCGATCTCCGTTCCAACGCCATTCGCCAGGTGGCACCAATCTCCGCCGCAACGACGAAGAAGTCGCCGATGACGCCGATGCGATGGGACAAGTGGGTTAAGGAAGGGTGATCTCCCCTGGAAGAAGGCAAGTCGATGACAACCGAATGGAGGAATCCCGAGGCATTTGCGCTTCGGACAGGGCTACATCTCGCCCTACTTTCGCCACCAGACCCACCCGAAGCGGATGCGAAGCCATCCTCGAGGAGCCCTACATCCTTGCCACCGACAAGAAGATCGTCTGGCTGCAGGATCTCGTGCTGTGCTCGACAGCATTGCCCCGCACCGCAAGCCCCTGCTGATCATCGGCCGAAGACCATCGAGAAGAGCCCTTGCCACCCTGGTGTGTGAACCGCCTGCGCGGTGTGCTCCACAAAGTGGCTGCCTCAACCCCCGGCTTCGGTGGATCGCCGCAAGCCATGCTGCGAAGACATCGCCGTTCTCACCAATGGTCAGCCTGATCACGAGGACGCCGGTCTCAAGCTGCGAGAACACCAAGCTGGAGATTGCTCGCAGCTGCCCGCGCGCATCACCATCAACAAAGGACAACCACACCCATCGTTGGCCGATGCAACAAGTGGCCGTCAAAGCCCGGGTCGAAGCAGATCCGCAAGCAGATCGACGAAACCGGACTCCACCTACGACAAAGAGAAAGCTCAGAACGCCTGGCCAAAAGCTCTCGGTTGGTGTGGCCCGTGTTGTATTGGGCGCATGCCACCGAAAAACGAGAATGCAAGACAAGAAGCTGCGCCTCGGAAGCATGCCACACGCCACCAAGGCCGGCTGTTTAGGAGGGCATGCGTCTCAGGCGGCGCACCACCCTTTGCTCACGCTGGCTCCGGCCCTGGAAGATGTGCGGCGGCTGGCAATCTCTCCGGTGAGAGCTATCGGTGCCACCATCGTGGCCTCCGCCCTGAGCGCTCCGTTGATGCGGTATCGCCCCAGAACGCCCGGCGTCAACGGCGCGTCGTTGGCGAGCACTCAAGGCATGGCCCTTCAATGAGGGTTACAAACGGGCACCGCCACCGGTGGAGTACGTGGACATGCTGAGCTTGCCGCATGTCGACCCCGCCAAGGTGACTCGCTCGGGGCTGCAGAACCGCCGCGCTCCATGCCGGCATGGTGCTCACCCCGAGGCATCGTGGCTACATGCCTGACAAGAAGGGAAGCAGCTCCAGCCGGCGGCGCGGCATGCCGCGACTCGACTAGCTGATCAGAAGCGACTGCCTGAATGTGGGCCCTTCGGGGCCCTTTTTTATGGTCGGCCATTTTCAACCTGGGGCACAAAATTCCGTCACCCAGGGATCGGCTCACCTCGATACCCGAATAACCGCCTTCAGCCTGGAATGAAATCGATGACGACGCGTTGTTGCAGTAACGCTTGCCGGTGGGGACGGGCCGTCGTTGAAGACATTGTGCCCCTGGGCCACCGCAACGTCGGCTAGTGGTATTCGGTGCGGGCCGGATCAACTTAAATCAAGTTTGGTGACCACCGCATTCGGCAAGGCTGCCAGAAACTTGGCCAAGGCCGGTGCGGCTGTCCGAATTTGGCCGCTGGAGCTTGCAACCAATGATTAGGGCAGCTTGGCAACCGGCCACAGACAAAAGTGCCCTTGCGCTTTTCCTTGTCGAAGCGGACTGATACTGAATGGCGGCTCGTGCCCTCGGCGCCTCGGCACGCAAGGCCGCCGGACTGAGCCGTTGTTTCCAGGCCGCCTCCACTGAGAGCTGCCAATTGGGCGGTTGGTGGGCTTGAGTCATCCCTTTGAGGCCGCCTCGGGCCGCTTGGTCCGCCCGAGCCAAACGGGCTAAGCAATGCGCCAAGCGGCGAGCAGGACTGCGGCGATTGATCGGGGCCTCAACGCAACCACCGCAACTGAGCAGGCACGGCCAGACCAGAAAAAACTGCGAGCAGGGTTCCAGCTATTTATTTTTTTTTCTCCCGATTCCAGGTGTCCTTCAGCGTGCGGGCGCTGCTGACATGGAGCCACCGCTGTGGCTCGAGAAACCGCCCATGGCCCATCGCCTCGACTGTGGCAGAGAGACACTTACGATCAGCAGCACACCGGTGCCGATCCAGACCCCAGGAGAGATGGCAAAAAGCATCGGGCCAAGCTTATCGAAGTAACGCAACACCCCGGCCGGGCCACAAAGCCCGAAACCAGGGAGCTTAAACCTGCAGGGTCCTGGGGTCTTGGACGGCCGGCAAGGTGGTGACCACATTCGCTGGTCGAATCACACGAACGTCCGTCATTCTCGTGCCGGTTGGGCAAGGCCCAAGAATCTTCTAGCAATGTGGGGGCAAACACGCGAAGACCACCGCGCTGCGCAATGGCGTTGGCACCACGGCCAGGGACAATTTGCGCTTTTTCGCCTTCCACCAAAAATCACCGGCCACGGGATTGTGGTGCTGGCGCCGTCCATGGCCTGCCGTCCGCTGCTTTCCATCACTTCCGGCATTGCCATATCCGCCGTATCAGCAGACGTTCCTCCCTGCGTTGTGGCCTCAAAGCAGCTGCCCGACAAACGTCCACACGTAGCATCCCGCCCGTGGTGGCCTCCATCTGGCCGGTGTGCCCAACCATGTCAGGGTTGGCGGTTAGTTGATCACCGATCAGGGAAATACAAGCCCTTGTTATTGATCGGCGGCGATGCAAGCTTGCCGTGAGCACGCCGCGGACATCTCCGGAGGACTGGCATTAGGTGGCAACCCTGGGGGAGGGCACCAAGCTGGCGTCTTCGCGCGGGGAACGTTGTTTCAGATGCCACCGTTAGGAAAATAGGTGACGTTGGGATATTTCTCGGTTTCAGCAGTCCGCAACTGGCGCAGATGTGCTCGGAGACCAACCTGCCCAGCAGTCCGTCGAGGGATTCGGTGGAAAAGCTACCTCAACCGGCAACCGAGTGTGTATTGCGTGAAGTAACCAGATGAGGTGAGAGACCGTTGGCGGGGAAAGGCGCGAAGGGCTCGACGACCAAGGGCGAATCAGCGGCGGGCCCGGTCGGGTCGGAAGTGTGAAAAAGAACCCCCCCCCAAGCCCCGGGGGGGCCCATCACCGGGCTGAGGACATCACTGCCTGAAAAACGCACCCGGCTCAATGATTCGTCATGGATACCCGGCATTAGGCGATTCGATGGCTTGCCTTGACCCAGATCCTGCCAATCGGTCGCCTTCGTGAGCAAACCGAAATAGGCCTTTTCTACGGTCCCAGCGGTTATCGCGATCCATGGACCAGTAGCGGCCGCAAGAGCCGTGCTGTGAAGCGACCGACACCAGCCGCCTCGATCTGCTCCTCGATCTGGCAATGAACGGGATGGCGCTCTGGGGAGGGGTATCCGCGGCATCGGTGATACGTGGAAATCAGACGTCCTGGATGCCGCGGCAGCCGCCCAGTGCAAGCAGGCCAAAAGCGAGATGCTTAGATGACTGTGGGTACTCCGCCTGGAGCAGAGAACCAATTCAGGTGCAGCTGTCCGCCCACGGCAAGGAGGGCGAATCGGCCAGGCCCATTCAAGGCCGGATTGAGGGGCCAGGCTGCCGTCTTTGACCGCTTTTGCTGATTCCGGACCAATTCCTGGCGGATGACGCGTCCCGAGCCGATCTGAGAGTGGCCGACTCGGATTTGCCCATCTGACCATCAGGCAAACCACACAGCGCCGCGGCCTGGATCAAGGCGGATGGGAATTAGGCCTCCCAGAGCGCATCCATCACGGCGTTCGGCCAGGGAAATCGCATTGGATTCGGAAGGCCCCCATAAGCCCCAGCCATCGAGAACGCCAGCACAACAGGGCTACAGAAACCTTCAGAGTTGACCCGAGCGGGAGGTAGCTGGGCTGAAACGGTTTGCGCGTGGATCCATGGGTTCATATATCTAGGCAGTGTCACCCCTGCGGGGCCGGCGTCCAATTCGCGGTTCTTCATGAATTTACCTTTGGCAACGGTTGACCCCCTTGCTCTATCCGTGCCAAGAGTCAGCTTTTGGCATGAACAGCCCGGTTCCCTTACGAGGTTTTCCTTAAGGCCACTTTTGCCATGGAATCTTCGGTCCAGCCAGTGGCGAGTGGAAAATCCTCTCCGCTCAGGGACTGTTGACCCGCCACCCGTTCATTCGCCTCCCCTTCCGCCAGCTCTCATCGCCGTGCTCGACGAGGCGCGACAGTAGAAAGCTGATCGCTGGCTGTCGGACCCCCCCGCGCGAGTTGCCCTGGCCAGGGTGTTGGCCCACAAATTGGAGACTAGCGCCGGCCATGCCGTCGACCAGGGCACCCTTTATCCCACCTTTGCTATCGCGACGATCTCGAAACGCGTCGGCACCCGCCTGGTGGAGGCCACTCACCTACCGCTTTGCGATCGAAGGCCGTGAGGTAGTGCTGGTCGATGACGGTGATTCTTTACCGGCCGAACCACGCGCGCCGGCCACTGAGGGCCCGCACAACCTGGCCGAACCCGAAGCAGGTCAGGCTGCTGGTTAATGGTGGAACCGTTGGTCACCGGGAACTGCCGATCCAAACCCGGACTTCTGCGCCGGATCAGTCCCACCAGTCGGCAGGAGAAAAACCATCCAACTCTTGCCTCCAGGACGTGGATGACGGGCAGATATCGGAGGTGTTTCTTGCAGCGCTGCTAATCAGGCCGTCCCGGCCAACCCGTTCGAGGTTCATCGGCCCGAAATGGCGCGGAACTTTCCCGAAGGCGACGATTTCACCGCAGGGTTCGGGCTGATCGGACCGGCCCTTCCAAATCGTCAAAGACCCCGAAACCACTTCCCCTGCTGCCCAGGAGATCAAAGGCTTGCCGCGATGTTCCGGGTGGTGAAAACCACCACCCACGGCTCTGGCTGACCTTGACCTGTCTTCTTCCCTTGCCTGGCATTGGGGGCATTGGGCACTGGGCCCCCCAATTTCCTGTCATGGGCCCGCCGAATTCAAAAGAAAACCGCTGACAAAAAAAGCCGTTCAGGGGCCGGCTTCGACCAAATTTGCCACCCAAAAGCGTGTTGGGCCCAGGCCCTTTGGTGGGAAGCTCCAGAAAACCAAATCAAATCAAAAAGACCGGAGGCTGGATATTTGTGCGCTTGGGCACCCTTTCCCGCGGGGTCCCCATTCTTTTCTTTTTCCTTCC
>Ga0163217_1036420_pt1 | contig 16439 bp, 18 predicted proteins | sample SynspAceP_FD_185933 | JGI IMG/M metagenome (GOLD analysis project Ga0163217, IMG submission 185933) | Saline lake microbial communities from Ace Lake in Antarctica - Synechococcus sp. Ace-P (PacBio error correction) | ecosystem: Environmental > Aquatic > Non-marine Saline and Alkaline > Saline ... | reverse complement strand
CGTTGAGTCCGACAGAGACATCGACTTTTTTCCGGGCGCAGGGTGACAGGCCTCATGGCTGCCCCTTCAATAAGTTGCCAAAGTCGATGTTTCCGCCACAGTTAATCGGCTGCAACCCAATCGTTTCTTTTCTGCCAGCGCGTTCGAATGCGATCAGAATCGCCAAAAACTGCGCGTTCTGCCACCATACTTGTGATGGCCGCTTCATGCATGCGATTTGCGCTCTATCGAGCGACGTCAGCGGCGGGCATCTTTGGGCGCGGCGTTTCACAAAGAACCAAAAACCATTGGTCAGCCGAGACCAGCAGGCACAAACAGAAAACAGGCCAAGACCGGCGAGAGGTCCCGGCTCGTACTGGCGTATAGACATAGGGGCGCGTTTCAGTGGCCGCTCCAATGGACGGCCACATCAAGTTAGTCGGAACCAAGCATTTCGGTCGCTCGGATTGCGCCTTCGCCGCTGTTACGAATAGCGAAGACGAAGCTTAGCCGAGCGTGAGCGAGGGTTTCCTTGCTTCTTCGATTTGCGTCGGGCTTAACGACCGAGCGTCGTTGTAGCTAAAACTCGCGTTCAGGGCCCGTCACGGCGCGGCGGGCGCATAACGCGATCTCCACTTCAACTTCACCGGCCGGGTCACGCAAAAATTGCTTCGCGATGCGGTCTTTCGAGTGAAGTGAAACGTTCACGACCCTAATCGTCCGTCTTGGCTTAAGGCAGGTTTTCCGCCGCGCAAGAGCCCGATACAGTCGCCCAGGCTTCATTCATTGATGAAAATGCGCAGCCCTGAAAACCACGAGATTGCAGGATGAATTTTTCCGGACCGTCCAATGGCGCTTCAACAATATCAGCAATTCTGCCGTGGTTCGTGATTGGCGGGACCTCTGTGCTCGCTTCGACGCATTTACGTTGCGCGACGCGGCCGCGCTGACGCTCTTCGCCGTAGATTTGAACAAGGTCGCCACTACCTTCACTCAGCGACTGACGGGGCGTCTTGGGCGTTCGGCCCGGACCGGCTCATTCCGTCAGTTGTCGAGCGGCCGTCTTTTTTGAAAGGAAAAGCCCCGTTCGGGCCTGATCGATCTGGGCACGAGGGGACACGCCCATATTCAAAGACGACGACATCGGCCATTGCGCAGGTCGCGCTGATCCATCTCTGAGAACGGTGTTTTCAACCAAACGGAACCGATCATTCTATTTGTGTCGAGCGCCTCCGCGCGCGGCTGAACTGTCGGATCCCGATCCGACCGATCACAGAGCAGTTTGGGCCTGCTGTTTTAAAAACGCTTCGCTATAACCACCATTGCCAAAGTCGCGTCCACGGGGACCAGTTCGCGTCGGCATGCTAGGCCGCCGCCAGCACTCCGCCAACATCACCGGGATATGGCGGGCCGACCTGTCACGGCCGCTCATACCCCCATAATCGTGAGTCGCCCTCACGCTTTCGCTGCATAGCGGCTTGCGGGTTCTCATGGCCTTCAGGCTTTCCAATTTGGAAAGATTACCCAACCAACGAAGGTTCGCGCATTTGGACAGCTTGGCATGTCGCGAAGGCTTCCGGCAAGGCCGATCCGTCCCGTTTTAATCAATAGCTTGAGGGCCGACGCCGCTTCGCGAGCAGCATGACCTGCTGGCGCTTCCGCCCGCTTCCGGTGCCGAGCGAGCCATCGGCGACACGGTCGAAATTTCGCCGCTGCAAAAGCCTTTCATTACCGCCTCGACTCCACCTTTCGAGAAAGTTCACCGCGAACGCTCGGCCAGACATAGACGGCGGCGGTCATCGTCCCAACGCATCGCGGAAGGTGACGGCACAGATTGTGCGGCCCTTCGCTCGATGGTGTTGGTCGAGGTTCGACAGAACATGGAAGGCGTCCCGCACACAGCGCTTCGCTCGAATGGAACAGGGCTTGGCTATCCTCGTGTGGGAATATCGTGGGAATTCATGGTCATCAACGCCACATTGACGCTTTTTGGTTAGGGTATACATTGCCCAACCTTAACGTGTGTGACGCTCCTGTGGATTACGAGCAATATACAACTGATTTCTAAGGCTGTTTGACTTGTGGAGAAACCGGAAGGAAAAGTGTCAGAGGGGCTATAAGCGGGTTTTGTCCGCAAATTTACTTTTGCGGGGGCGACATCATCTAGGACCGCTTGCTTTTTGCGCGCGATCTCTTGCGACCGACCGGACGACATCGGCAAAGCCCGACATTGCGCCGTCCCTATTTGGTCTTGCTCCGGGATTGGGTTACCGTGACGGCCCGCTTGCGGTGGCCCGGTGCGCTCTTTACCGCACCCTTTTCAGCTTTTTCCCGCACGCGGCCCGAAGCATAGGCGGGTTCTTTCTCTCTGTGGCACTGTCCCTGGAGTTCACCTCCCCGTGGGCGTTTATCGGCATCCTGCTTCGCTGGAGCCCGGACTTTCCTCGGCACTCGAAGTGACGCGGCCGCCCCCCAGCCCTCGACCTGCGCTCTAATTCGTGTTAGGCCCCTAACAAGGTTTCAAAAAAAAGGCGCCATTGCGAAGATCAAATCATTGCCTTCATTCTTGGCTGCGGATGCGCGGCTCGCAACCTATCTACCCGACGTCACGCTCTATCGAACCACGCTATACCGCCGATATGGGCCTACCTGGCCACAGGTATTCCGCTGCTGAAGGACGCTGTGTGAAATCACGGCGGGTCGGCGATTTTGATTGCGCTTCCGCAGCAACTTTGATTGGGCGCAACGATTAGCGAACAATATGCGGATCAACAGTTCTTCTGCCCGGACTGATCGACCCGCATGTTCACTGACGGCTATGGCGCGCATGATGTATGGCGCGGAGATGGTGCCACCTTGGGACGTTCCTATGCCGGACGGACAAATATCGGGGTTTGACCAGTCGGCCAGAGCGCCACTTTTCTGACGCGGATTACTGAGGATCGAGGCGAGTGCTCCAGACGGACCCTTGTTGCTCTGGGGCTATCACGACCTCATTCAAGGCGATGTTCGACGCGATGATCTGGATTCATCTTCGACTGAGCGAACCGCTTTTGCTCTGCACTGGTCCGGACACGATTTCTACCTCAACCAGCGCTGGATTTTGAGATGTCGACGCGACCCCCCCCTCCGGGGGCGGGCTTTTTTGGCGGACCCAGTTTCATGGGATCGAGCTAGATAGTGACGGCGAACTACACCGGACGAATTTTATGAAGCCGGCTTATCCGCCATCTTCGACAAAATCGCCGCGTCATCATGCACCCCCAATCATATTCCAGCGAGGTTGGGACCGATATTTGAACTCTGTTGCGAGACGCAGGCGTCACAACCGTCGCGGGAAATGGGTTACGGCATATTTGGCCCGAACGACCGAAGATGCATTTCGTGGACCTGCGCATTCATGACAGCCGGACGGCTATAAGGTCTATTCTGGTTCCTGAGGCACAGAGCCTTCCAACTTGAGTTTCGGCGATTGCAGTCGTTCGAAACAGTCAGGTCAGCATGGCCGCGAGGCGAGGTGTGCTGCCTCAGATCAAGCTGTTTCCGACGCCCGCATTCTACAGCCAGACCATGAAACTCACCGCGCCCGGGCTATGTCGGCGGAACAGAAGGCGAAGGCCAGACCGGGCTTTATTGTTCATCCAACCGGATTTGACCTGCCGGGGGTGATCGCGGTGCGTACTGGGGATGCCGGGATCGACATCACATTCATTCCCAATTGGCGCCGCCGCGCAAGAGAGCACACTCTCGCCTTTGAGCCCCAGTCGCCCGGGACGGACGGGCAGCGCCTGATCAATTGAAACACGCAGCCCTTTGACACCCTCAGCCAAATCGAAACGCCTTGCGAAGTGCCCGTGGAGTCTCTGCGGCCAGTTCATTATGTCCGCTATATGGCCAGCGTATGGGCCGAGGCGATTGGCGAAAGCCCAATATCTATCTCCGATGGGCCAGACACGAAAGCTGGGCATCCCGACGGACCTGGCAAGGGCGACGCGCCCTTAGAAACTCCGCCCTTACCCTGCTTCGCTCGCCGCGGGCAGCGCATCTTCTCCGCGACACGAGAGACGGCACAATTAAGCCTGCCGACGAACGGCGACCGGGAGCAAGCGCTCAAGGCCATTTACGCTCCGAGCCGCATGGTCGCTCGGTCTTGAGGGCGATTTGGGTTCGATAGAAGCTGGGAAAAGCGCGCCAACTTTACCATCGTGGATCGCAATCCGCTAACGACGGCTCCTAAGATTGGAATGGAAATCGGCGTGCTAGGTCGGATCTAGGACGGGGTGGCTTATGTCCCTTAGGCCAATTCGCCGCGTCGCTTAGCAATCGTCTGGCGGTACTAGACCAGCCCATCGCTAGTTCCACCGGAAAACGGATGCGCCGGGCCGGGCCCCCATCCGGTCTGCTCCAAGTCAGTGGATAAATCGTTCTCGGCCCAGGCTCCAAAACGGACCCATCATTGTCTGCGGGTACCAGGACGCCAGCAGCGCTGACGTTTCGCGGCCAAGAAAGGCGGGCGTTCGAACGGTGCCGTCTCGGCACGAACCCTAAAGCGCTCTCAGCACCGTCGCCGCATCAGGTAGCCGGTTCGCATTCTAGGGCTTAACGTGGCAATGAAAACAGGTCGGTTCTTGAGCCTTTTCCCCACTCCATTTGCGCGTATGCGCGATTCCGCTGCTCATCTGCACCAGGACTATCAAGCCCCGTCTTTGCGGACACGGCCCTGTCCCAAACCATAGGCATTCAGTGAGCAATATCGATGACCCGGGATTCGGTTCGCACGTCTGATGTCTTTCGCCGGATCAAGCGCATCGAAGCGCGGCCGTTCCGATAGCCATGCACCAAACTTCTGCCTGACTGAGCGTTTTCAAGAAACGGTCCCTGCCCGGCCACCCGTTTAGATCGCAGGTCGCGAAGCCATTTGCCCGGCCGTAACCTCCATTGTCGACCAAAAGGTTCGGACCTCCCGGCGGATCAATTCGCAGCACGTCGGCGCCAAAATCCGGCCAATGTTTCGTGTGCAAACAGGCTCCGGCCAGCACTCGGGTCAATCCAAACCACTTTCAAGCAGCGAGCGGACGGGGTCTGCTGAACGCAGACCAGGACGGCGTCAGTCTTTCCCAGGACTGGAGACCAAGCGATGAGAGGGCTCGGTTTACGGCTCGCCCTTGGCGGGTGGGCGCGCCAATCGGTTGGGCTTCATCAGGCGCGCGGCACAGCCATTCTCTTTGACGATGCGGCTTCAGCGCGTCTGCGTCCAACCTGCCACGGCAGCTTCGACCGTCTTTGTCGTATCGCGCTTACGCGGAAGCCCCTCGCAAAGCGGCTTGCCTTATGGTGCGGGGCGGGTAATGTAGTCGGATGAGCCGTCGCACGCTTCGTAAATACCGCCAGATCATCCAAACAGGCGGCAGCGCCAGCCCTGCGTTGGATGCTAGATCGCACCAGAGCGAGGCGAGGACGGCGGTCAATAATAACAGGTCATTCCGACCGCTCAGGACGCGAGTTTCTGAACAGGACGCCCCACTGGAGGCGACAGCCAGATCGGAAACAGCGAAAGCGAGGCCAATTGCCCCGCCATCTCAGAAAAACCGCGCTTTGCAGCCCCAGCGGCGTTTCAGCGCCTCTGTGACCTGCGCCCGGATTCTCACCTAGTGAGCTTGAGCGCCCGGTTCGCATTGGACGGCGAACCGCGAGCAAAATGCCTGACAATTTCGCCGGCATCATCCTTCGTCCAATCATGCCTCGGCGCGCGGTGAGGGCATTGTTCGATCACATATCGACGGGATCCAACGGGAATGATTGCGAAGCTTCATTTTTTCACATTATTCGGGATTTCAGCGAGGTCTTTTTCGTTTCTCATCCGGGATCAGCACAGTCCGAAACCACCGCGAAGAGCCGCCAGTAGCTTTTTCCTTCAACCCACCAGGGCAAAAACGCGACCCGCAGCGTGACTTCGCCGGTCATGGCGACATCGGATCGAACGGAATGCCGGTGGTACTAGAGACCATTTGCCTGACCATGGCGATACCGGCGCACTGGGGCCATCTTTCGGCGTTCCCTTCGAGGTACTATGGACGTGGAATTATCGCGGGACGGATTCACGCGGATTGATGCCGAATTCAGGCGCGCGCCGCCTGCACATAAGTATCCCGCAGAGATGACTTCCTTCTCACCTCTTTGAGGTTTGGCCTGTGACCGTTATAACCGCGTCCTGACTGGAGACGGCTTCAATTGGTCAGCAAGTCACCGCCCAACTTCGGTCCAAGCCAAACCTGTGACGACACCGATTTGATTCTTCACGTATCTGTGCGGCCGAAACGCGTTGCTTCTTCATCGCCAGAAATCGCCATATGTCCGCGTGACAGCAACCGTTTTTGTTTCGTCCTTGTGAATCAGGGGGTCAGGGCCTTCCGGGCCAGAGCGCAACTCGCGCTTGAGCTAACGAACGCCAGGCCTCACGCGGTATAAAGCGGATGATCTCGCGACAGGGCATCGTCATACTGAGAACTCTTCGGCTTTCAGCCCATTTCCTTGAGCTGTCAGGGAACAGATGACGACGGGCATCTCGACTTTTTTCTCTTCCGTGTAACCCGGGATTGCGGATCACTTCCATTGCCGGTCGAGGGAGCGGTTGCGGCATTTCAAACTGTTCGCTGTCGTATGAACATGACGTCCGACAGATCGTTTAATCCACGTCGAGATAGTGATTCGTTAAACGTTTGGTCGTTCTGCTCCGGGTCTAAGCACTTTCAATAGCGCCCGCAGATGTGGGTCACCGCGATGATCGCTGCACCCATCTTGTCGATTCTCATCAAACAAGAAGAGCGGATTGACATATTCGACTTTTTCATCGATTGAATCCACGCGTCCGGCATTGAGCCAATAGTCCGGCGGTGACGCGAATCTCTGATTCATCGCGAAAGCCCGCGAGCGGACACGCGCACAATTCCCGGCCCGTGGCTTTGGCCACAAGATTTACCGAGTGATGTCTTTACCCACGCCCGGCTTGGGTCCACGAGACATTAGAATTCGACCTTTACCTTTCTTCGTACCGGGGTCTTTCGCACGGCGAGAGTTCGATGATCCGCTCTTGACCTTGTCGAGGCCATATGGTTCCTCATCCAGGAATGGCTTGCGCCTTGGCGGGTCACGCTGAACGCGCTTCTTCTGCCCCACGGCCGGCAGCATCCAGTCGATTATAGTGCGGGAGGACATTTGCCTCCGCGCTCATCGGGCTTCATTTGTTTGAGCTTTTCTAATCTCGGATGTGGCTTCGTCCGGGCTTCTTTTTGTCAGCTGGTTTTTTCGGACCTTTTCGGTCAGGTCTGCGATCTTCATCAAACCTCGTCTCGCCGAGCTCGTTCTTAATCGCCTTCATCTGCTCATTGAGATAATATTCGCGCTGGGTCTTTTCCCATTCTGGCGTTGACGCGGCTGCGGATCTTTCTTTCTCACTTTGAGAACGGAAGGTTTCACCGCCAATAACTCATAATGCGGGGCAAGGCGGTCGCCGGATTTCAGCCATTTCCAAAAGTCTTGCTTGGTCTGCAGATTCCGCGGCCTGAGATGCACAGCAAACCGATAGCCAATTTAGACGCGTTTCATTTCGTATCGAGACCGAACTCACCACCTCATCCGCAATGCGGTTATTGACCTTGCCGAAGTCAGCCAAACGCCTACGACGTCTTTCGCCCACACTCTCGGGATTTCGCTTTCACCCGCAGCTTCGACTGCTCAATTTCGGCTTCCATACAAGCCGTCACGCTCTCCAGCAGGCCAGTAATTGCGCGCGTGATAGGACCCTCAACCAGCACACCGAACCGTGCCGTCGGGTAGTTGAGACTGCATGATTTGGCAATACAGCCATAATCGAACAGATCTTCGCCGGTTGGTTCATCGGGTGGAGGGGAATCGCGTTGCGTCAGACAGAAATATCTGCTTCGTCCGCCCGCATTTTCACCTCTTCCAGCGCCTTTGATCGACTTTGTCCGCCCAACAAGGCGGGACGACCATGTGCGGGAAACACAAACGGATGTCGCGGAGCGGTTAGAACGGGCAATGTTTTGCGTCCATGACGAGTAGCTCTTATACATTCGGTTCAAAGCTAAGTGGGGAGACACAGGGTGCGAGTGCAGACCCGCGAGTCAGGAAGCGCTGTGACAACCAGCCAATAATACCAACAAAAAAGCGCCCAAAGGCGGCTTTTCTGATATTTCAAATTCAGCGAGATTAACCCGCCTTCTCAGCGGCGCTTCTGCTTTAGATCAGCAGCCGGCTTCGCCTCGCCGTCACTCGACGATGTCGGCATTTGATAACAACCTCACCCCACACCCTTCATAGGACGGCAGATCATACATCGAATCCATAGGATGCCCTTCCATGATCGATCTGAGACCACGCGCGCCAGTTTACGAGCCAAGGCTTCTTTGGCGACCGCTTTAAGCGCATCCTTCAGTGAAGGTTCAGTTTGGGACGTCTTTCCATGGCGAACAGCGTCTTCCATATTGCTGACAGCGCGTTCTTTGGGCTCCTGTCAGGATTCGTGATTGAGCGCTTCCTTCATCAAGGTCCCGTCAGAGTCTGCAATGACGGGCAGCGGCCAATAAATTCAGGAATTCAAAACCAAATTTTTGCAGATCTTCGGGTTTTGGGCACCACGTAGAATGGCACTCCGGACGTCGGCTTATCTTTCATCCTTGACCCGACCGCCCAAGCCGATGCTGGCTTGATCACCGCGATGGCGAATAACTTTATGCAGGCCTTGAGAAGGCGGCCGCCGACGACGAAACAGGATGTTTGTGGTGTCGACCTGTAAGGAATTACTTGCTGGCGGGGATGTTGCGACCACCCTTGCGGCGGCACAGAGGCGGGACCTGTGCTCCTCCATATCTTCAATAGCGCTTGCTGGACCGCCTTCGCCCGAGACATCGCGCCGTAATTGATGGATGCGATTTGCGCGGAAAATCTTGTTCGACTATCGTCAAATTAGACGATTGCCGCGTTTGGCGCGCGCTCAACATTATAGTCGGCGCTTATGCAAGCAAATTTCGAATGATATTTCTCGGATCTTTCACCGACAAGCCAGCTTACTGTGAGTGTCGTAGCTCAGCCATCGTAAACGGCAACATCGAGGAATGCGGGGCGAGCGTCTGAGCCAGCAGCGTTTTACCGCAGCCCGTTCGGACCAACTATAGAATGTTCGACTTGGCCAATTCCACTTCCGCGATTGGTCGCGGCGTGGTTCAGGCCCGTTATAGTGGTTGTGCACGGCGACGGAGAGGGACGCGTTGGCATATTCTTGGCCAATGACATAGTCGTGAGAGTGTCGCAGATTTCTGCGGGTCGGACGCCTTCTTGACCTTTTGGAAAGAGAGGACTCCCCTCTTCCTTTGTTATATCCATGCAAAGTTCGACGCATTTCGTTCGCAAATGAAACACGGTCGGACCCGCAATTCAGGGCTTTCGGACCTTCATTGCTGGCTCTTGCCGCAGAAGGAGCAATAGAGCGTGTTTTTGCTCTCTGTCGCGTCCGTCTTGCTTCATCTCTAATCTTTTCGTCCCAATACGACTTACGCCGACCAGGACCCCCTGCCAATCGAGTGCCGACATTACGGTCGGCTTCGGCTCTCTTATGACAGCATTATGTAAAACACGGCCTTCGAATCCATACGACACGATATTTCAGACCTGTGGCAGCCTGATTTGTCGTTTCCACCACGCCAAAAGACGTTGACTTTTAAACTGTATTATGCAGGACTTATTTGCGTCTTCACCGCGTTTGACGTTAAACATGATACGGACAAGGCCAAAGTCCTTGGCTTCTTCGGCGGTCATTTTGAAGTGATCACGGTCGAGCGTCTTCTTCAATCGTCGCATATTTTTTGCCGGGTATGTGTGACGTAGATTTCATTGAGGGCTTTCTTCAGGCGAGGAATATCTGCGCATGACGTTCGATTGTCGGAACGCCTGACCGCGGAACCGCCTGATGGCTGGGTGAACCATGATGCGGGCATTAGGCAGCGCAACGCGCATATCCCGGGCGCCAGCGCAGAGCAACAAAAGACCCCATAGAGGCGGCATTGGCCATACAGACCGTGCTCACAGGGGCAACGATATTTACTGCTTGGTGTCATAAATCGCCATGCCGGCCGCACCACGCCGCCGGGCGAGTTGATATTACATGCTGATCTCTTTCTTAGGGTTCTCGACTCGAGGAACAGCAGCTGGCGCAGCATAGACGCGGACATTTATGTCCTCAACTGGCTGTCAGAAAAAGATGATGCGGTCGCGTAACAAGCGCGAGTAAATGTCAAGGCGCGTTCGCGCGCGAATTGATTGCTCGACCACGGTCGGAAAACAATCAGGATAATTTTAGTGACAGAGTTCAACTTCTCGATTCGGATCGTACATTCAGGGGGACTTTCGGGTCTGTGGCTTCGGCAGGACGCAGAAAGATGTTTTCATCTATATTGCGATGCGCGGGCCGGGGCGCAAGGCTGGCCCCCACCCCATCCTCTATCCTATTCATTAGTTAAGGACCGCCTAGCACATATGAAAAAGCGGCGGGATGGCGGCTCCAATTATTAAGGATTTCCAAAGCTCTATAGCATTGGATCTTCTTCGAAGAGTTTTTCGCGGTCGACCCTTCTTGTCTTTTAAACCCGTGGCTTTTTCAGTGATCAGAGCGACCACTTTTTTCTCGTAGATAGGCCGCGCGGAGTTGTGGCCAAGCGCCTGCGGGGTTCTTTTGATAGAACTCGATGACTTGCTGTTTTGACCGGATAGCGACCGCGCTTCCGCGATTCAAAGCGCCCTTGCAATTCCTTCATTCGAGATATCGATTGTCTCTTTCTGACCCATTTTCGGCCAGAACGAGAACCCGAGGCGCACGCGGTTCGCCTCAGCGATTTTGCGTTAGTCTGCCTCGAGCTTCTTCGTCCGATTCAGCAGCGTCATCATCATCAGCTGACCAGTTCTTTCTCGCCTTCACCTGGCTCCAGATGTTTTCAACTCAGTTTCAAACCATGCCCTTCTAGGAAATTCAAATTTCATGCTTTGCTGTCCAGCTCGTCCCAGAAATGGCGCAGTTTTGAGCTTCATTCGGCTTTGCCCTTCAAGCCTGATTTCGAGTTGTTCGCGGCGAACGGCAGTCTTGAGGCGCTTCGAGATCATCCCATTTTGCCAAATTTCTTGGCGAATTCATCATCATTTTGGCTTTCAGTTTCGCCTTGAACTTTCGTGGACCTTGGTCTTGAAGATGGCTTTCTTTACCGGCCAACTCTGAGCTTGATTAATCCTTCGGGGAAAGTTCGGTGACGTCTTGTCATCGCCCGCTTTCACCCCGCCGATCAGTTTCCTCTTCGAAGCCCAGGAATGACGTGCCCGGAGCCGATAACCAGCTGGTGGCCTTCCATCGCCCCGCCTTCAACTCTTTCGCCGTCCACTAGAACCGACGAAGCTCGATCAGAACCCGCGTTCGCCCTTTTGGCCTTTCGCCAGTCTTGCCTTCTTTTTATAGGGACTTCTGACTTGCGCCCCAATTCTTCAGAGCTCGATCGACAGTTTCGTCGACGAGCTCAGTGACCAAGCCGTGTGAACTTCAAGTCGTTGGATCAACAGCTTTGAAATTCAGGAATGCTCTTTAACCGTCATATTATATCGAGGTCAGCCATTGCCATTGGGTGACATCTTCGCCATTGGCGCGCAGATCATCTGCGGCTGGACCAGCGGGGCGCAACTTATTGTCATTGATCGCTTGCTGGCTGCTCTTCATTGAGAACTTCTTTCCACCACCATCTTTCATGATGGTGGCCAAACCATCTTAACGGATTATGCGGCCTGCCGGCACTTTGCCAGGCGGTAAAGCCCTTCAAGAGACCTGCTGGGCTGCATTTCCTGATCTTTTAAGCGTCTAGCCTTTCTTCGAGCGCCTCTTTTTTTGACGGTGACCTTGGTATATTTTCCGGGTTCAGGCCGTCGGCTTCGCAGTTCCTTGATATCCATAGTCTTCTTCTTGACTTGTCTTAAGGCATTACGAGCGCGTACCGGTCGACACCGGTTAGAAATTCTCCGATCTGTCTAGGGGCGAGCTCATTCTAAAGTTCGCGGCGCTATGCCACGCGCGCTCAGGGATTTCAACAAATTCAAGCCAATGTCTAATTTCAGCTATCGAAAGTTCCTTTCCTGCGTTTGCCGATTTTACCAAGCACCATTAACCCTGATCGCGCATAGAACCGTGCCATGATGGATCGAGCTGGCTTCTGTATCTCGGTGTCTTCCTTTGGTCCGGTTCGTCCAAGAAGATGCCGTGTTATTCGCCGCCGCGTCTCTGTCCGGCCGCCGATGCGAGGGCACTTTCCTGTTAATCTTCGGCATTATATTGGGCGGTTTGTTTCTCTCTGACATCTGGAAATATTGGATCGGACGGGCGGCGCATACATCTGCACGCGCACGCGCCTTATTGCCGAGCGAGAGCTGTCACGGAGTTTTCGCGGTTAAAGTGAAGCGGCAACCTCATCATTCACGCTGTTGACGGGCCCGGTTTCCTGCCTCGCGCGAGTCCCCTTCTATGTGGCTTTGCGGCTATTTAAGGTCAGTTACCCGAAGTTCTGCGCCGTCATTCTTCATGACTTGCCCTGATTTACTGCCACTATCATTCTTCGCATTGTGCCACCGGCCTCCGGTGAGCTTTTCGGCGACCGAATCGAATATATCATGTCCCATCATTGGCCGCTATTGTTGATCGGACTGGCCCGCTATCACGTTTTTGGACCCGTCGCAATCGACAAAAAACCTTGAGGCCGTTAAGGGCTTCAGACAGACCGCTAGCAGCCCGCGCCCTGTTCAATCATCCCTTTTGCGGTCCGCCGGCAACGATCCAAGTCACGATTATCATCATGGCGGCCATCGTTTGGCTTTTTCGATGGCCTTGACGATATCCGAAACTCTGGCTGCTTCTGCCGAAACTTTTCGTGGCGCGTGGTGAAAGTATCAATCAAACGCCGGTCGGTGGCATTGCAAAGAGTGCCGTACCGCACAATAGCGAGCGCGCATTTGCTTCGCCCCGCGTCAAACTGGGCTCGGAATCTTTGAGTAGATGAACCCGCGTATCTGTGCGCTGTGCCTGATTGGTAACCACGCCAATTAAGAAGCTTTTCTCGGGGACAGAAGCATCGATCAGAGTTTCCTGATAGCATAGTTGGGTGCTCCCTTCAGGCCACTTAGCCTGAGCCACCGTCGATAAGCGACGACCATCCGGTGACACGGGGACAATTGATTGCGTATTGAATATGCTGGTCGCTGACGGCCTGTCGACCCGGATTGACCCTTGCATTTGCCAAATTCGGGCTGAACGTGTCCCCTGATAAAGACAAGCGGTAGTGATGATGTCGGCTGGGGCCGGGTCAGGAATATGGGAACAGGCCGTTAAACCATCGTGGTCACGGCTAATATCAGGGCTGCAAATCGAAATCATTGGGGCAGCTCCCACTGTGGTCGGCTTCTGCGCCGGAAATTGAATCTAACGGGCTTTGTTCCAAAGGCGTCTGCGACACGGCCAAGGAGAGACCATCCGCCGTATAGCAATCAAAACCGTTTCTTCCAAATCTGTCCAAACCGGTAAGTTGGACACTCGTCGATTTGACGGCGGTCGGCGGGATTGGTTGTCGACAATCAGGCTCATTTTTGCCTGAGCGCTGTTGCCTTCAAAGCATTTCAGGGTTCGTCACTTCGCCCATCGTTGGTCTCAATACGGGAGAGCATAACTGGGACCATCTGTCTTCAAATCACAGCGTCAAACCGATTCGAGTGTCCCTCTCCCGACCGCGGTCAGCCATGTTCCCCACTTTTCGTACAGTCGTCCGAGCGTCAGAGACTAAGGCCGTTGACATATCCATATCAAGATCGGAAAAAATCGAGTTCAGCTGTGATCCGGTTATATTACGTTAGCGTTGCCCTGAACGTCCGCAATCGGCTTCATCAACTTCAAAATGTCGTTTGACCCGCTCAAGGCGATTTGAGCCTGCTTCAACAACGGAGCCACCGCCCTCCAGGAATACTGGAGAGAAGCTGTCTTGCGCGTCCCTCTATCCGGCGGGGCATCACGCCCGCCCGGGCATGTCCTTGATCAAAGGAAATTCCGCCGCCAGCAAATATTGAAGATAGTTCAAGCCAGTCAGACCCAAAGGTTCCAGCGGGCCGCGTAGCCTTTTCGTAATCGACGGGCGTATTCGCATCGATACGAATATCTGCGAGGAAACCGTATTCGGATTCGTCCCGATCCAAAGCGAATCGTATGTGACCTCACCGACTCGATACCGTTAAACGGACTTCCGAAACCGGTGACAAACCGCGGACAGGTCCTTGAAAATGCAACCTGATACTCTCAAACTTATTGATCAACTCGACCCCGTCAAGCCATAGAACGAAACAACCGGTATTGCGACGAGCGCGAAACAAGCACAAAGCTTGCCGATCAGAGCGTAATTTGCTTTTGTTTTTCCATGCCCTAATGCCCTGCGGTCGCGGCCGCGTGGCGTCGCCCTTTCATTTTTGGTTCGCAACCCTTTTGGCCCGGGTGTTCGGACAAAATGCGGCTCGTAGACCCGGGGCCCGCCGAATATTCTTTACCAAGGGATGGTCATTACTGCCTCAACCACAGTCCAACCTTCATAGACGGCATCCGTTTGTCTACCAGCACAGCAACACGTCGCAGATCGCATAAGGCTATCGAGGTCATGTGTAACCATGTAACCACCGTTAGGTTCCATGCGTTCGGAGGACTGATAATTCAGGCGTACAAAGGCATGGGGCACATTGGATCGAGCGCCGGACGTCGGTTTCGTCGAGAAAGAGTATTCTGCGGATCCACGCCAGTGACCGAGCGAAGACCAGCGCGCTTCTTCATTCCCCCCGATAGATCGGACGGATTAGGAGAACAGCCTTTCGGGCGGCAACCGGACCATATGGATTCATATCGCCAATTCGCACCATCAGAGTTTTTGACATATCGAGATGTTTCGATCATCGGGACCATTGTTGTTCTTCTCGTACTGTGAGAGAATGAAAACAACGCCCCTCCTGGAAACAGAACGCCCATTTTTCATTCTTCAGCCGGCATCTCTTCCGCCAGGGTCGAGAGCTGACCGGCCGTTTGCCCCAAAGTAACGGATCTCACCGGCCTCGGGGCCTTCAAACCCAAGCAGCGTATTCATCAAGGACGGATTTTGCCGTCATCCAGGGAACCACCACGGAGACCGGCCGATTTCCCCACGTGTAAATTCGCGAAAATCGAGGTCCTTGTGAATGACGTTGACCCGAATTGAGTCAGATTCCAATTGGTTCAATTGGGGTATGTCCGCGCTTGCTAGTTGCGTTTCATCACTAAACGCCCAGCTGGTAGAATTAAGATCGCGACATCGCATTCAATCAGGATAACAGCAACAAATAGGCTTGAACCACTGATAGTGGTCACCCGCGACCCAAGACTATTCGGGACCAGAGCCGCTCACGCCAGGACCTTGGCGGACATCCGGAACAAACGGCAATTACCGTGCGAAAAACCGGCGCTTTTGACCATACCGACCCAGAAGTGCTGAATGCGACCATTTCCTGCAAACGACTGAGAAATGGATCGGTGTGGTGAAATCTTGGGTAGGCGTTTCACCCATGCCACAATTAACCGCGCGAGAATTCCCGCTTCATCATCGCCAAGAATGTTCAGAATGGGGATTGTTAGCAGGACATTGCGCAATAGCGCGGGGGATGGGACCAAAAAGTTTCGAACGTATCGAAGCCCCCATTAACGGTCATGGCGTCGATTTTCTTGGCGCATCTTCATAGCGCCAATTTGTGCTGTGAACGCCTTGAGGCTGAACGTCCACGCGATCAGAAATAGCTGTTAATCACAACGGCGAGTTCGCGCAGGCATAGCGGAAAACCGACCCGATCCACCATGAAAACGGAGAAACGGAGCGCCCCGAGCAGGTCGGCGCCCATATAGGCAATGACAGCGCCGATGCGAAAGATAGGGATTCCGCCACGATCGGCGGCCCGCCATCGAAGGGACCCGACCTCTTCCATAAGCGCGGATGATCGACTTGACGCGTCGTCCGACGTGGATTCAGCAAAAATCCGGAAAAAAACATCGTTGAAAAAAACTGACCCACAAGGGGCAAGGGGGTTCGCATAAAAGCCTCGTCCCAGAACCGCCACAGTTTGCTTCGACCCGAGGGCCTGTCCAAAAATATATCTGCGCCCCACTGGACGCGGCCACTACCGGCGGTTTTCACCCCATCTGGGCGGTTTTTTCTGCCGCCCCCCCCCCCCCACCCAACCCGCGGAAGCAAAGGTTTTTGCTTTTGCGGGGGGCTTGGGCGTTTCCCCCCACCCCCAAAAAAAAAAACCCCAAACTTTTTTTTTTGGCCCCCCCAAAAAAAAAAAAAATTCTCTTTTTCTTTCTG
>Ga0163217_1028488_pt1 | contig 16440 bp, 23 predicted proteins | sample SynspAceP_FD_185933 | JGI IMG/M metagenome (GOLD analysis project Ga0163217, IMG submission 185933) | Saline lake microbial communities from Ace Lake in Antarctica - Synechococcus sp. Ace-P (PacBio error correction) | ecosystem: Environmental > Aquatic > Non-marine Saline and Alkaline > Saline ... | reverse complement strand
AACCGCAAGCCCCGCCGAGTCCGGCCTCTACCCGGAAAAAAAGAGTAAGAAAAAAGCTGATTCGCCCAGCGGGCGAACACAACGGCGAAAACACACGGCCTCGGATTCGTTCCCCCCCAGCAGCGCGGTTTCCTGCGCTGTTCATCTTGCCGCTCTTCAAACACGCCACTCACTTGAGGCAACCGCCAATCGGGATTGCCTTCCGTGGTCTATCCCCATCGAGATGAACCAAATTTCACGATCCTTATCCGCCATTTCTTTGGCGGGTCGAGACTCAACTGTTTTCCGCACGGCGCGCGGGGCCACACGGCTCTCCTCCAGTGGCCGCAGTCTTGCGCAGGCGGAAGTAGACCGTTGTCTGGCACACCCTTGCCCAGGTACTTCAGCACCCTGCATTCTGCATCAGCGCCCCACCGGGCACCCACCACGCGTCCGGTCCATTCGCGGAAGACAATTAGGCCATGCCGTCCTGGGGACCATGTCCTTCAAGGCGTGACTGGGAAGGAACAGCGCTGTAGACACGCCTTGGGCGCCTCCATTTGGGGTGGGTCTGGGCACGTTGGAGCTCGAACCAGGCTTGACGGAATGCAATTGGGAACCAGGCTATCACCTGCCATGGTTTGAGGCAAATTCCAAGCCTTAGACCCGTCATTTTCCCTTGGCCTGGCCAGCAGGGGGACGCCACCCGCAAGCGCAGTCTTCCAAAGCCCCAAACGCTTCTCACAACCCGCATGACACGAGCGCTTGGCCCTCCCGGCGGACTAGGTCGATGTGATTTTGAGAAAAGCTGTTCATAGAGCTTTTGAGTTTCTCCAGGACGCTTCAAGGTGGTGCCGCGGGGCCCCCACCCAACATAGGACCGTGCGGGCCCACCCTTCAATTTGCCTCTTTTTCGGACGGCGTTCTTCGATCGCAGTTGCAGCGGTGAGTCCGAGGGATGCAACCACCTCGCTGAAGATTCGAAGATCACCGGGCCATCACAGTCTCGACTACCTGCCTGGCGATGCGCATTTGTCGTTCCCGGTTGATCGCTTTTGGCCCACCCCGAAGGATCATGGGGCCTTGAAGCTCGTCTGGGCGAAGAGCAAGCACCCGGGCGGGGCGGCCCCCGCCCCCTGTGTGACCCATTGAAGAGGAAGGACACTCGGAATCGCCTGAGGTCCGGCATCATTGTCCAACACTCCCGCGTGCAGAACTGATTTCACCCCCCAGGGGCCCGCGTCTGCATTGCTGATTCGATTACTTGTTTCAATCTGCGCGTGATGATATTGGCCAGGGAAAAAAATTTGCCCCACCCTCAACCGCCACCCATCAGGTTCGACGAGCACTGTTGAGCGCCACCCACCCAGATAGGGATCATGGCCACCCTTGGGCGAGAGCTGGGCACCCGGGCCGCAGAAGCCCCAGTCGGGACGATTGTCGATCCCCACCTTGAAGGACGTCGCCGCCCAGACGCCAGGTTGGAATTCCGCCCGAGGCCAGGCCTGAGCCGGGCCAGGAATTTCATTCATGAGGCGAGATCAGGCGCGCGCAGGCTACAATAGACCCGGACAGGGCGGGCGGCCGCCGGGTGCCTCTGGATGTGACCCACCGTGGCGGTGGTCGCCCCCGCATCAGGCAGCGGGCTCGACGCAGAGGCCGGCCACGATGTTGGCGAGGCCCCTGACCCACCAGCTCCTTGTCGGACTTGTGTTTCGCGGCGGTAGGCTGTCGGAAACCAGAACAGGTGAAGCAGGCATGTTCGGATCGAACCGAGCATTTCCCCAGCCCGGGGCGCATTGATTCAGCACAGCTGCAGGCACATCGGGAGTGAGGGCCGGGCAGGGGAGCTGGGGCAGACCGCTGGGATCACCCACCGATCCGGCCGCAGCTCCACCCCCTGGGAAGGCCACCAGGAGATGGCCGTGCCAAGAAGGCATGGCCGGAACCAGCGGGGCCGGGATTCAAAGCCGTTTGATCCGCTCCGGCGTCCCAACCAGAGAACGGCGAGGTGATTCAGGGGCAGGCAGCGAGATTCCAGCGGTTGGGAACGCCCTGCAACAGTGGGGCAGGCTCTTGCAAGGTGGCCGATCACACCCCCCCCCCCCCCCGGGGTGGGGGCTTTTTGGGCCTGGACCGAAGGCAGGGGCCCAAAATCTGCAGCACCGATCAGAATCGTGCCGATTGCCGCTCAATGAAGGCCCGAGGATTCACCGTGTAAGGGGCATCTGGGTGATGTAAGCGGCCCAGGCGGAAGCGCCGTAGAGATTCTGGAACAACCCCGGAGAGCATCACCACGGTGAAGGCGATCGCCAGGGGCCTGGCCGGGCTGTCGGCCTTGTGGCGAGGTTTGCGAGGCACGCCGTGAACCACCACCGTCATCGGCCCGTTGGGCTCGGAAAAATCAAGCGCCGTGTTGCCGCCAAAAACCAGGGCCGGTGACCAGACTCCGATGGATCCGCTGCGACCAGAGGCCGGGGCCGCCGGCGCCAGCTCCGGAGGCCACCCCAAAGGGCAGGCCAATGGCAAGGCGATTGACGGCCGCGGTGAAGCCCGCCGAAGAATCACCGCGCAGGTTGTTGCGCCCAATGTGGTTGAGGATCTGGGCTTGCATAGGGACTTGTCATTGACACAGGCAATTTCATCGATGTTGGACGGACCCACCGTTGAAGAGAACGAAGGCGGTTCCGTTGGGCTGGGGGAAGATTCTTTTGGCCCATTTCAGTGCCCAGCATGGGTGAAATCACCCCTTTGATACCGGAACTGATTAAGCACCCACACCTTTGGACCCGCGGGTTCAACCCCGTCCCTGCGCTGGCGGTTCATTCTCCACGGGCGCGGGCAGCGGCCTGGCGGTTCTGGGGCTGGTTCTGGGGGTTGGGGGCTCCCGCCCCGTGCCCCTCGAAGAAAGATCTGGTGCGCTCCCCGCTGCAAACCAATCTCCACGGTGAAACTGGCTGAGTTGCGCAACCCCAGCAGCTTGTGTTGCGAGGCGGACAGGCCGAATCTGGCCCCCAGCTGGGATTTCAGGCCAGCAATGGGGGGCCTTGGTGGTCGCAAGCTCCGTGGGAACTTGCGAACACCCCCGTTTGCCATTTGGAGCGGACAGTCGCTTCATCGGACACGTCCGTGGAAATCGCGCTTCTAAACGAGGCCTTGGCGATGTTGCGGCCATTTTCCAGGGTCAAGTGGATTGCCCCTAGGAGCTCGACGGCAGCCAACTGGCGGCCGTTTCTTTCAACCGAGCCGGCACCCAAACAAGACGTCGGCCACCCTGCTCGATCTGCCGAAGGCGATCCCGGGGCAGTCGGCCAGCCTGGATTTCTCGAGCAGGCCGTGTTGGCTGTGGAACGGGCTGATTCCGTCAGCAGGCGAAGGTGACAACGGTTGGCAAAGGGACGATTCCCGCGGCGGACAATCGATTTCCTGCTTGAGTCAGCTTTGGGGCCGCGCGATCCGCTTGGCCCAGCAGGACCATCCCCGGTGAGCTACCGGCCCGAGCCGCTCTTCGGGGTCGTGTTCGGTGGCCGAGAACAGGGCCAACGGCGGCTGGTGGTGATCTCCCACGGCCTCTGGGACGATTCCCGAGAGGCCTTTGAGGCTGGGGAAGCACCTAGGCCAGCCAGGCTACACGGTGCTGATCCCCCGCCAACCCGGCAGCCGGACCTCAAGCCAGCAGCGGTCCATGCTCGCCGGGCGAAAGCGCCGCGCCCAAACCCGACGACATGATCCTTGCGGGCCGATGGGAACATCTCGGCCAAGGCCACGATGCCGCTGCCGGCCGGCACGGCTCAGCAAAAAACCTTCCCGCCCAACTCGGCACCGACCGCGGTGTGGGCATGGGCCAGTCCGGGGGGCGACGGACATGCTGCAAACTCGCAGGCGCCAGAAAGCCCAGCAACGCCCGGCATCATTCAAGCGCTTGCCCGGGCCTGCCGCAATCCGGTCGCCGCCAATCTTCAGTGGAGTGCTCCAGTTGCAGGCTTCTCGAATCGCCAACCGGGCGGGGGGCTGATCACGCATCAAGGGCCTGATGGGCCGTTGAGTCCGGTGACGTTCGCTGCTGTTCGACGTGGGGGCAAGCCGGCCAGATGAACGGCCCGCGTGCTGCTGGTGAGCGGCAACCCATGACTGGGTCGTTCCCTCCGGGCCAGAACCATTCTGGCCGGATGGCAAGGAGGCCCGCAAACGTGGGCGGCGGCCACCAGTTCGTGCTGGCCAATAGGGCGGGCACTCACTTCAAACCTGCGCGCCACATTGGCGGCCAAGGGGGTGGCCCCCTGGAGGCCTGTTGGCTGGGCCTGGGACGAACGCCCGCCTTCGCGGCAGGGCCTGCCAGCGGCCGGCCGGGCCCCCAACTGCAGCGTTGCTGTTGCCGCCCGATGCGGGACAACACCTATCCCTTGATGGAAACGTCACACCTCAGCTAAAAAAACGCTACCCGGTTGCCTGCAATCCCTAAAAGACACACTTGAAGGCGTTGAAACGACCGCAACAGCAGGACGTTTCGATCATCACCAACAACCTGGATCAGGGCCTTTGCCAAGGCTCAAGGAGGCGGGGGGCGGAATCCAGCCTCTTCGCATCAGGAATCCGCAGGAAAGTTCCAGGCAATACCCAGGCTCCATACACCGTTTTGATGAAGCGGGGTTTTGCGGGAATCGGGTTCCAGGGCTTGGTGCGCAGATGGCGAATGTGGGCCCGCATTCGTCTCAACGTTTCGTCATCAGGCTCGTAGCCCAGACTTCCTGAAGGATTTCGCGGCGGTGGCACGGCATGGGCCGTGGTGTTGGAGCAGGCAATGCAACAGATTGAATTTTCCCAGACGGGTTGAAAGGCCCACCGCTTTGTCAACCAGAAACGGCCTCAAAGCGCCTCACGCAACCAAGGGTGAAGGACAAAGCTTGAGGATCTCGTTGGGCTTGGTTGAAAAAGCGTGGCGCCCGCTGGGCTGCGGGCGCAGCAGGGCCTTCACCTGGCAAGCAATCCTCAAGATTCAAAGGGTTTTGGTGAGGTAGTCATGCGGCGGCCTGAGTTGAAACCACTGACTTTGTCGTGGTTTCGCCCATGGGCCGTGATCATCAGGAATCGGGGACCCCGGGCGCCTGCGGTTTTCATTCCGGCGTAAACCGTTTGCGCAAACGGTGGAGGGCCGTTCCACCCTTGGGAGCTTCAGATCCCAGCAGGATCAGGGTCCGGGTTCCTTTCTGCATGGGCCAGGGCCTGCCCTTTTGGATGCCGTTCCTCCGCACATTTCCAGCCGAAAACCAGTTGTTCAGAAGAAAGGGCAAACCACCAGCTCCTTGCATGTCTGGTTTTGTCTTCAATCAGCAGGATGCAGGGCTTCGCCAGAAATTTTGCCTGGTCATTAGGCGGCAGCAGGGAAATGGTGATTGACAAAACCAGCGTTCGCAGTTTATCCCAACGATGCCTCCATGCAGATCTGTTACCTGGGTCCAGGGTGTCTTCTAGCAAGCCACCCACCAAATCGGTAACGGCTGATACGCAGTAAGCAAAAAGGGGCTTCAATGGCCAACTCGATTAGGTAGCAAAAACTTCCGCACAACCCTCAGGGAGTCGTTCCGGGCCGTGCTGGACAGCTGCAGATTTGGCATAACCACCACGCTCGGTCATTGCCGCCAGATTGAACCCGCGATTGAAGCGGTAAGCTGAAGGGCGCCCAAGTAGCGATCAGCGTACTTTCCGAAGTGCGAAAGGGCATGGAAGCTGCCGCTGAAAGCTGCGATTTCAAGTTGCTGAGCCACCGTGCTAATCCAACGGAATTTCTGGTAATTCATTGGGATGACGGACCCTTTACGACCCAACAGGATGAATGGAAAGCAACCGACTTCTGCAACGGCGCGAAAGCAAAGCCAGCCCATTCGGGAAGATCCACTTCACAGCCTATCGCCAGTGAAATTCTTGGGCCCAATCAAGCAATAGCGGCAAAAGAGAACGTGGGGCACGGTGGCAAGTTTTATATAACCGGGGGGGCCCGCCTTCATCGACAAGGGACGGGCGTTGCCACGAACCGGCCACCTGTTGTTCTCCGATCCACGAACCAGGCTTGCCACCACAGCGTCTCGCCAAAGGTTAGCATCATCACCTGCCACCCTTCCCTCTGAGGACATAGGCGCCATTCACGTTTCTTTCATTGCCTGCATGATTCTTGTTATGAAAGGCAACCATGGCCGTTTCGGTAGTCACACCGAGATGACGCCTCAGAGCTATGAGGAAGATTCCTGCTTGGCTTGGGCCGACGAGGTAGAAGGCAAGAACCAGTGGTCAGGAGGTAACTTTGTTGCCTCCAAGATTGGACCCGGCCGTGAGGGTGGCTTTGATGACACAAGTCCGGCACTGCATAGCGCTTGTGGCGCCTTGCCAATGATGAGCCCGTACTCCTTGCCCTCACAAACGTGGCAACGGAAACATCAGGCACCAGGCGCGGCCTGTTCCAGGGCAACTTCACATTTTTTGCTCGGTTTCCTGTAGAGGCTCAATAAAACTGGGGCAGCGGACAGGCTGCCTGGAAACTGGGATCCGATTTCATTAGCCCATGCACTGACGACTGGTATATTATTGCGTACCAGCCTAGGATCCCAAAATGGGCTGCCTGCGGAGCTTGCTGCCTAATCAAGATGGCCAATAAGCGCCTGAAGATGTGCCATTGGCCATTCCACAGTTCTGAATAAGGCAAAGACAGAGAAAACTGGCTGCCTGGCCCGGGCAGACATCAAAACGAAGCTAGCCAAGAGAGCAACGAAGCCTGAAAGCCAAGCCAAGATGGAACAGCGCGCAGGGAAACTCCAGGAAATCTCTATGCAAACCAGGGGCAGGAAAGAACCAAGGCCCCCCCACCCCCTGTCAAACACATTAAGCCCCTAAAAGGCCAATTCCCATAGGAGTCGAATGGGAAAATGCTGAAGCTGAATTGGGCGTGATGATGCAATTATTTCCACTGGTATAATGAAACCCGATGGAAGTTTGTGGGAACGAAGTTTGCTTATTTAATGCTAAAGATTCTTGGCCGGGACGTTAGGGATCACGGCACTCTGGGCTTCTCCCGCCTACAAGGGCAATGCAGTGGCGGTTACGACGTTGGGCACAGCGTTTATGACCCTCTACGACCTGGGCGAAGTTTTGATCAAAAAAAAGGAAGCATTTCGATTACAAAATACGGCAAGCAAAAGACGACTACCGTGCCGTGCGGTCAAAAACCGCCCAAGGAAGCAGGCATTCGTGTCTATGCCGACGTGGTCTTAAACCACAAGATGGGCGCTGACAACTTCGGAAGAAGTGGAACAAGCCGACACCCATGAGCGGGCCAAACGCCATGAAGCGATTGACGAACCACGCCACGGTCAAAGTGTGGACCCCATTTTAATTTTTTCCCGGTCGACCAGGGTTCAATATCCGAATCGCTAATGGCCACTGGTGGCACTTTACGGCCATAATTATGGACGACAAACAATTTCCAGATTTACGAAGCTGTTTAACCTTTGAAGCAAAAAAAACAGTTTTGCCGGAAGAATGGTAGGATCTAGAGAAAGGCGTTTTTGACTACCTTTCATGGTGTTTGCAACCTCGACATTGAAGTTTCTGGGAGGGCGCGAGGGGGCTCTTCAATGGACTGGGGCCTGTACACCAAAAACGACCGAGGTGGATGGGCTTTCGCTTTGATGCGGCAAGGCACGTACCGGCCGGGTTCTTTCCACAATTGGCTAGGAGCATTGCCGCAAAAACCTCCGGGCGGCAGGGCTGTTTGCGTGGGTGGAGTATTGAGTCCTATGAAATTGAGGGCCCTGCATCATTTTATTCAAGGAACGGGCGAGAGGTGCACCCTGTTTGATGCGCCACGTGCATTACAACTTTTGCGAAAGCAGGCAAAGCCGGCAACGACTATTGGACTCAGCACCATCCTTTCGACAATTACCCTTGGGTGAAAGATCAGCCCAGCCCCTGGGCCGTAACGCTGGTGGACAACCATTGGATTCTCAGCCGCTGCAATCACTCGGAATCCGTTGATGGAGCCCATGGTTCAAAGCCCCGGCCTTACGGCCCTTTGATCCTTGCTTGCGTTTCAGGATGGGGCTACCCTTGCATTCTACGGCGGGACTATTACGGGGCGCACCACTACAAAGACAAAGGCAGGCGACGGCGCGAATACGGAAAATCTGGCTTCGATTAGCCCACCGGCTGGCTCATCGAAACAAGTTCTTGGCTTTGTACGCAGCAACTACGCCTTACGGTTGACCAGGTCGACTACTTTGACCACCCCAGCACATTCGGCTGGACGCCTTCAGGCGACAAGGACCAACCCGCGGCGCATGGCGGCTGCTTGCTGAGCAGCTGGTGATGATGGCCGCAAATGGAGGAAGGGTGGCAAGCCCCAACAAGCGTTTTTTAGGACATCCACCGAAACAATTTCAGATAGCTACCACTAACGACGAAGGCTGGGGGGAATTCAAGCCTGCAAGGGAGCTCGCTGTCAGTCTGGGGCCGAGAACTAGGTTATAAAGAAACCCAAAAATAAAAATCTGCATACACTCCGAAAAGTGTATGCAGACTCGGATTTGAAAAGCCAAACAAAAACAGAACAACTAATCAGTGATCGTGCTTGTGCGGTCCGTCTTTCATGTCTTCAACCAAGCATGTTTGAACACTGGCGCGGGGTTTGCTTGAACTTTGCCAGCAAGCTCATCTTCTTCTCTACCGGTTACCTTACCGAAGGTCCTGTGCCTTGCCTTCAAGGGTCCCCTTTTTTTTGGCCGTAGCTTCAACCCTTTCACCTAATCCCATGATAGTCTCCCTTGTAAGATGGGGTTTCAAACATCCAAAGCAAGATGGATGGTATGCCAGTAACCCATAGGCCATGCAAAGGGCTACAACTCACCAAAATCCTTTGGAACTTTCCTTGGAGTTCAGTTGGATTAAAATCTTGTAGCCTCGTCCATGTTCTGCCGTTGATAAGCTTGGCATGAGCTCCTTGCTTACAGTTGAGCGGCGAAGCAGGGCTTCGGTCAGCTCCATCAGGGATCCAGGCATTGGAATCAGAACCTGACCTGCATGGCCCAAGAGCTTCGGGGACCGTCAGCCAACCGGACCGATTCAGGGCAGAGGAAAAAAGTTGTCTTGATCAATTTGAGCATAAGGCGCCCATGCTTGCCATCCTTCCAACCCGATTGCCACCCAATCAACGGGGGACCCATCCCACTGCCGTGATCACCCACCCCGGGGCCGCTGGGGGAGAGAAGTTTGAATTCTTTCAATGGATCGCGACATGAAAAAGAAGCCGGTCGCCTCTTTCGTTGTACAGCCGAATTAAAAGTGGCTGCTTGGAGCCAATGGGCGGAAACGCCTGAGGATTTCCTTGTGGGTCGGGCATGGGAAGCCTGGCTACAAAGCCCCCAGACTGAGGCTTGCCAGGGCCACGTTCCAGGGGCAAATCGAAACCTTTGGGAAATCGGCACCTCCAGCCACCCATCGTCAACGTTTGTATTCTCTGTCGCACAATCAGGGCATTATGGTGAATCTGAAAAGGCCAGGAGGTCTTTGGGAGGCATCCCGGGCATCGTCCACTTCCACCAGGCCAGCTTGCCGTGGGCAGGTCGCAGGAGTCTGGCCGTTCGGAAGAGGAAGCAAAAGTCAGCAAAGCCCTGATTAGCCAGGCCTTTTCCATCACTGAAGCCGAATGAGGCTCCTGTGGCAGCAGGAGCGCTGGTGGTGCATTCACCAGTGTTAATTCCAGTCCATCAGGAGTTACAAATGGGGTGGCAAATGAAAAAAAGTGTGCAGCCTACTCAGCGTGGACCAACCGATTGCCAGTGGGGACGACGACAAAAGGACAAGGCCAAATGAAGAAGCCATCAGCAAAAACTCCTATCTTCACTATTCGGCAATGAGAGCTGAGGTTTGATGGTCAACTGACGCGGGCCTGAAAACCGCGAACTTGCATGGATTGTTCTCGGCCAATGTTCGGCATTCACAGCCTGGGTGAAAAAGGCCACGACAAGAACAAGGCCAACGCCGAAAAAACTATCGGCAGCAAAAGGATTTGGCGTTATCGCGCCCACCTGATTTAGGTATTGTGCTCCGCCGGCCAGGCTTCAGCTTTGCTTGGGCTTTGCCTTTGCTTATTCCACTCTGGTTCATTTCCAATAAACCTTGCCGAGCTGTGCCTGGATCTTGCTTCAATATCCTTGGCAGTGGCCGCCACTTTCTGGAGTCCCAAAACCCATCATAACCTCGATGTTGCGCATCCGCAAAAGTTGGATGCATGCGCTCAAGATAAAAAACAGGCACAAGGAGGTCGCCACCGTTAAATCGCATTCATCATTCCTTGAAGTCCTTATGGATTTAATTTCTGGGATTTTGAAAACTGGCCTTTTCGGGCAAATCACAGCTTAGATGAGATCGTACCTCCACGAGTGAAAACATTCCCCATGCCCTGCTGGGAATTTACTCCCTGGAATACTCCGCAAGAGATGTAAACAAAAACGGGGCCTGTCAATCAAAGCGAATGAATCAAACAGGGGTGTGCACGGGGCCGGATGGTTGCCACAGGTCGGTGGAGCACGCCAACTTCTTGAAAACTGCTCTACGAGCAAGTGCGAAAATGTTCGATGACGCTCAAACCTTCCACAGGGGCCCGGTTTGAAATCAGCATTCACCCAAGCAATTGAGCCCATTTTACAGCGCCGTTTTCGCATCGCCTTTGAACATGGTGGGGTTGCCATGCGGGCCGCTACTGGCCAAAAAACAAGCTGGCAGAGCTGGCCACGACCAGCTGACGCAGAACACTGCAAAACGCTGGCAAGCGCAAGCCGAAGTTGGAGCCAAACGATCTTATTGGGCCAAAAGTCTATTGAAGGCCATACCGAACTTGCGCTGGCCGATCCTTGCAGAATTCCCACGGTCCGAATAGGTCAAGGAATTTCTGGGCGGGTCTGGGCCGCCGAAACTTCCACAATACGCGTCAAATTGCCTTGCGGGGCAAACAAACTGGGAGCGCCCGCTCTACGGAAAACGAAGCTTTGGTGCTCAGGGGCGGCCACTTGGCCCGATCTTCAAGCACTGAATGACGGGCCTGGACGCAGGTTGGATGAGCAAACCGATCCTCGTGGGCGCTTGCAGCTGCGCCAACCTGGCTCCCGCATTGGAAACTCAGCAGTGCGGAATTTTGCGGGCGGATGTCGGCCACTGGGAAAGTGGGCCACCATCATTTCCTCAATGGTGTTCTGCAAGGTCGCAGTCGGTCGGTCAAGGAACGAGTATGGGCGGCCGTCCCGGTTTCTGGCAGGGCGGTGGCCGGGCATCGCAGCGTTGGACGGCGGCCACCAGTGGCCATCGGCTAAAAGCACTTGCCACATCTTCCGGAACTTGCCAGCGGATCCGCCATGCCTTTCCGCCCATTCTGGGCGCTCATGGACAGCCACCCTGCGCGCCCCCGTCGCTGGTACTCATCGAAACCGCCACATGGATCGGTGGGACACCCATTCCAATGGCAGACACCAAGTCAAGCCCGCCCGCTGCGCCCGTGCGAGCACTGTGGAATCAACGGCCAACGGGATCGTCTTGCAGCGCACGGGCGGCACTGGGCCCGGGACTATGCCTCTGTAGGCGCATTGCCATTCATTGCCCAGGCTTGCGCAGGGGACCTCCCCGTTTCTTTCTTGCGTCAGAGTCATGCGGCAGCATTGATCTTTGCTGCCCTCGGACAACTCTGTTTAAAAGGGGCCATTCCGCAAGGGTGGTTATTATGACAAGCAATCCCAGTTATGACTGGCGGAATCCAATTAAGATGCGCTGATCAATCCGCACGGTCGTTGGGATTTAGGACTGTGGTTAGCACCACATCCCAAAACCTTACGTTCTGTGTGTTGTCCCGGCTCGCAACGAGCGGAAGCCGGTTATTGCCAGCAACTTCCATTGCTGCCCTAGCCGCTCAGCGAAAATCTTGCCGGTGCCAAGCTCGATCCAAGCAGTTCGAGGTCATCGTCAGTGAACAAACTGCAAGCGAATTCCACAGCTTCAGTTGGCTTCGAATTTCGATGTGGCAGACAGTTCCACCCAGCTTCCATTTCATCCACATCGCGACGTATCTTTTGGCCAGCCGACGGGCCCATTTGTGGGGCGTGGCCACGCCAAAGCACTTTTTGACCGTGGGCCTTGCCCGTTTTTGAAAAAAGGGCCTGGGCGCCCCAAAACGGGATTGATTCTTCACCAAACGACGATCACGGCCAGCAACCGATTGGATAGGCCAGACCGAGGCAGAGATTGCCTAAGGTGTGGTGTCGGCGTTGGGCGGCCGCATACTCTCCCAGTCGGAGAAAGAAAAACAGCCGAAACTGCAAGCAGGTTAGCCGGCAAGTTCCATATTTCTCCGATTTATTGCGGCCTGACGCGGACGGGGCAATGGAAGAATTGCGCTGGCTCTACGCCCCCAGAAGCGGGACATGATCCCATTTTCCCAGGCAATCATCCAGCACTTACGGGCGCAAGTTTCGCTGTTCACTTGCGGCCGCTACGGTAACAGCCGGGGCATGCCACCTCCAAGCGGAGTAAGCGAAAAAACGTGGCCACCTCTATCGAGCCATCATTGATTCAAAAAGGTGGTCGCTTTCGTTCATTAGCGCCGCAAAGTCAGGGTCCAGACATCAGCACGATGGTCGGCAGGGCACAAGGCGGCTTAGCCGACGCACTGACTGCTGGGATCAAGCCATAAACCCGCCATTGCGAAACTTCGTACTCGGTTGAAATTCTGCTGGGCCAGACGCCCGAGGGCACGTTCATGGCCAAGCCATTTAGTGGCTTTTTATTGCGCTGGGAATTCCTAGGCTGCATCTCCCACGTCTTCGTTAATTCATTGGGACGCCAGACAAAAGCTCTCGCCCAGGACAGGGGCAGGAGAATTGAGGCCCACCCTGCATTCCCTTTACGGCGAAATAATCTGTGCACCTTCACTGAGGGGCCCAATCACTAATGACGGAAGCGCCCTCAAATTCAGGCGCCCAGTTACCGAGTCGGTCAGATCGATTTGCGCAGATGTCAAACCCCACAAGAAACCAGATCATGCCAACTCCACTGCTACCAAATCTTACTCGAAGAGCCAGAAAGCGTATCATTCCATGCGTCCCGCAAAGGGCAGCAAACGGCTTGGGGTTCAACGGTCATCGTTGCTCCCCCACCCCAGACCGAGGTTGAAACCCTGGCTGCGGCGGGTCTGCTGCCTTACTTGCCCAGAGCTGGTTCTATCCCCACAAAGGTTCTAGTTGATGGACGAAACGGCTTTCGCGGCTCCCATCCACGAAAAACTCACTATTTCGCACCGTACGAACAAAAAGCTCGCAGGAAGTTGCGCCTCTGAAGGGCGTGAAACAATCAACGCCCGCAACTGCACTTGGAAGTCTCACCGAACGCTAGGGCAACGTTCCTACGCTATGGCGATGGCGGGAATTACCCAAAAACCTTGCACCCCCAAGCCTTTGCCAAACGATTGGACGCCTTAGAGATCTATTCACTGAACTTGGAAGCGAAACCACCGTTTTGGTGCCAGTGCGGACGAAGAATCCCCATGACGATCAACAAAGGCCCATGCTTGGCATATGGTCTGCTGAGATCAAACCTTCCGCTGAGCTTGGCTGAGCGCCCGCGCTGGGTTGGAAATCCAATTGGGCTTGCAGGATTGCAAAAAAATGAAGCAGCACCAAAAAGCAAGCCCATTGAAGCCTGTGCCTGAGGCTCGATATTCAATCCATACTGCTGCAAAAGCAACCACGGCTATCGCACAGCACCGTTCTCAGCTGGGTACATAATCCATGACGATCCAGAAGGGAATTCGTGTTTGAGCCGGGAAATTGAATCAAGGCTACTCTTACAGCCCTTGGGAACTTTTAATTAGCCAAACATGATCTGAAGTTAACACACACATTTCAAAGCCACATTGCACGCGGCTCAAGCTTGCTTTGGGCGTTGACTAACTTCAATCTCTTGTACACACAGAACAGCGAATCCCATGGGCGTGGTGAAATCAAGGCCCATACGAAGCAGCAAAATAACGCGGCCAAACCATTGCAGTTCTACCACAGCTTACATATGCAATTGCCCTAGAAACTTGTTGCTCCACGTGTTACTGACCAAAGCAAAACTGGCCTTAAGGTGCGAATCCAATTACTTCCAACTGACATCTCGGAAGTAAGCCCTCGCGAAAGCGGAAGTTTGCGCTGCAAGATCCTCAAAACGTTTCAGATTCCAAAAGACGTGATCTCAGCACAAGATTTCACAACAGGACAAATCTTGATCCTGATCCTGCGGTATTAAGAAGGTTTGCCAACGTTATTCTTTCGCAGCCAAGAAGTTAGATAGTCTTTACGCTTCCAACATCGCTAATGCCTTAATTCCCTGGCGGGCCAGCCGCTGTTTAATTTGGTTACACTACCGCACAGGCAAAACGCCGACTATCCCACCCACTGCAGACCGAAGTTACACAAACATTCCGTTGGAATGGGACAAAAGGGTGGCATGGAAATCTGAAGAAAAAACCGTCAAGTGGCAGCGGTGGACTACCGTCTCGACTTTCTACGGACAAAAAATCAAGACTCTTAGACCATGCAAGGCAGAGATTTGCGGGCCGGTGCGGTCGGCCCTATTCTGGCATGCCCGCACAAAAGGTCTGTGGGAAGCAACGCGCTGGGAAAGCATTTCAGCCAATACTTCGTGCTCGTTTCCAAGCGCAGCAACAGAGACGCCAAGTTTTCTAAGCGTGTCCAGAAGCAAGTCTGTTGCCAAGTCGGTTTTCAATTCCGTGTCGCCGAAACAGACGGGAACCACAACGACGAAAACTCAATGGTCCACGGCTACCAAGCCTCTAGATTAAACTCAAGACTGAATGGCCAAAGAACTTACGGGAGATAGTTCCCAGGTGCTTCGCACACGCTCTGTCTTTGACGCCATACCTTTGAGTATTGGAAGGGCCGCACTGATCCACGATCAAGGAGAAAACGCCATGCGCTTATCTGAAAAGAGGCGACAAGCGAATGCAAACAAAATACTGGCCCAAGGCATTGCACTAGACCAGTCTTCTACTAGGAATTTTCAGCCAACCTTTATTCCAATTCTTAAGCAAGCTCCATTGACCGTTAAAAAAGATCTTAGGATCCGGCGGCAACAAGTGAAGCGAGAGTTCATTGTGGAGCTTTAAGGACACTTAACGAAATACGAGGCCCGTGGAACGCTGGTTGGGACAAGGCACAATGGAGATGTGTCCCGTCAATGGAGGCATTAACGAGTTTTGAGGGTGCGCAAAGATCGTTCCATGCTCAGATTGCGTAGACAAACCTAAAAGGAGTGGCACAGGCAAGAAAACTAAGCGAGTCTGGATCCACCTTAGGAAGATTGGGGAACAAAAGATAACGAATTTCAGGGGAGAGTTCTCTCGATGAAATATCGAGTCTTCATCGCCGAGATTGTAGGGATTGATGGGGGGGGTTGATGCCCCATAACGCTGAAGGAATTCCGTCTCCAATCAAAAACTTGAACTTTTTGAGCGGTCACGAAGGCCGTTCGATCAATGCCCACACCACGCCACCGATCGGAGTGCCGTATTGGCGGTGATTGCCATTGGAAACTCTTCTCCGGTTGTTTATTTCATAAAAAGTGGGTGCGATTCCCATCGCGCCCCGTGACACATTAGGGCTGGCAAACCGACATGGGTCCGCCATGTGCATGTATCGTTGCCTCCAGTTTGCGCAGAAAGGGCGGATCCTGGCCAACGCTCTGCTTGCAGAAGAGCGGGTTCCTGGCCAGGAGGGGGTTTTTACAAGAATCGGGCTGGATTCGCCCCACGGAAAATCTCAAGTCTGGCAACGTTAATCGGGCACAACCCAAAAGCCGTTTCGTGGTGTTTTTGTCCATTAACAGCGGCAGCGAAAAGTTGGCCGGGGCAGTTCCGGTTGGGCTTTCCGCTGGCTGGAAAGGGAAATCTCTTTAAAAAAAAGCCTTCGTTTTCCGTTTCTGGGAAAGTTGGGGAGGGGCACATGATTGGCGTTTTAATTTGGCATGGGGGAAAAGATGGGCAAGACCTTGGGGACTTCTTTAAGCAAGGTCTAAAGGGGGAATCTTGGCCACCATCAAAGGGGACCGGAAGTTGGGGGCCCCAACTACCCAAGGGGAACAAAAATTTTCAATTTTTGTTGTCGGGCCCCCTCCCCAAATAGGGCGGGGGGGAATTGGGATGTTTGGGTCCCAAAACCAGTAAAGCGCAGAGGGGGGGGGGGGGCAAAAAAATTTCCCAAAATTTTTTTTTTCAAATGGGGCTTTGAAAGTTTTTTGGGCTGGAAAAGTCCATGGGACAATAAGCTCGGGGGAATTCCCAACTTGACCCCGTTAAACCCCGGAAGTAAGGCCCATTGTCGTCCGAAAGTGCCGCTACCTAACCCACACTCCCGAGTCTCGGGTTGCGGG
>Ga0163217_1025095_pt1 | contig 16440 bp, 10 predicted proteins | sample SynspAceP_FD_185933 | JGI IMG/M metagenome (GOLD analysis project Ga0163217, IMG submission 185933) | Saline lake microbial communities from Ace Lake in Antarctica - Synechococcus sp. Ace-P (PacBio error correction) | ecosystem: Environmental > Aquatic > Non-marine Saline and Alkaline > Saline ... | reverse complement strand
CGGGTTATCGTTTAACGATTCCCTATGCGTTGTTGGACCATCCAATTTCGATTGATACCGATAGAAAAATTCATCGCGTCGTTGGCGCAGATGTTCTGTTGCACCGCCAGACCGACTTGGATTCAGACCTTCCGATCTGTGGCGACCTACGCGTGGTATGTGTCGGAGTGAACTCGAATTGGCGATGCAAAAAGTCGTGGCGGCAACGATCCGACGGGTTGGATTCAATGCCACGCAGCGAATTCGTCGGACTACTTCGGTTCATCACGAGTATTTGAAATCATCGCACACGAGTCGATCCGTGCGTTTCGCACCGGGGAAAAGTGATCGCGGCGTGCGTGGGGTTCTCGGTGGACGACGAGTCATGTCAGCGACTCGAGTACAAGGCAAGTCGAGTTGGAGATACGAAACACCCGCATACCTAGAACGATGTTGTTCAGATGACCGAATTCCGCTTCGATCAAACTGCAATCCGACGCGACGTGTTCACGTACCTCGATTGAATGTCGAGATACGGCGGCGGGAGTTTGGCGTTTCCGACACGAACTGATGATCTTCTACGGCGATCGACGTCCGAAGCGCCGCAGGGATCAACGGGGTTACGATTGAGAGCAGTTATTGCGGGCAAACGTTAGAAAAACGTCCGGATGCGGGGCAAGATTCGTTTGTTTGATCTTCGCGGTGATCGGCGAAGGTATTCGAGAACTTTCCGCTTCGGGCTTCTCTTGGCAAATTTCGCAATCGACTGAAACTTAGAAAAATCGAGCGTCAGGTTTCTTCGGACAACCGCTGAAAAAGGCGGTTACGTCGACCGCATCCAACGGGTTCTGTCGAACGGACGATGCTCGCACAGGTGTTCGTCGAGTTCACGCTAACCAAATCGGACGTCGTGAATTGCTCCTTCCAAAACAACGGCAAATAGTTCATTCAGCTTTGGCCATGAAAAATGACCAACTCGCCCATCGAGCAACACGTGTCATCAACGCTTGAATCGACGCTGACCGGACATTCAAATAGTACAAGCAGTTGGACCACGTGCGTGAAAAGTCGAACGATTCGCTGGCGGCATAGGACTCGACGGTTTCTTCCATCCGGACAATTGACGCGCGCATCGAGCAGTCAAATTTCGTCGTGAAAACGTGCAGCGGATGGATTGGGATCGAACGCAGTGTATGGATCTCACCGGTGCGTCGCCAGTTACTCGCGCACAGCCATGCTTGCATTCAGAGGTCGGTCCAAGATGCGCTCCCGCAGCGGACAGCTCAAATACACGATACGGATTCACGATTTGCAAGTTGAACGACACTCGTGTCTCGATTCGGCGGGACGTCACCTCGTTACAAACCAATCCAATTGGCCCTGTGATTGCTTTGGCCTCGAAACATTCATGCGATTGTCGAATCGCTGGTGCGAAGCGGCGTCGGTTCCAGTTCGCTCAGACTCAGTCGTAGGTTGTAAGCAGAGTGTTTTGTAATGACGATGAGCGAAGTTGCAATGAATCATCGGAGGATGAGGAAAAGGCGTGGGAAAGCAGACGTTTTGATAGTTTGTGTCAGAAACCCTTTACTTCGAACGAACCGTGCTGGGTTTGCTTGTGCATCAAAGAAGCATTATGGTCACTGTAATTCGATGAATAAAACGTGCGTTTTCAGAATCTCGGCAAACCAATTGATCGCTCGTTGTCTCCCCTCGCCACGTCAACACGAAAAAGAGTGTGTCCTCTGCGATCGCATCCACTATTGTTCGACCGAGATTCTGAGACCGGCGTTACGCCTGCTTAATATGTTTAAAACTTTCGCTTTGAGCGAGGATCGAAACGTGAATCAAGACTCACGAGTGCGCGCTGGGAACCGACCAGAGCGATTGAGTCGTTGAAAGCGCCATCGTCTGCGTCAATGAAATTGATCGCTTTCTTCCCGTGGTCGATCGACGAGTCGGTCCGACCGATCGCGTCGTGGAAAGTGAATCGGAGGCGAATCGGGTGCAAGACAAGGATCTTGCCGAGGGCGATGCCGATTCGAGGATTACTCGCGCTGCTTATTGACGCCCGCAGGTTGTCCCTGGCAAACGGGCAGCAAACCAATACTGCCGCCCTCGCCGTTGGTTGGATTACGCTCTGTGCGAAACCGTAGAGCGATTTCGGGCGTGTTTTCAGTGTGCCGGTCCGTCGAACGCGTCATTTCGATGCGTACGAAAACAAGCGTCGATTACCTCTCGCGCCGCGCCGCGAACGTTCACGGCGGGCGAACTAACCCGTCGGTCCTTGTGTTGAAGAACCGGATGAGACAAGCCGATCAAGATCGCGAAGCGCCGTCCTGGCATACACGAGATGACGCAACGGGTGAAGCTCAGGCGGTACAGTTGTCGGGAACGACACAAAGCCAGTGAAAAACTCCATCCCAAGCACAAAGTAGTGTTGAGCCTCACACGAAAATTGCTCTGTCCATCTGTTTGTATGTGCATCTGTGTTGCTGTCCCTCTGTGTTGCTCCGAAGTTTCTGGGCTAAAAAAACGAGACAGTCGGCGACTCCGTTCGTGTCTGGGCTGAAAAAATTTGCAATGGCTGCCACTTGATTGACAGCAACTGTTTAGTTGCGACGACAATCCATTCGATTTGATCAGACGTGTCAAACGGTCGAATACGCTCTCGAATGCGGGCAGTCGATTGCAGACGACGAAGAGCAAATTTTGAACGATCGACGAGCTGTACTACCTGTAAGTACCGAAATCGACACTCTATCAGTTGTTCACAGATGGGAGTATCCCGGTTAAGAAAGTGTAGGCATTGCGGTTTAGACGAGAACGATTTGATCGAACCAGCGAAAGGACCGTCAAGCCCCGCTAGCGGAGCTGTCGATTTAATCCGTTTTTATCCCAGCAAAAGTTAGCGATGGGCGTTATTAGCCCCCGGTGCGGTGTGATACGGTACGCCCATCGGCTAACTAAATCGAACAGGGCCGCTAGAGAGGGAAGTTAATATAAACGGAGTGATAGAACAAGCAATCATTGATTGAGCCAGATGAAATTCAAGACATTCAACGGGACAAACGCTCGAGGGGGCTGATGCCATCGCCCTTGCGACGGTATTGCCGTTGTGCGATTGGAGACACGCCAGTTCCAGTATACTATCGCCATAGCGATGGGTTGTCAATTACGTCTATCTAAAACTGCTGCGACGAATCCAACATCTCCATCGCCACGGCGAAGCCCCTGTTCGTTCGATGCAACTGCGAACATCAAACGGCCTTCTCTTTATATACTTTTATCGATTGGGCGTTTCTCTATACGATGATGGCCGTTCACAGTCCAACGTTGGAAACGTTTGCCGCCCCAGATCGCCGTTACGAGTTCCATGCGCCGCGTCAGCGTTACTGTGTTCTACTGGCGATCTGACCCTGGTTCCGCGAAAAACATCAGTGCGGTGCTTTATATCCGCGAATCGTCATGCGAGCCGACGCCTTATTTCGTTTCGCCTGGCACTCGCTTTATTATATAGATTCTGACAAAATTGGGTAAAGTTCTAAATTTTTCACAGGAAACTTCACGCAATTCACTCAGGGCAACCCGTTCGACGACAACGATCGATCAGTCATCCGTCTCGACCAGTCTCGCGAAACTAGACTGCGGAGAACCAGCTTTTGCCAACGTCCATTGGACTTGCGTCTTCGAGAAGCCACAATGTGTGCGCCCACTATTCCAGGTAACAGCCTTACAAGATTTTAAGCTTCGTTTTTTGAGGTGCCGCATCCCGTCATTTGCTGATAATGATGCGACGCCCCAACAGCGAGGAAGAAGACTACCAGCGTTCCTTTCGCGATCGTAACTTCCGACCGCTTTCTATGAAGTCCCGACCGGCTATAAAGTCGATGCCAGCGAGCGTGATTTTATTATTTAGGCTACTGCGTCGACGGCACACCGTTGTTCATGAAGCGAAAACTTACACCGTTATACTTACACGCTTCCGATGGAAGCTAATTGTACGAATCAGGTTGACCACTACGTTCAAACGAAATGGGCAAACCGAAGCGTTTGGGAGGCCAACGAAAAGGGTCTGTTGGGTTCGCTCACGTCACTCCAGCGTTCCTCTGGCGTCCACCGAAGCAATCTTTTCTATATTTATCGTCGCGAGCGTTTATGAAAAAGTTATGTTAAGAAAAGATGAGCAAACGCGGCGGCAAATTGCTCCGACGAAAAGCATAGAGAAGTTCGAGACGACGACGACTGATCTGCGAGAGCGAGAACGACTCGAAGAAAGAATCGTCGACCGCCCACCGCTTCACAGACACCCGAAGAACTGCAAAGCTAAATTACATCTGCAAGACTCAAGCGTCGCCAGGTCTGTCGTCTGTTTCGGGATTGGATGCAAGTGATCAGTTATCGAAGATCTTGCAAAAAGCACCTTGAGCTAAAGACACTACTTGCTGCGAAAATCACATTCATCTTTCACCGAGCACGAGAAACACGCTGTACTATCTTTACGAAAAGATTGCTGCTTCTCGCAGCCAACCGACGCATCGTTAACGAGTTCACGGCAGCGTCAAGCGTGAGATCGAAGCAAGTCAACAACTTATATTCTGGCAGGAACAAAGACACTTCGATGTGCTCATTGCGACTGACGCTGCGGCGAGGGTGAATCTTCATGCGCTAACTAATGGGAACTAAGATGCGTGGAACCCCAACCGGATGGAGCAGCGTTTCGGCGTATTCCACCGCATTGGTTCAAACTGAGTCTGTACCCTGGAACTCGTCGCAAGGAAACCCGCGATGGGCGAAAGTTTACACCGACTGTTAACCAACTGAAGTCGAATCCGTCGCTTGAAAGGACGCGTGTTTGAATCATCGGCGAACTATTGAGGACGTCAGCTGAAATCGCTGTTGATGACGCGATCACCATCGACTGCGGAAATCGCGCAACGACTCTCCAAGTCATCGGACGACAGTCGGACCACACCCCACATCAAAGAATTCTCGATCGCAACGCGTTGTCAAGAAACGCTCGCCCGAAAAAGCTAGTTGCGTTAAGAAAAATGGAAAAGGCGGGTCGCGATTGCAACCCTACTTCGTGGCGTTCGTTCTTCACCGAAGCGTTCGAAGCAAGTCAGTAGTAGCATGATCCGCGCAAGCCGGTCGTTCGAGGTCACCATGTGGCCTGGATCGCTTCTTGCCTGCGAACGACGCAATCACAGGACGCAACGTCTGATCATACCGTGCTCGTCAGGTACGACGCGTTGCTTTACAAGGAGCCGTCCAACCGTCGACAAACCGGTATCCACGCCGGCAGGTTGATGTTGCATCCGCAATCCATGATGTATCCGTCAGCGATCTAATCTACCCCCTCCCCCCCCTGGAGACAGAACGCAACCTGACTTCCCAAGGTTTTTGGCTCTGGGTCGATCCGCCACGGCGGACGACCTTGCTACTGTCTTGCTCACCATGAGGTCAAATCTGGACGACACCGTCATCTCAATGCGGACTGCAAATTCGTTCGTTGACGCCGACGAAAACGCACGTTCTCGAGTGGCACACTACCCGATTTGGAATCATTCACGCCCGAACAGAAACCAGCGTTGAACCCATTTGAACGCCAGTGGCTTCAAAAACCAATTCGATCAACAAGCGTTGACGCTTGCGGAAACCACGTTGGCCCGAGCATTACGCCGAGTCGCACGGGCGTCGTATCGCTCACGTCGACAAAAAATGGCCGCGGTCCACGAACGCTTGACGAAAGAAATCGACTTCTGACCGAAGTTGGATTGAAGTTAAAGGAGGACAGAAGCAGTAAGGGACGTCCGTTGAATCTAGGACAACGCAAGCGAACGATCCGGTTACATGACGTCGCGACGGAGAGAATCGCAAGAATGAATCTGCAGTCGTGCGTCACATCACTAGGAACACCCGTCGTCGTCAGCGGAAGCTTTTGGTGATACGCGGGGCTTGTATTGCCCCCGAAAAAAACCGGCGAGGGTCCGGTTCCGTTTCGGAAATGTCAGCGACGCTGCCCGCGCCCGATCGAAAAGATCGCGTATGATGCATCACCGAGATCAGAGGAAGGCCAGATGTCGAGTCAGAGGACGTGCGCCGCAAATCGGTTGGAATTACTTCGACCCGCCAACCGAGCGGCGTTCATCAGGGCGCCAGCACAATCGAAGTCAAGGCGCGTCAAGGGAGCCGGACACGGTCACATCACCGCAACGAAATGCTGTACGCCCTGAACCAATCCGACAATTATTCTCGCATGTTCAGATCAACACGACGACACGTTGCCAGCGTTCACTACCTGACGAATCCCTTCGACGCAGAGCGCCATTGGACATCGTCGTCAATTCAAAACTCAGTATATTACTCGAAAGCGATGCGAATCGCTGACCCGATCAGCAACGAAACACACATACAAGCCCACGCGCGAGCGAGCGGATCAAACGATACCAATTTCAATTCACGCTCGCGCGTTCGGCTTGTAAACAGGAAAACAAAAAACCACCTATGGCCCGCGCCGACTCATATCGATTCGTCACTAGATGTCATGTGATCGGCGGCGCTTCGCAAAACGTGAACCTTGATCGTGTAAGAGCGAGGCGAGAAGCAAAACGTCTTGCGGACTTTGGGCGATGTTGTGACAAATTTTTTGCCACACCAGACTGAAAATGATACGCCTCGTAACGGATCGATCAAAACGCCGCCTCAATGGGATCACTCTCGAGTCTCGGGTTGGCAATCGTTCAATACGAGTAAGGTCCAGTAGCGAAATCGAAAGTTGATGATGCCACCGATATGTCGCAGCATTATTCGGAGAAGTGCGTTTCAGAAGCAACACGCGTCGATCTGCTTCGCTATTATAGCCTGGAGCTCTAACGCTTGCCATTTTATCGGCCCGCCAGGGAACGTTAAAAGTCTTTGCGAAGCGCATTCGCGAAGCACTAATGTGCCGCTGTTACGAGTCCGCTACGACGAAATCTCGGGTGCTACTACTTTGGCGAAACCGCAGTTCGACTCGACGCTTGCTGGGACGCGGCCAGCCAACGCAAAATGTGTTTGTTATTCGACGTCAAGTTGACCGCTCGGAAATGAACGCGGCGACACTCACTACACAGCGGAGATCAAACGGCATTGTCAGTCGCTACTGCTCAAATCGAGACCTCCCACCATAGTATTTCGTCGTTGGCGCAGATCTAACCATCCCGAACTTTTGACAAAAAAGCTGTTTGGCGGACTGTTCCAAGTTCGCGTCGAAACTTTCAATGACCGACGCGTGCCAATCGCGCGAATGGTTCGCCAAGTTGGAAAAAGACGTGTCAAGTCAACCGCTCGGCCTGCCCTGCACGATCGCGAAGAAAATGCACGATCAAACTTACGCGAGGCCGAAGGTTTGCAATCAGGTTCAGTGCGGCGACATGTACTCAGCCAACCGATTGGCGACGTCAAGAGATCGTCAACGAGACACTGAAGGATTGGAAGACACGATCCGTCACGGAATTGGATCGCAGTCAACAATTCACGATATTTAGTTAAGAGTTTGTTAAGTATGAGTCAGATCGAGCGAAGATTTTGATGCGGCCCAACGATCATCACACTACGGACTGCTCGATTGTTCGAAGCCGTCATTGAAGTTTCCGTTGAGGAAAAGCCAATCCAGGTAGCTGAGCTCGCGCGCTATGCGTAAATGAGAACAGTCGCTTTCAAAAAACGCAAGACCTTGTGACTGCCACTGGAAAAAGACAGTTGGACGAGCGATCTCGCGTCCGGACAACCAGTCACGTCGCTTCCAAACCTGCGAGACGACGAAAAATTGTTTTGCATGTAAGTGTCCGACGAGATTTGCGGTGAGTCGCACTCGCCACCCTACACAAGACTGGAAGACCTTACCAAACGTTCGCCGGATATTGAAATTCGATAGCGATGTAATCCATGCGATCAGGTAACGCAGCTAGTTCGTATATGCAACGATTCGATTTTACCGACCGGTTTGGTTTGAGTTATCGATTTACTTCAGGACCTACCGAAGTGTCGACTGAATGAGTTTCCTGTGAATGGTTCATGACGTCATTTGCAAAATTGCAGCCCGACCTTGAAGCGATGGCCAATGGCTTCTCGCGGCACAACCGCCACCAAAAGGACGATCACTCTCGATACTTAATGGGGACATTGGCAGTTGACAAACAAGTCAGAATCGGGAGACAATGAAACAATTACGCTTCATGTCGAGGCTAAGAGATCGGAAAAAAACCGCCTTTGTTACGGGTGTATCCAAGCCAGGTTCGTCAGGGAACTTCATTCCGAGAAGACCAATTTCATGATCACTGCGAACCACCGCCTATCACCAAGTCATCGAACTGGAAGGACCGCACGAAAGTTTCTGCCGGTTTACAGCGACGATGCAAAATAATTCGGATCACTATTCACAGTTCGTTAAAACCACTGCTGTCAACGGCGGGAAAGATAATTTCCGATCTTTTATGACGGATACGAACAACGCACTCCCCGCAGGGTCCAACGCAGGATGAAAGTCAAAGTTCAATTTTGCTCGGCCGGAAACACCACTCCCGTTGATGGGATAAACCAAAGGACTGATGGATGATGTCTGAAAATGATAAGCGAGTCAAAGCTGCAACAGGGCGACGTCATAGATGGATGTCGATTCGATCGTTCCATCGGACTTCGGTTACGAACAAGAGGATGAGTATCGAGTCGAAGATTTCGGCATTGATTGTCGCCACCCAACCTGTGATCTTGAGAAATGCCAAAAGCAACGACGTCGCCTGTGCGATCTAACCTTGTCGAATTCCGTGAGACGAACACTCGTTTCGCTAGTAAAGACCAATGTTGAAACGTTTGCCGCAGGCAAGGTGGAGCTCTACTGTTCCCGTGACGAGCACCCAAACGATAAACCAACAAGCCTCTCATCGTAGACTTCGGATGATGTTTCACTGACCCATCGAATATTAGAGCAGCCACCAGATCACGATCGGCGACGCCCCCCCGATCAATTCGCCTTTCGTTCGAACACTACTCCAAGCATTCGCCCGTTTTCATATCGAGTTGTCTCATCGCAAATCCCGCCTACAAATAAATTGAGCGACTGATGTGACCAGCACAGTATCAAATACAGAAGAGTGATGAGTGCTTCGCTCGAGCGATCATAGCTTGTTTTTTTGTTTTTTGCCAACGGGGGAGAAAGTCGATTCGGCAAAATGGCACCGTCGACGTTGCCTGTGGTGGCGCGCGTCCCCCGCTCGCGCCGACTCGCGCGGTGATCTTTCACAATTTGGTTCAGACCGAAGGACTGTTTGTCTACAGAATCCGGGCAGAACCAACAGCAAGTCGTGGTCACTGGACCAAGGCCCAGCGCGCGGTTGTTCAAAATTCATCGAAGACTTTGGTTGTTTGGAGAACACGGGACCAATGAGGAAGTGACTCAACGTCGCTCTGCCATATTCGCAAGAGCTGACCGAGATTGAGTTGAAAACCGCGATCACCCACGCGTCGAGTATCGACCCGAAAAAGCGGGGAATTGCACGAACACGTTCGCTGGCGGAGGCGATCCCGGCTCGAAGCAGCGGTGGTTTGGAAGGCCTACGCGAGCACCTGGAAACCGTCGCGTGTTGATCAAACAAAAGCGATTGATCGAGGATTCCGGCAGTTCGCCGGGATGCGCCGGTCAATCCGAGAGTCGCGAGCGATAAGCAATTGGTTCGAGCAGAAGAGAAGGAGCGAAGGCTTGCCGAAGACGCCGTACTACGGCAATGGATAGGGATGAAGCGAAAACGCATTAGGCCCCTTTAACCCAACTATAGATTAACGATGAATTGATTCGCGAACGAAAAGATCTTGAGATATTCAGACACTAAGCTAACCTCCGATTTGCTAATATGGGCTAGGACCAGTGCGACCGACCAGCGTTTGCTGCGTATACGTTCCTTGGCGACAAATTCGTGTGTTTCGAAAAAACCAGGAACAGTCTTTACGTGTTCCGAGTAAGGATGCAATTCGTATTACTTTAAGGTTGTCACGTACGCACGATGCAGTCGCTAATTAGCGGAACAAACTGCCGAAAGCGTTGTGGTTAGATGTCTATTGTCTGGTATTCCAGTTGACTATGGAATACATTCGTCGAGAAGTGTCGCAGGCATTGGGCAAATAGTTACTTAGCGAGTCGTCGGAGGGTCAACGGAAAGGTTACCTTTCGCCAACGGAGTGCAGTTGAACGCTTGCACTCGGGACCGAACCACCTGGAACCGGGATGTGAATTTGAGCACACGCATTGGGCTTTAGTGGTCGGGAAAACTACGTAATCACAAAATGGCAAGCTTTTCACGAAAGAGGCAAATAGTTGCATGTCTTGTTTCCTTGATCTCATTCGAGAATGAGGTCCGAAAATTGCATGATTTAGAGAAGATACGGGACGATAGCAGTAGACTTCATATTAAATGTTTGACAATCTTAGCGGATGCGGTCGCCGTCTATCCGCATTCGCTTTGGACAAAGCCCGATTACTGAAATAGTTTATGTCCTGTTGAACCAAGCAAAACGAAATTCGTCGGCAATTCATTTAAGCGACAGACGGTTCCAGGATGTTGGACTTTGCGAGAGGCAAATCCCTTTCTTCATCAGTGGAATATTCGACCGCCAAGTTTGAAATACATTTCTTAAGTTTTAGTCGCTGCTGCACCGGATTACGAAAGGCATACCGTCAAGGTGCTGCAGCGTCAAGTTGATTTTGGTTCGCAAAATGTTGTTCCACGACCACATACTTATGACAAATATCGGTACGACAGCTTTCATTTCTTTTACGTTTTTGGCTTCGCCGCTCGTTACGAGTATGCGTATTGCTCTGGACTTTTCGCGACGATTGCGACACAGATAGGAGACGAATAGTGGCCACGCCATGCCGTCATGTGGTCTGAATCGCGAATCTTTTTTCCTGAGTGGATTACATCGTGCGATCGAGCTTGATGTATTCTTGCTCATCCTTCTCCCATGACTATCTATTATGGTTTAAAAGAGCTGAACCAAAATGAATATTCAGAACCCAAGCTCAATGATGGGAAACTTTCTAGCTCGATTATCCGACGCGTATCAGATTGCGAAAATGGCCCACAGCGAATTGAAAAGGCGGGAGTATGCGAGATCAGGATCAAATGCATTAAAGCTATCGAGTGTGATTGGTATGTCGTATCGTAAATGTGCTGCGTCGAAATTTCGTCGTGAGTGTATCCTTGATGATTAAGCCAACGCTATCCCCTCCGCCTCGACGCCCGATGACTCCGCGAGAAGCGAAGACTTTGATACCCGTTTGCCCCCCCGTCATCTTTCCCAAGCGGTGATCGGTCGTGGATGGCGTGTTTTCCAATACTCGCGGTGCTCGAAGCCGGATGGGTCGCCATGACGTGTTCGACGGTTTGCAGTTGTCAATCGCTTCTTGGAAACGAGGATGAATTTTGATGACGACACGCCAGTTATTGTTCATGTCTACAAATACGGATGGGAAGAAGATCTTCGGCGAAGCCGACGTGATGGCCGCGCCAAAGCACCAGCGTTTCGGGACTGTCGACGCTGGGTGCTCCGCATGCGCAGCGGCTAAAGTTCCAATGCTTCTCCCCGCGATTACTCCGCCCGGACTGGACCGCAGAAGGATCTCCCATTCCATCTGGGAGTCTGCACATCATTAATCCGGCGTTGCGACAGGCGAGCGAATCGGCCGCCGCAAAAATACTCGGTCCGAAGGTACAATCCAGGAGCGAAGCCCCGCCAACTGATACGCTTAACACTTAGCGAAGCAAGAACTGGTCCGAGACGCCCGGGACTACAACAAAATTGATCACAGTGGACCAACATCGAATCAGCGATCCAAAGACATCCAAACCGAAATTTTGATTCGAATTCAACTACGAAAATCTATAACAAGCCGACGCGCAAAAGCGAAGTGACAGTACGCGCGGAAGTCACTCGCTTGCGGATCGGGCTTGTAAGAGCCAACATACATTCAAAATTAAACTTACAAGTGTGGATAGGTTCCACCTGATCAAAAAAACCATGCAGACATACACAACTCGCTGAAGAAATGTCGTGAGAATTTCACCCGTTTTCGGCGAGACGTTACGAGTTGCAACCGTCGACTGAACTTGATCTCGTCAACCGAACCGCAACCCATTACTTGAAATTATCTTACAGATCGTCAAGCGATGGCGGACCAGCGGAACAAAACGCAGAGCCAAGCGACGAAGGAGTATTTGGAAAGAAGAGGCGTGAACTAATCGACTCGTTTCGGCCCGATCAAATGGGTCGCTTGATTCGACTCAACCTGTGTCGAAGTCCTGCGAATGTCAAGTGTCGCTTCACGTTGTGCGAATGGTGAACTTTTCGTCACAGCACCGCCAAGAAGAACTGGAATCTCGGACAGACTCCGTTGAAAGGGTTGGAGAAATTTGCGGTCTATCTGCCGACACGCAATGCTAACGTTTCTGCCCTTTTGTTTCTATGCCCTCTATGAAAACGACGATAATCCGTGTAGCAGTATCTACCGCGATAACATGTTGCTGTTGAATGCTCATTGGTCGCGGCCCCGCATGCAAGCAGTTATCAACGCTTTGCTGGAACCAATCGAAAAGACGATGCGGAAAGGTCGAATCGGATAGAACGGGTCGGTATCTACCTGCGAGCGACACGACCGCAGTTGGAAATGAGTTTGGTTGCGGAGGGCACCGGAAAGTTGGCATGCTGGCACGGCTGATTTTGCCACGTGGGCAACTCGGTGACAAAGGGTTTCTGTTTTGGGACGAGCCCGAAGCGAATTTGAACCCGCTCATCAAGCAGTCGCAAGAACATCTTGATCTGTGCCGAAGTAGGGATTCAGATCTTCATTGCAAACACGAACAGTCTCTTCTTGATGCGAGAGTTAGATGTTTTTGATGCAGGACGAAGCAATACGGAAGATACGCAAGGCCAAGTTTTTGAGCTTTCATATGGCGATCGGGGATGAAGTCGAGCAAGGCGGATTCGATTGATGACATCAGGGGAGATCTGGCCTTGCAAGAACAACTGCATCAAGCGGATCTTACTACTGTGCGGTGGAGCTCGAACAGAACCGTTACATAAAAGAAGGGTGACCAGTCGTTCGACTTCCGGACAAACTAGGACGTTCAAGTTTGACGTGGGACGTTTACCGAAAGCAATTCAGTCGGCAATCGCGGTGCGAACCTGAAGCTGTTCGAACTGCGGAGCGAATCAAGTGCGCGCCATTTGGCCAGCAAGCGTGTTGCGGAACGAAAGGAATCGACTTTTGGCAATCGAATCCGATTGCGTTTGCTTTGCAGATCAGGTCAAAGACTATCGGAAAACGCTCGAATCTTCATCGTTCTTAGCGATTGAAGCGCCTTGAAAGTTTGACACGCTGGCGTGTTGGTGGTCGCTCGCACGAGGCCAAACGATCAAGAACGAGCACGATTGGATAGACGAGCCATTGGGTTGCGGAAGACACAATGTCGTTTTCACCTGGAGCAAACCTACGGCAAATTCAACGCTGGATCACGGCGGAGCAATTGAGGGACGTTCAGCACGCTTGCGTCAACTATCAGAATCTATCGGACAAACGTGGAAGAGTAGTTCGAACCAAAGCACAGAAGACAGGTGTTCGCTTGGACGGTCACTGAAATAAAAACATTCCATCCGAATCAGATAATGATATGAATCCGTTGGCGAGAAAAATCACCCCGACACGCGACGTGTGGAAGGCACGTTCCAGGCAATTGAGTTGCAGGCGGACATCACGGAGCGAGTCCATTCCGGCAAAGGACGCCGGAAGTACAGACCCCGCAAATTCTTTGACCAGCACCTACATCACGAGGCATGCAGTTCAGCTGCTGACTTCGGCGCCATCGAATCAATGGTAAGGCAAGGCGATTCGTGATCCAATTACAAACGGCATTCGGTGCGCAAGACGAACACCGATTGTTGGGCGGATTTATTCACCTATGGGGGCGGGAACCCCGCGACGGGATCGCTCGATTAATCCTGCTTCCGGCTTGCAATCGATCAAGTCGCTGATGAAGTGCCACGTCTCGCTGTCGCTGTCATCGACGGGGCAAACCTGTGGCCTGGGCAACTGAAACACAGTCGCAAAGTGATCCATACGCATGTGGCTAGCTTGCTTTCGTCCGGGCGAGGAAGGTACAAGCTGTTCCAGACAGCGGACGAGAACGGAACGTTCACCAGGGAAGGAAGTCCTGGTCAATTGCTGGCGGGATGCTCCCTGCGTGGTGTTGGTCGACGAGCTGTTGCCTACATCGCAATTTCCCAGAAACCGGTTTGCGTCAGTGACGGGAAGTATAGACACGAACTCTGTCTCGTATTCGTTGACGAAGCGCCAATTGGTGATCCAACGCGATCGTTGGCGTCACTTCCTATTCAAAATCGAAAGCGGGGCCAGCGAGGGCGTCAATCCTCAAAAGAATGAGAAAGACGTTCGAGGTGCAGGCGTTGTGAAAACCGGTCGAGGACGGGAAGAGCGTTCGAGATCGTGCGAGGTCGTCTTGTTCGATAGCGTTCGGAACCCGAGCCGCGATGGACGTGCCGACGGCCGATTCGCGGAGATGTTACGTGGCGAGGGTGGCAAAGATGCGCTCCGAACCAGGAAGTCAGCATTTACTACGACAGATGACGCTAAGCCTATCCGATTCACCCGAAGGTGTTCGATCGTCTGTACGAGGACTGGACGACGTGAAGGTTCCAGCGAAATCCCGTGGCGTGTTGAAACTGCATGCCAAGGTATCTATCGCGTTATGGAAAGACAGCAACAGTTGACGATTGATTTTCGGCAGCTTGCCGCTTTAGACGTGATTCACGCAACGAACTGGTCTATTACCTGTCCGACGGTTGGACGCGGTCTTGGAAAAGGACATGTATGGTGAAGTTGCCGAGAGACTTGCGATCGACACCAAAGAGCACGCTTGAGACGAGAAAAGCGGACTCGCAGTGTTGCCGACAATGTTTGGAGTGCTCCTACAGGCAGGTTGTACAAGGTTCATCTGGGGAAAGCCAGGCACGCGTGTATCGACCGAGCCGGTCTGTGGGATGGTGTGCACCCGGGCCAGTCGTCGTCGCTGTATTGGATGCTTGATCGGTGTCGGATCGGCTGCACTGTCTGAACACGTCGGGCGACAAGACCAGACTCGACTCGTTTATCTGGTCGATACCCGCGCAAACCTGCGCCCCGCGAGATGGAGGATGCATAGGACGGTTTGAGATCCACAGATGTTGCTGAAGAGCTCGCCGAGGTGAGAAAAAATGACGTCCGCGTCAGTACTTTGAAAGGTCCACCGTTCATCCCGCACCTGTGCTGACGATGCCGTTTTTAGTCTAAGGTGTTTGCCGCCAAAGTTTGCGTACAGAAGACGACACCCGCGACGCCGTTTAAGGAAGTCGAGTAACTTATCTCGCAACACGTTATTCCGCGTCACCGGGCATCGCTGATCTCATACGCACCGAGATTGAGGGAACGCTTCCGATGTCCACGACTTGCATTGCACGGCACTCGCCTGGGCTCGATCGTTGACTAATGTGAAAGAGCAAGCGGTTTGACATTGATCGCTTGCAAGAAAAACCTAAGCGAAGAAGGAATTGCAAAACCGCCGAAGAAGTCTTGCAACGGTCGTCCGCTGAGGTTTCGTGGCTGTTGTGCCGTCAAGCACAAGCCGACGGATGCAAGACGACGATCGAGCGTTCCAAATGAACACAAGCGGAAAGTGCGTCGCCCCGAGTCAACGGTTTGCGTCGAAAACGAAAATTAGGGGGATTTCGCATGTAACCGATCTATTGCGAGCGAAGTTTGCAGGAACTGTAATTGGAAATCGGATTCGGTTCGGCGGTGTGAGGCTTTTAAGACGTTTTGGAAAATTTCTGCTTGTCGCTATCTTTAATTGCCTCGATTGAAGATCGCAAGGTTTGAGAGGGCGAGTCATCAAGGGTGCTGGCTCAAAACAGACTCTTTCGCACCCGCATTCGCCAAGACCGGCGAACAAAGTCGAGGATTTCAAAGTTTGGACGGACGAACAAAACGTGCAATTCGACGCGGACGTTGTTTGCTGATCGAGCCGAAGCCGCGAAAGGCGTACGAAGTATAGGGCAGTCCAACCGCCGCCACCCGCGGAGCCGCCTGTCACCTGCGGCGCGGAATGGCAAGCGGTGAAAAAAGCGTCAAAGAAAAACGCCCGGCGAAGAGCCAAGGGGCAAGTCACGACGTTGAAGGATGTACGGGCGGCCGCACGACAGTTCGGTTTTCACTCCAAAGCTATATGCGAAGAAAAATATACCACGTTTCAAGGGGGGGGGGCGGAAAAATTCCCAACATCCGTTTTTTTCAGGACTCGGGGAAGATGGGCAAAAATGGGTTTTTATTTTGGGAAATGAATTTTTCCCCTCTTTTCTGTGTACCTTTTTTTCCCTGGC
>Ga0163217_1016454_pt1 | contig 16440 bp, 23 predicted proteins | sample SynspAceP_FD_185933 | JGI IMG/M metagenome (GOLD analysis project Ga0163217, IMG submission 185933) | Saline lake microbial communities from Ace Lake in Antarctica - Synechococcus sp. Ace-P (PacBio error correction) | ecosystem: Environmental > Aquatic > Non-marine Saline and Alkaline > Saline ... | reverse complement strand
GTTTCAGCGATATCATAGAAGTCGAATCGCAATGGCAGGTCTGCCCGGACGACGCGATGGATCATCTGCTCACGAGAATTCGATTTTGAGAACTATGAAAACACGGACTTTCGAACTGCGCCGCAGATTTTGCAGGCCTATGGCAATTTGCGACGGCATCATCGCCCATGTCCCGAATAACTGGGAAAACCTGTGCATTTGCGAACATGAGAACGGCGCGAACTGGGTTCGTCATCTTGAGTCCGTTTGGAAATTTTGGAACAAGATTCATGATGCGGATTATATCTTGCGACGCCAAAAACTCAGCGAATTTTGCGGACATAAGATTCGCTTTTGGGCATCGATTTTGAATGTGCCGGAAAAATAGGACAATCCGGAACGATTTCGATCTGCTGCGAACATTTCCATTTTCAAAATCCCGACGATCACCACATCACGTTTGACAGGATTCATCTGCTTATTCGGTTTTGCACCAAAGAAAGACAAAGCCCAGCTTCAGCGAAACGGACCAGGATTATTGACCTTTCGCGTTCCTGGCAAAATTCGATCAAATCTGAAGTTGAAGCAATGGCCGAGCCATTTGCGTCTATCTTCCATGATTCAGCGAAAACGATGTCGGCGCCCCGGCGCGTCAGCCGCCAGTCGACGATTTTCCAGCCGCGCTTTTGGCCAATATGCCGTAATTTGGGCGCGTGTCGTGGCGATCGCTTCGTCGGCGAATTTTCCACATCGCTCGATCGCTGACATGGTCTGAATAAAGGCGCACATGACTTTCCAGGCGCGCTGCCAGCCCTGCTGGGCAAACAGATCCTCGTTCGGCCGATCTTGACATCATCATAGCAATTCTCGCCGACGATACCGGCCGCACGCGCCCTGCGCCGTCGACTTCAGCAGCGTTCCATTCAGGTGATCAAAAGCCAAGGCGCCGGGCAATCGCTTCGGCATAGAGTTCATAGGAAGCGAGCCAGCACAGAGTCCCGTCCGGCAGCGCGATTCCGCTTCGATCTGCGTCCACGCTTCTGTGCGATTGAACGCAGCACTTCTCTGCGAAAACGCTCATATGCGCTGCAATCGGCCATTTTCGGACCACTGCCCATCAGCATCCGCTGTTGAAGGTCTTCAATATTGCCCGCGGCTATCATCTTGAGCCCATAGCGACAAAGGCCGAATGCAACAGCGCAGGAAAAATCAGCGCCACGCGCTCTGCAAAAACCATATGAAGAGAAACGCGTATAGTCCGTGCCACGGAATCGTCGGTCCTGTCGTTAAAGCATATTTTTTGCATGCCGTCCCGAATTACCTTCGCGGGCCATAGCAGCCTGCCTGCAATGCACCAAATATTGAGCAGTTTAATCTCTTGAGCTTTGCTGATTCGGTTCAACCTTATAATACGATTCATACCAGCAATTTTGTCGAAGAGGGACAGCCGAAGACAGCGGTTATACTGCATTTTTTCCGGCATCTTTCGATCGGTAGCGTTCGGCGACTTGCCGGAACGGCTGAGGAATATGCCGGTGAAGCAAAGCGACTCGATATTTTCGATACCGGCTATATCGACACGGCCGTTGCCTGGCTTGATTCACCGGACAGCGCCCCGATATGCAGCGGGAAATTGTCGGCGCGGGTGACGATGCGCAGCGATTAATAGCCGCCGTCGCCCGGGCCGGCGACCCAGCGACCGAGATTCGACCCAACGGTCAACCCGTTATCCGCGGCGAGCGATAGCGGCGAGGCAACGGACCCTGCCTTTAGCACAAGGACTGGCTGATGCTTTCGGTGCGAATCAGTGCCGTTTGTGCGGTTGGTCCCGGCACCCCGGTAGAATTAAGATAGGAACGCCGCTGATCCAGCGTTTGATTGTCGTCGGGTTCCTCGCTCGCATTATTGAGCCTGATGAGCTTTCTGATCTGGCCTTGGTGACCGCGCAAACAAGGAGCGTCCCATTGCGGCAATTCGGCGCGGGGAGGTTCACCGCAATCTCGTTGGCCGGCTGAACGCTGCGCAAAACGGGCTGCTGACTGACCGCGATTCATGGTCGCCGGGCGGCCGCCGGCCTTTGCCCGCGCAAATCCACCATAAGCTGACCGAAAGAAATTGGATGCGATGCGCACGATTGGCGTAGTTCTCCGATTGAGGCCACTGGTGCTGCCGCGCTTTATCGCCGCTGTGTTCAGCTGCCGTTGCTCGTTTCTACGCTCATCTAGGCGATCATTGGCGGTGGATGCTCAGCTGGTCGAATGGACATCCCGCGCGCAAACATTTTTTGCCCCCGCATCGCGATGGTTCGCCCGCTGACCGACGTCTAGTCGGCCTTGTGAAAGCGCCGGTCCTTTTTGGTGCGATCATCGCGATACCGGCGTGCTATCAAGGCATTGCAGGTCAAGGCAATGCCGAGGATGTTGGCAAGCGAACAACGCAGCGTGGTCCAGGCGATTTTCTGGTCATCGTGCTCGACGCCTTTTTTGCGGTTTTCTTACCTGATCGGATGATTGATGCCGAAACACAGGCCATCGCCTATGAATCCCGATTATGAAGCCCGACGTCAGCGTACATGCCTGCGCAATGCCTTCGGTACGCAAAGTGGTTCACACAATCTCAACCTGGACGTGCATCGCGGCGAAAATATCGGCTGGTTCGGGGGTCCGGTTACCGGAAAATACCGTTGCTGATCGTTATCATCGGACTGCAGACCTCCGAAAAGAGGCGAGATCAAGGTCTTTGGGCGAACAAGAATTGGGAAAATCGATGCCGAGACGATTCGAAATTCGCAAGCGCTGGGGTGTGCGGCAGGTGTGCTCTTTTTTCGACGCTGACGCTTCGCCGAAAAATGTGATGTACCGATCCGTGAATTCTACCGGATATGGATCGGAAATTCCGGCGCGAAGTTGCAAATATAAGGTCTGCCTTTCTGGATTGTTCGCCCGACGCTGCCCCGAAATATCCCTCCGAACTGTCCGGCGGATGCCGCAAGCGCGCTGTATTGCGCGGGCGCTTTGCGCTCGGACCCGGAAACTGCTGTTCTCGATTAATCCGACCGTCCGACTGGATCCGATCGGCGCTGCCGCGTTCGACAATCTACCAAGGAATGCCAGCAGACTTTGGGGCTGAACGTGTTCCTGATACCCATGATCTTGACACTTGCATCCATTTTGACCCGGTGGCGGTGCTCGCACGACCAGCGCGTGAATCCGCCGTTGGCACAATCGACGAATTGCTCGCGCTCGACCATCCCTGATCATGATATTTCAACGGCCCGCCGCGTCGCTCATCTGCTGGCAAAAAAGATGCTGGTGAGAATGATGACGCGAAACAGAGAATTGTGCAGTGACGCACGGCTCGTCATAGAGGTGAACTAATGAAACGCCCCTCCAACCATATCCTTGCTCGTGTTCACTTTGCAATGCTGCCCTAGTGGCCGGCCTTTCTGGTCTGGATCGTCCGCTTGGCGACGGCTATCTCTATATCTATATTTGATATTTTCGTTCCCATCGGTCGCGACTGCAGGCGGAACCGCGTCACCTTTGCCGGCGTACCCTCCGCGCAGGTGAATCAAGGTTCGAAAACTGTGGAGAAAGACCCGAATTTGTTCGCGTCCGGATCCGTCAAGTGAAGACACGCCAATATTGAAACGCACCACCGCCACCATCCAGACGTCAGCTTTACTGCGCCACCCAATATCACTCGACGTGCCGCGAAAAAAGTGCGCCCCCGCCGATCACCGATCTCGTCCCGAAGGGGTTGCCGGTGATCCCGACCAAACCGGCCGCTCGGCGAATTGCTTTCAACAGCGCGCCGCTGTGGTAGCTAGAACGGCTGCGACCCTGACGGACCAGCTGAGCCAGCTATGTCGGATGAAAAATCAGATAAATCTATCAGCGGCATATTGGCCAATACTGACAATTGACCGGCAGTCTGGCGAAACAGGCGCGGGCTTGAAGCGCTATTGGAAGAATCGCAGATCCTATCCCATGCCGGGCAGGGACTGCTGAAAAGCTCTCGCTCTTGGCACAATCCAATAGTTTTCTTACCAGCCCAATGGCGAACGGCTGGCAAAAAATCTGGCCAAATACGCTGACGCTGCCGACAAGAGTCTCCGCCGCGCTGGAAGGCCCGTTTTGAAAAATGCCCAGCAAACCGGCGCAGAGCGTTTTTCCCAAAAGGAAACCCGCCGGAAGTTCGACCCAGCTGGTAGAAATATAGGCGCTGACCAAATCCATGACCAAGTGACGAGGCGGCTGGATCAGGGCGGGCCGGGTCATTATTGTCGGCACCCGCGCTGCCCGACTATGAACCAGGACAATGAAGGGCAGGATATGATGAGCAAGTTTTCAATTTTTGAAAAGCCGTCGGTCTGTTGGCCGCAACCGGCGCGCTCTCGGCGCCTGCGTCAGTTTCGGGCTTCCGAGAACCGCCGCCGTCCGCTGGCTGACCGCTTCCCCTGACCAGAAAATTATTGCCGGAGCACGCACGAGCGGGCCGCAAGCCGGTCGCCTGGTGGTGGCATTGCCGGCCGCTCCGCAAAAAACTGAAGCACCATCGCGTACGGTGCAGACCACGGCACGGGCATTGCCTATCTGAAGGACGCCCGTCTGGGATCGACCAAAACCGGCTCGTTCTTTTTTCCAGCGATTTGCTCACGAAACCATCGCCGCCAAAAATGGTCGCTGGTGCTCACTGCCACGAAAGCGGGGGCAATGCGCAAAACCTAATAATCACCGGCGAACTGTTCAATTTCGTCTCGCGTCCCAGCCTACGGTGACCGTCACCTATGATCGGTAAAAAATACCGAAGACAAAGCCGGTCGAGAAAAAACGCTTTCGAAGCCAGTGAAAAGTTTTTGCCGCTGAACCGGGGGCAAGTCGGTGAGAAGCCTGAACAAAGGCGGCCAATAAAGTTGCGCCCGAGGTAGCCTTATTGGGTCGGCTAAACAGTTAAGCCAAAGCTGCTTTCCCTCGCCATAGCTGACCCCTCGGGCCGGCCCAGTCGATCCGCACAGCGCATCACCCGGAACAGGCCATTCCCATCTCGTTCCGCAGAGTCACCGGCGATGCGCAGCCCGGAAGTGTCAGCTTGTTTTCGGACGGCCGCAATCCAAGCGCCGCAGCGCGTTGATCAATCCCAGCCGACTCAGCCACGGGCCTGTTTCGGTTGGCCCGGTGCACGGCCAGCAAAAAAAAAAAAAGGCGGGGTTCGCGCGATATGGGCCAGCGTGTGAAAATCAACAGGCGGTTTGAGGTCGGAGTGCCGGGCAGTCAAACGGGCTGATCGGCATATGGCGTCACCGCCTGCAGGGTGCTGCCGGTGCCCGGCCTCGCATAGCCATACGTTATATTCAGCAGGTGCCTCCCGTTTGGCCAGCCGATTGCCAGTTGCCAGCCCATTCACACTGACCGGCGAGCGTTCCAATATCGTGCCTTCGGAAAATCCGGCTCATCGAGCCCAATCTGTCCCCGGCGTCTCCGTCGCTGGGAAATCGCGACAAATTTTGCTGCATCCCGCCCAACCATTTTGTCGCCGCCCAGCCGCCGGATGTCGTGACAAATTGGCTCGACCGGCTGCAGGGCGTCAAAAAAATCGTTGGCGACGTGATCAGCAACGGTCCGTCTGTCGGAGGCTTGCAATGTCGTCATGCCATATTGCATCGGGATGCAGATGCGCCTGTTGGCTTCAATACCGGGCTGGTCTCGACCAAAATGACTGCCGGGACTTGCAGCGAATTGCGCATTCGATCGCAGCGCATACATGGCAATGTGCCACGTCCCGACCAGCCGGACATAATGCAAGCTGGCGACCCTTTGCGAAGCCACAGATCGGCCACCAGATACGACAATTCCCGAACCATTCTGGCTATTTCCGGTGCAGTGACGAAATCACCTTCTTTCGCCCAGCGATCCTTGCTGGCATAATAAAGTCCATTGGCGATCGCCCTATATCGCCAAGCGGATCGCGGCCTCGCGGGTCGACCGTGGCGATTATATGCTGCACTGGGTTAGGTCCGCCTTTGATGCCGTCAGGCAACGCTCTTGTCTCCGCGCACTGTTCGAGGCGCGCGCGCCTGCCTTTTGCGGTGAAAGATAGCCATGCGCCAAGCAAATCATCGGCACCCGTCAGCCATTGGCCCATGCTGAAACCCGATTTGCTCGACCAGCCCAGTCAGTCTGGATATCCGGCTGGCCGAAAAAATTCGACAGTGAAGCGGCTGAAGCCGTAGTAGACCAGCATCCGGCCCAACAGCTTGCCGGGCTAAATAACGGGCATCGGTCTTCCAGAAGAGCAGAGAGAGGGATTGATGAAATAGACGATACCTTCCCACCCCTGCTTCATAAAGCTGCTGGGTGGCGAGCGACTTCGCCGCCCATCGAAGATGATCGCCCAGCCACGTCGGTTGCCGTCCCCACAGCTCGCCATTGACGACAATTGGCAGCCGCACCGAAAACAGCCGACGGGATGACACAGGCCGATATAGTCGCACATTGCGCAGGAAAACTGAGCTTCTCTTCGCCGCTGGATCCACCACAAATGCCAGCACACGCCATCGTTGCCGGCCTGTGCAGCGACATGCCGCCATCCGACCGCAAGATCTTGATCGCTCCAGCAAGATCTCTGGATGTAGAAGAATACAAGCCCAAGCGGCCACCCCGACGATTATTTCCCGAGCGTCGCCCAGAAGATCATGTCATCGGCGTGCGGCGGGCCATTGGCGAGCCTGGCTGTCGACCAATTTGGTCAGATACCAGTAGCCGATCCAAAATTTCCCCGCGAGAAGGCCCAGCGAATACCATTTGAGCTGGAAAAAAAAACCGAGGTCGAGCGCATTGGAGACAGGCCAAGTTCCTCAAATGCGCGTTTAAACTGTGCCGCATTGGCCAATATAATATCAATCCAAATCTTTTCCCCACGTGGTTTCCTGCTCCATATAAGGGAAATTCCCCTATACCCAAAGGAAACAAACGGGAGACTTGAATAATGGCAACCTCTGAGGTGGATCTGGTAATCATAAAACGCGAAGCGCTGACCCAGCCAGGTCAGTTCTGAACTCGACCCACGATCAACAAATACGCGTCGACATGCCGATCTTCAAGACGCACCGCAGAATGTTTCGGATTTTTCGCCTATTTCGCACCAAAGCATGCCGACAAGGAATTTCTGAATCGACGGCGATATCGGTCTGACCTTTGAGCGCCTAGTCCCTGCACGCGCTCTTGGCCGGCGGCTTGTCGAAGCTATGGCTTCAGAAAGGCGACCGATCGAATCGCTGCCGCAATTCGGCCCAACTGGTCATTCTCGACATGGCGATCACCATGCGGGCGGTCTTGTTTCGACAAGCTGAAACGGCTGGTGGCGCGCGATAACTGCCGACGGATCGAAGGGATGTCGTTGTTCCTTCGTTTTTCGCCGACTATCAGCCGCCAAGCGGCCTGTCGAGATCCAAAACCAATCACGCGCCGAACTATTGTCTTTGAACATGACAAGCGCCGCTGAAGGCTGAAAGTCATGCTGGAAAAAGTTGGTGACGCGGGAAACGCCGCTGCCGCAGATGGCCAAACCAGAGGACATGCGACGATCCTTTCACCTCCGGCTCTACCGGAAATCAAGGGCGCCTATGCCGAACATTCGTTCGTTGTGCAGGCCGCATGAGCTTCGTCGGACGGTCTGGGCTGGTTAATTATCATGGACCGAGGCCGGCAAGATCCGGAAGGACAGCCGACCGCGCTGGTTTGCGTCGCTATTCCACGTCACCGCATCGTGCCGTTGGTGCTGTCAGCTACCGAATTGCCGCAAGCTGTATTTCTCAAACAAATGGGATGCGAAGAGCGATGCCTGATCGAGAAGGAGCGGGACCTATTTCTCGGCGTGCCGCTGATGACATGGAAAATCTATGCGCACCCCCATTCTGGACAAAATTGATTCTCAGCAGCTGCGTCACCATGCACCGGCGGCGCCGGTCCGGTTCGAACTATGTCCGGCGGATGCAAGAGAGAGGGCGATGGCTAGCCGGTGAATTGCTAGGGCCGACCCAAAACAAATGGCTCCGCTTGTTCCAACCAGATATGAAAATATCTCGCCAAGCCGGACAGCACCGCCGGGCAACCCCGCCGATTGTGGATGTCGCGATCCTCATGACGAACGGCAACAAGTGCCGCAGGGCGAGCGCGGGGCGGAAGGTGTATCGCACCGCTCCAATTCACCGGCTATTGGAATAACGACGAAAGCCACCCGGATGCCTTTAACGATGACGCTATTTCCGCACCGGTATATCGGCTATCCGTCCTGAAGACCTATCTCTTCATTGTCGATCGGAAGAAAAGATTTCATCCGCGCGGCGAGAAATATCAGCTGTCAGAAGTCGAAAGCGCCTCTACGCCAATCCGGCCAGTGGCAAAGCTCTGTATTTTTTGCGTTCCCGATGCAGCGGTTTCTGGGAAGTGCCGCATTGTCTATTCATTACCAAGGACGGCCAAAGCCCTGACGATGAAAGAACTGCTGGTAAGCGCTCAAGCGACCAGCTCGCTCTTTTCAAGATGCCGGTGCATATCTGGCAATATGACGAGCCGTTCCCGAAATCGTTACGCCGAAAATTTGCCAAAAATCTGCTGCGCAAAAAAAACATCTGATTGAACTGGCCTGCACCGGGAATGTTAGCGCCAATATCCCGGCTCCGCGGCGTATCCGGGGCAGCGGGATTTCCGCAGCGGGATATTAATCAATCGCCGGGTTGCTGGACGAGCAAATCGAAAGCTCATCGCCGTAGCATGGGCATGCGAGGCGCGGCCAAAGATCCGCCGCTGCTGCAGGAACGCGCTCAATGACGGCCGGCGGAAATCAGGGCGCTTGCTAACGACCTCTGGCAGGTCACGAAAAATGGCGCTGCGCAATCCTTTCTGGTCGACACAGCTGTCGTTCGCCTGATCCACGATATCCGCGGTTAAATCACCATATCCGGTGAGCAAATCCTCGTCGGCGAGAAACGGATTCGCGGTGATGGGCGGTGGTGGCTAAGGACGCGGTGAAAATGGCGGCCACCACAGCGATGTCGAATTCGCTTTCCTGAACCCGCACAAGCCAACAGCTGACCGAGCAGCGGTTGAGCGATTCTCTACTGGCCTGGATCTCTCGCTTCAAGGTCGGCAGAGCAGGCCGCCGACGAGAAATGTGCGTATGCAAGGAGGATTTGTCATCCGCACGGCCTTGCTGGAGGGCCGCTATATCTGGGGCCAACCGGCGTTACGAAGAAGCGAAACAGCGCTTTTACAGCGATTGTGTCGCCGGAACCGACAAGCATCTTCGTGCGCAAAAAGCTGGCGAGCGACGATGCGCGGCACATGGGAAAATGGGCGATTAGCCGCTATGTCGTCAACCCAATGTAAAGGAAAGGCCAAGGGGGGCTGCGCGATTGCCAGACGCTTCTACTGGATTGAAAATATATTCATCGGGTGACGTCCGCCGGGAGTTGGGTCATGTTGGTCTTGGCTCACCGCACGAGTGTCCAAACGGTTTCCAAGCGGGCCAATTTTCTCTGGGACGGCTGCGCTGCCATATGCATGATATCACCGCCGCCGCGGAAGACCGAACCTTCGATCTGCAGCCCGAAGTTGGCGCGGCGATGCGCTTTTGCCACCGGCCCGGCAGTCCGTTCGAGCGTTCATGCCAAATATATTTTCGCTTGAACGCGAAAGTGGTCGGAAACCTTACCGGTGTGTTCCTGCCCAATCTGGAGGAAACCCACAAGCCGGGGTACGCCGGTTTCCTGCGTCGCTGACCCGCAAGCCCAAGAAGGCCAATGGCTTTTGCTGGGATCGCGGACGGCTCGCCTTGCCGAATGAATCATTTCGAGAAGACCCATCCGGCTGCTGAAATTTTCTGGCTCGCTGACAAAAGCATGCTTGGAATTCATCCGCTGCAACGGCGGCGCGCGCGCAGCCAGCTGATCGACAACAAGGTCCGCAAGGATGCGCGCGCAACAAGCTGTTGTCGATTGCTCTGCTCGCCACGTGACCCCGAACTGTGCGCGCTGATAACGAGCACGATATTTGGCCCGCTTCATTCCGATTTCGGCCCGTTGTCGCCGATGCAGTTCGACAGTATCATTCATTATAACCGCGACACGCCACAGTATCGCCCGAATTTGGCCTTGCTGCAGATCGGCCGTGATCTGGTAGCCGACCACCCGAACGCCACGGCGACGATGAACGCTGCAGAACCGGCGTCTGTTGTCCCACCCTGCTTGCAGGACCATTGCCAAGGGCGCGGCGGCGACACAGCGTGGGCGGTGGAAGTGGGATGAAGCTTGCCCGCGACTGGCCTGAAAACCAGAAACCGAAACTGGTTGCCTGGCTGTTCCCAGATCACCCTGCTTGATTGTCCGGTTGCCTTCAAGCCGATCTGTCGGATTTCAAGACCTACAATTTTGCCAGCAGGTGAAAAGCGCGAAACGTTCTGCGCCAGCTCACTGTTTTGACCGTGGTTGATATTCGTGCAGGTCGGGCCCGGCGTCTGGATAGCTGGAAAACGGCAGTTCCTGACCACCTGTTCGAAGCGCGCAGGAAATGCTGCTGCTCGGGGCCACAGCAGCGTGGCCGCAAGAACCGTGATTGATCAGAAAAAAAGCCGTGTGCTGCCGAGGCGCTCAATCTTGCCGAAGCCGAATTCAAGAAGCTGGCCAAGCGGTTCACTGATGCCTACTGATTGCCGAAACCGGATGATATCATTGCCCAAAATTTGCCCGGCTCGGGCTCAGAATGCCGAGACACGGACTCGCGATTTTCGGCGGATGTCTACCGGAAACGCGGGCAACATTTATCACCGTTTATGCGGCTGGACCATCCCGGCTAATTTTACCGAATCGCGGGGCATCCCATGTTTCGGGCGGTAATATATCGAGGCGCGCATCCACACCACTCCGCGACGGCATGCGCTGGACCCAATTTCCTGGGTCCAGGGTAATCCGCACGGCAAGCCTTTTTCCGGAAGGGCAGGGCTGGAGTCGACTCAAAACAGGCGGTTGAGGATTGCGCGGCCAACCGACCAAACTTTCCACCAAGCTGACGCCCGACCGCTGGCCATTCGCGGGCTGGGCATTCATCATCACACCCTTTGCTCTGAGTCGTTAATGACGCATCCAACCGGTTTACCGTGATCGAGGTCAAACGCGCAGGACCGCCCGGCATTGCTCAACGAGCTGCCTATGCGCTGTTCGAATCGAAGTCACGGTGCAACAGCGCGCATTATCGCACTTTACGGCGAGCGCGCGGTGGGATACTTTCTACATCACCGACCTGCTGTGCGCAAGATCACCAGCATAAGCAGCGGCTAAAACGGGCTGCAAAAAACGCACCCAATGCGGACTACCCGCAAAGCCGGAAAGGAAACGGGCAGGCAGCTGCGCCTTCAGCGCCGCCAGCACCCGAAGGCGCCGGCTTCCTCTGGCGATTTAAGGCTTCGCGCGCCCACGACATCGCATTGGGCCGCGCGGGGCGGGGGAAACGGGCGAGCGCCCAATAGAGCGTCTGGGGCAATGCTCGCGAGAATCAACTGCCATCGTCATATTCTATTATGTTCGCAATCTTCTTCGTCATCTTCGATTTCTCGCAGCGCCTTCATTTTCGCTTTCGGTACAAAGCATGTTCAAAATTTTTCGCGCAGCCGGATCTGAAAGCTTTCGCCGGTGATCGAAGCCAAGCGCTGCTGCAGATCGATTCGAGCCGCCCGTTAAGCCAATCCGGTTTCGCTGCCAAGCAATGTATAGGCCGGCATCCATCGTGTTAATTTTCGGGCAGATCAAATCTTTGCGCCAGCTTGCGCCGTTCTTCCCTCGCTTGCGGACAGCTTGCCCCGTGCTTGTGTCGAGCGATTTCCGACAGCTTGACGATTATGGGAAAAATTCCGTGTATCAATCATATGGCCGCTTCCGCTGCTGGCAGCTCGCCGTCAATGATAGCGTCCGCGTTCGCACTCTTGCAAGCCGCATAGATTGGTCAAGCGGCTGGCGAGAATCCCAGCGCCCGCCATCGTCCCTGCTTTTTCTCCGCCGGAAAATATTGCGCAATATGCTCTTGCAGGTCCGCACCATGTTCCGGCTCGCGATAGGCAACCAACCGGCCGCGAGTGCCCCATTCATGCGGCCCGACATGTTTGCCCCACGATCATGTCGCCAATGCCGATTCTGGCGCAAATTGCCCGTTCCATGTCCTTATGAAAACCTCGTCAGCCAGGCGAGCTCTGACCCCGTTTCGTCGCTTTTTTCCACCGGATAAAGCCCACCAGCGAGAATACGCGGCAATCATGTCAACGGCCGTCGAGACGTCCGGCACTTGCGCCCTCTTCATACCACCCAGTTGCCGCCCCTCGCTGACAACGCATTATACAGCGGCTGCATTTTGCAGGCGATTGTCTCGGGAAAAAATCTTTGCTGAAAAGGACAATTGCTGGTTCCTCTGTTGGATGCGTAAAGTATGAACAATCGGTCGGCTTGTTAAGTCTGATACAGGGGCATATTGATAATTATACTTAGCGCGAATGCAATTGGCGATGACGAGTCAGGCACCATAGCGGTCGCTGGATAGTGGATAACGAGTCGGATGGTTCGCAAATCAGAAATTACAGTCGTCTCGGGCTGATGGCTGGCACATGACGATGCCGGATGTACTCAGGTTGCGCGTCATCAGGGATATATTGCCGATGATGTGCGATGTCGGCGATTCAGGCTTGGCATCGACAATCGGCCAGTCGTGGAAGCTTTCGCTCGTCGGTCCTACCTTAACCGGCCAGTTGATGAAATAACCTGGTATTATCTTGTCCCGCGATACCCCCAATATGGCTTCAACCAACCCCAACTCCCCCGGACCAGCAGGTGGATGCGGTGCATTGATGCCGACGGGAAACGTGGACCCGCAGTGATTCGCACCGCCTCGAAACTGCGTTGCGAGCATCAAAGCCCGGATGGTGACAAAACGCCGACTCTGGGGCCGTAATCGTTCCTTTTCGAAAGCTTTTTGGCCAATATCGGCGCAGTGCTGCGCCCCCCCCCCCCCCCCCCCCCCAAAAATAGAAACCCCGGCGCGCAGGGTCGTAAGCCAATCGACCCCACGCGGCCTTAGCGACTCCGCCTATTTCATGCCGCGGCGGCCAATACTGCCAGTGTCCACAGTTTCCGATGCGTTGGATCCATGTGCAATCTGCACCGTATTTTCCAGGTCCGACCAGCATTCGGTCCGATCAAACGAATATCACCACCCAGTTCGCGGAGCAATTTTGCTGACAGGTTGGCCGATTGCAGGCCTGCATGACCAGGCACCATGGCGGGCTGTGCAGGCGCTGAACGGATATTCGCCATCAGCTTGGGGTGAGCGCGACCGTTCGGGTGCCATTTCGCCTTCATATTCAAAAGTTGACGCGCCGTTGGTTCGAGCAGCGCCACCGCTTCCCGCAGATTCTCCAGCAGCGACTTCGGGATTGCCGAAGGTTGAATAAGCTGAGAAGGGCGAACGTCGCGGTTTCTGGCCCATCTGCCGGCACGGCGCCGTCGCTCGCGATATCCGCCAGTCGGGGCCGTTGGCCTGTTCGTTGACCGGTGGTGAAGGTCGGCCATGAAGAAACCGTGTGATGCTGGCCACCCATCCATAATGCCCAAAGCGGTGCGGCCTTTCTCACATCGATTACTTTTGGCGACATCGCGAAAAGACTGCGAATAAGGCGGGTAACCCCGGGAATCATCCGTCACCTTGATCCATGGGCGAGCAGAGCCGAACCGAAAATGCGTCCTGATTGACCCATGCGCTTGATATCGCGCTCCATATAGCCGCGCGGTGGAGCGTCATACGCATTTTCACCATGTCGGGGACCAGGGGCTGTTTGCGGCTTTGTGCATCCTCAAAGCTTTCGGCATCGCGCACGCCCAGTTCCTTGAAAGCTTTCCCTGACGCGGTCGTCGCGTCCGACCAGAACCGGCGTGCCATAGCCGCCATCCTGAAACTGGATCGCTGCGCGCAACACGACATCTTCTTCGGCTTCGGCAAAAATGATCCGTTTTGGCGCACACGCAGGCTGATAAGCTGCGTGAAACCCGAGGTTGTCGATTCAGGCGGCTTTCAGGCTCTTGGCGATAAGCGTCCAGGATCTTCGAATCGTTCTGGGCAACACCGCTATCCCATGCAGCCTTGGCAACCGCTGCTGAACCACGTTCCATCAGGCGCGTATCAAAGGAGCCGGGATGAATAGTCGACGCCAAAGCTTGCGCCAATCCGCCATAGGCTAACCGCGATCTTCTTCCGAACCTGCTCACGCGCCAGTTCGGCAATCGCAGCGCGCGGCGCCACTTTCATTTCCCGTTGATTCCGGGTCGCCCGAAACATCCGAGCGCGCCGCGAGAATAAGGAAAGCCCAGACATTATTGACCTTGGTTGGATAATCGGAGCGCCGGTTGCGTAATCGCATCGGGCCTGCCGCCTGCGTCGGGCGGGGATTTCCGGAATCGATGCCATCGCAAAAAATGATGCTTGGGGGCCATGTCCGGGACCATTTTCCGGCTGAGCGCGCCGGCGGCAACAGGCGAGAAAACATCGCGCCGGTAAGCGCTATCCTGTCAGCGTGCGTGCCTCGTATCGGTTCGCATGGGCTGATTTCCACTGGTTCGACACCTTCACGGCCCGAAAATGGACGCCTTTTGCGATCGCAACATGGTGAGATTGTCGTGCCGGAACGCCGAGGGCTCTTGATCAGCGAGGCGCACCGCAATGCAGCGCCACCGCACCCGTTGACGACAACCTTGATATCTTTCTATCTTGAAGGCGTCAGCAACAGGCATGAGTGTATCCCGGCAGCGGCGATAATCGCGTGCCGGCTGGTCATCATGGAATACCGAATATTCAATCCGTCGCGCAATGTCTGTTCTATGATGAAGCAATCGGAGCTGCAATATTCTTCCAGATTGATTGCCGCCGAAGGCTGGGTTTCCAGATCTGCACGCGGTTATGAATGTTCTGCATCTTCGGTGTCGAGTTCCAGATCGATCGAAATCGCGTCGGCTAAGCGTTTAACAAATACGGCCTGCCTTCCATAACCGCTTGCGGCAAGCGCCCCCAGATTACCAAGGACCCAAAGGATCGCGGTTGCCTTCGAAATGACGCGACCAGAATGCCCTTCGCGGTATAAGCATTAGGCTTTTGAGATCTGCGGCGATCGCTCGGACAGGTACGCAACGCCGGGGAGAATAAGCGAGGCTGAGATTCGCGCTGGGTGCCATCGGCTTCGAACGATTAATCTCGATTTTTCCGGGGCGGCCGTGGGAGTGAAAAAAAGCAGGCTTCCCGTTCGGAAAATTCCCAGATTGTTATCATTCTTGTCAGCCCCAAATTTATATCTCCGCATATTTAGGTGGTCGCTGCTTGCGCCTATTTCGGATTTTTCACGTCCCCGTCTCAGGCTTACTCGCTTTGACGCCAGGCCGCAAATGAAGTAAATTTCAAGTAGGATATTGATCGCTACTTTTTATGCCGGCTGCACTCGCTATCGCGGGAAACATGCAACCCAGACTCAGACAAAAGCAGAGAAAAAACAGAGCAAAAGCACCGCGTCGGCGCCGCCAAGTCCACGCCGATGGATGGACAATATTCGGGACTGAAGGAAAAAGGCCCCAGCATTGCCTGCTAATTTACCGATTGGGCGACTTTTCGAGCTGTTTACGAGGGATGCCAAGCTTCGCGGCGGCGGCGCTGAACATCGCGCTCACCTCCGCGGAAAAAATCCGGTTATTGCGATCCCATGTGCGGGGTGCCTGTCCATGCGCAAGGAAAGGGCTATCTTTGGCGAAAATAACTGATTCCGCCGCGCGTTCCAAGGTGGCGATAGTGCCGAAGCATATAGAAACCCCGCCGAGCCCAAGGCCGCGCTGGCGGCCTACAAGGGGCCTTGGTGCCGCGCGATATCATTCGCTATGTAACCCCGGGACGCTGACCGGAAGACAATTTGGCTCGCATGCGCGCAGCACAATATTCTGGTGCGCACTCGGGCGAGTGCAGGGGGCGAGATCGGGACTGGCCGCGCGGATATTTTCGACCGCAGTTTGAAAACTCGCAACCAGTCGCCGAACGGATTGGCGGCTCGATTGCGGAGCTGGCCCAGCTCGCGCCAGTCGGGAAAATTCAATTCTGCCCGGCCCCATTCCTTGCTTGCCCCCGGGCTTGCCACCAAGGGCGACCGGCGGGGGCCAAGTAAGGAATTCGACAAAAAAAGGCACCGCGTGCCCCGAAAAGCGGCTTGGGCGGCGGAACCATTTCGGGTGGCGGACGGGCTCCGACGGCATGGGGGCGAATTTCGCGCGCCGAAACTGGGCGACGGCCCGGTTGGGCTGATCGCCCTATGTCGATCATGTTTCGCAAGCCAGCGCCCTATCTTCATCCGCCGAAAAAGGCGGGAAACCGGGAGTCTATTATTCCTCCTCTT
>Ga0163217_1014431_pt1 | contig 16440 bp, 7 predicted proteins | sample SynspAceP_FD_185933 | JGI IMG/M metagenome (GOLD analysis project Ga0163217, IMG submission 185933) | Saline lake microbial communities from Ace Lake in Antarctica - Synechococcus sp. Ace-P (PacBio error correction) | ecosystem: Environmental > Aquatic > Non-marine Saline and Alkaline > Saline ... | reverse complement strand
TCTTTCAGAAGTACACTATAGCACGTAAGCCACAGGGTTGCTGATCTTTAGATACTGCAACAAGGTTTTCCCATTTTCCACCATTGGTCGGGTAAATTGATAGCATTACACAATGTACGTATAATCTCCAATTAACCTTGCGTTTAAAATACACTCTGCTGAGTTCTAGACGTCATTGAATGATTTTCAGTTCTTAGAATTTAGTGTTTATCTATATTTCCTTCTTCATTCTCAAGCTCCAAGAAGAATATTTCGAAAATACTTTTCCGTCGGCTTGCTTACTTGCGCCAGACCACTCGTCAAAGACTTGTTCCTAGGCGGTTTTGAAGGTCCATTTTTACCATTATGGACTGGCCTTAGCAAAGTGCCAAAACTCCCCCCCAAAAAAGAAAAAACATAAACCCCCATTTGGATTTTTTTTCCCGGCGGGGGGTTTTCTTTTTAAATTTTTTTTTAAGGGAAGTGCATAGCAAATGTTAGGCGCAGAGATGCAGTACACCAGTTTACTCTTCAAAGGCTTCCAAAACGACCTTGCGCGCGCTGGACCAAAGATTATTGTTCGATTCTGGCCAATGTCCAGCCCAACCTTAAACTCAATAAGTAAAGAAGCCAACATCTCTGGGCTTTCGGCATTATCCTGGCAGGGGATTGGCCAAACATATAATGTCGATCATATCGGTCAGCCTGAATCATTCGGTTTGCATAGCACCTAATACCAAGCTTTCATCATCACTCGTGCAGGAATAATCTGTCTACGTGTTTTCTGGATCAAGGCTTATTGGAACTTCCTCGGGGGGTACAAATTGCATCACCTTCATTGCTAAGATCAAAAACGGGGATCAGCGTTGCGTTTTGCTAGCATTCTACAATGTAGATATCGTCAGCGATTCTCAACTGGTGGTCAAATGTCACCATAAGTAACGTTCCTAGCTTACTGAGGAGCCGTATATCAATACAGTTCTCTCATAAGGGGAAAACGCGAGATCCCACACTTACTTTAATTTTGGTATGTTTGGGACAGGTGGCAGAATGTAGGCAGAGTCAACTGATCGGGCTGCCAAGTTACTGTTGTGGGTGGGACCCCCCACTTTAGTTTATTGGTTTGACTTGGAAAAAAAAGACGCAATACCAAACCCCAAGCCTTTTCATCTGGGAAACCTTAAATCTCCATTTAGGTTGCTTCAACTCATTTTTAGGATTCCAAAGCATCAATTTTGTAGTGCATCCTCGATGTAGGTTCTGGTTACCTATCAAATCTATCGGTCCTGTTAACGTATCGAACGAAAACAGTATGTTTCAATTCTATATCGCCTAATATGTATTTATTCTGCGGTCTGAGTTCTTTTCCTGTTCTAAACTTAAATTCGTTCTAACAATCTCAAAAGCCAACGTCATTTCAATAGACATCCCACGCCCAATTCGCGATTTACCTGTATTGCTAAGAGTAAGCTAGCAAAGGATTATTACCGAATCAGATTTAGTAGCGAAGGTAATCGAGCTTTCATCCGGCAGCAATCGTGTGTCTATCCTTGAATTACCACTCAATGCCACTTCGCTCCGCCTTTCGGCGCAACTAGACTCAATCCTTTGCTTCCAGCCCAAGAGCATTAGCAGCCGCCCACGACTCCAGACTGTTGCTCTTACTTCTCTGGATTGAGTAATGAAGAAAATTGTTTTGTTGATTCGCAAGGACGCGTATCTGGCCTCAAGAAAAGTTGCTTTGGACCAGTCTGGATATGTTTCCAAATGGCGGCCACAAATCAAGCTCAGCCCGTTGGGTCTTTATGTAACAACATAAATTGCTTGAACTTAGTTCCCAAATTCGGCTTTCCTTTTCCTCACTAATCATCAATACACCAAAATTTAGCTCGGCGGCACCTTCAGAAGTAGCCTCTGCCGGAGTGTATTGCACATGTCTTCCTGGGGCAAAATTAATTGCTCCTTTCATTGATCGTAATCAATGAGTACTTCCTCATTTTCAAGAATGGATTTGCTACCTCAACGATATTCGAAGACGTGGCACGGTCTATAAATTCGATAGGAATATTTAAGAGACCATCAAAATCAGAAGGAAATGTCTAGATTGCGGTCTCATAAAGGGTTATATACTGTTCTCGTCCATTTTGGCTGAGTTGGTTATCCATCGAAGTGATTTCACCTCACCACGAATCTTTTACCTGGTGAACATCGGGGATCTGATAAAGCGGTGTTTTAAAGCCAATCCGATTGAAAATTTAACGCCTTCAAACAAGGCAATAGGATCTTCCCTATACTCTGACTATTTTTGTAAAAAACCACAGCGGGATACTCCATAAAGGTCTTTGAATTACAAACTGTGGGTTAGCGTCGAACGCTTGTTTCACGTGTAGACGTCGCGTTGAAATAGGTTCTCAGGTTTACTTCTGATTTCAATGTTTTTTCGAACGAAAAGCATTTCCGGGATTCACATTACCTTTGAAAGACACACTCGTCTCTGGACTTGCTGCTGAATTGATATTGGAGGAATCAGCAGGACTTTATGGTCTTCCTCCAGGAGATATCGCTAAGTCTAATTCTGGAATTCATTAGAATTTCCGTAGCGAAGTTCTGTTTCTTACTCGAACAGGGATCAAAGCCTTTGGTTTTGAATGACCTCCCGTTATTTTGTTGTTCATCGTTGCTGACTTCCATTTTTCTCAGTTTGATTTACAGATCTGCAGTACCATTCTTGGTCTTCGGTCACCAAGCTTTGCCTATGTAATGTGCATCAGTACATAGGCAACCCAATAGTGGATCACTATTCGGCGCCGCTATTTTAGTTGGATAGGACTTTGGTATGCGGAAGTTTCTGCTTGCTTCGAATCCAGCTGTCCTGAAAACATATTTGAGACTCGTTGATACTCAACAACTGTTCAAACTTTCCCATTGATTTTCCTATAGCGACTTGCCTGACGTCTTTACGAATGTGTATAATCCGCATTTTCACTCCCAATGGCACCCCCACGCACGTATCCTTTTTTTCTACCGCAACCTGCCTTCTAATGCGCGTTCCCTCTCAATCACCCTCGCACCAAAATCACACAACACAAAAAATCCTGCTCATCTCCATACCTAGACCGAATAAACACTCATTCAGATTGACGGCTCGGCTAACTCTTCATCTTGCAATCTTCCCCTTTTCTAGTACAATATGCCTTAATGGGCTGCCCCCTCTCGCGCACTGACTATTTTGGCAAAGCCATCTTATAGTTTGGGGCTCCATAGATAACTCGTCCCAAGTCCGAGTGGAATTGGCTCAGGCTTGGGTCTTAACAACTTTTCATGTAGCACAGCGAAATACTTACAGGAGCGAAGGACTGGTCTCGCATGCACTTCTACTTAAAGCGGGAATCTGGGCTCGCATACGCTTGATTGAGAGACCATTTTCATTTTCTAGCAATCCTGCCGAAGCAGGCTGCATAGGGATCATTTGGGTAATGTCTGCCATATATATATCCTCCAGTTTCAAACCACCCCTGCTGTCCACTTCAAGTGCCCACAAAATAATTCATTAGATCATCCGCAAGCCTTTAGCTAGAAGCGGTTGGCGGCAAAACATGGCAAAAACCTTTCCCCCAGCTCGATCTTGCGGTCCACGTGGCTTATAAATTATTAGGGGGAATTTTATCTAACAGCGCAAATGGACGTAATCCATTCGTCGGTCACCGCATTTGGATTGTCTAGGCTGGGGTGAAATTAAATTGTCTCCCGGATAGGAAATGGAAGATATTTTTTGATTACTTTTTTCTACCGGGAACCGGGTCAGCAAAACTTTATCTGCAGGTAGTATCCAGTGATGGGAAGTGGCATTGCCTTTCGCTATTTTTTATAGATATAGCTTCTTTGTCTCGTACTGGGAATATCTGCACCTTTTGAAACAATCGGTATTCTACCAGGATCAGAACACTTTGCTGGAGACGGAAACATCATCGTACCCTCGGACGATTCGAAAGAATAAAATTCAGGCTGTTAGTCTTTCAGCAAAACCTGGCACCGACAGTTAGGATTCGCGTCTTAAGCCAGTGTGGGCCCAACTTGAAAAAGGTATTGGCTATTCCGTGGCACAACTACGAGTTCACCGTTAATATTTTTCATGTTCAAAACGCTGGATGAAGAAGTCATGACGAGAAAATTAATCTTCTAAGTTCCATTATCTGTTTTTAGCGGGTAAAAATTAAGCTATTTGTCTACTTTCTTTGCCAGGTTTCTTCGAAGCTGATGTACCGATGATAAAGCAAAATACTGTATATGCCTAAGCCAAAAGTCACAGGAGCAGTGCAATCTGTTCTTTCAGGGCTTGAAAATCCGCTTGGACTGTACCACTTGCTTCTATGTTAAATCGTTGACGTTACTATTCCTCCTAATAGGTTTGCCCATGACCTTTGAAAGCCTAAATGCAGTAATCTCATGGTCTTAGCATCTTGCATCATTTCGCAGCGCTTACCATATATGTGACGCCTCACATTTACCAACCAACAAGGCAAATCCGCACGAAGACCTAATTGCACCACAAGCCAACTTTAAATAAGGCTTGGGCCCAATCTTGGCAATCGCATGTTGCGATCTTTTACTTCACAGAACCCACGGCATAATTAGTGCAGAGCAACCCACTGTTAACCACACCATGACCTTCGAGTCAGCCGTTGAATTGGACAATACCACCGGCTGTAGGCAAGAGTTGGACCGGACAGAGGTGACTGGTTTTAATGCTGCATTGGAAATACACACCTAAGGGAAAGTCCCTGCTTTAAACGTAACGGACATTGACGGGGAATTGTAACTGAAATCTTCGGTGGAAAGACGGCATGAGTGGTTATTTCTTTAGTCGCCTTCAAAACTTATATTCCCAGATCTCACCAGCATTACTCATGTGGCCGATTTGGAGACCTTTCGCATCACTGCCACCATATCTCCAGTGCTAAGCGCCGCCAGCATTTGTAATAATTTCTATGACGGGTTGCAATGCATTCACTAAACTTCTACTCTGGAAGTGGAATTCCATTCGAGCGGTCCTAGGATTGTCTTGTCCCCAGCATAGCCAGATTTCCTTTCACCTTGGTCTGAATCAAAAATTTTCCTTTGATCGTCATGAGCCTTTCAAAAAGGACCCTAAATCCACGACCATTAGCAACATGATATGTGAACTTTTACTTTTCCAAGTATCTGCTAGGTCATTTGCAAAAGAATCCACGTCAAAATTTACTTGGATCCACATATTGCTTGGAAGCCTTTTTTGTTGTGGCTCAGGCCTTATATTCGATGTAGATTTTCAACGCAGCATGTCTACTAAAAGAGGGGGCGTCGAAATTTGAATATCGAAGGCAGGCGCCTTTATTCAATGGCGCTATTCGCTTCCCAGAACAACTTGAATCCTTGTCAACGATTTTCCAAAGCTTCCTCTTTGCTGTGATTTCCATAATTCCAGCACTTTCCTTTCACCGTCTCTTCTTAGCTCCCTCTCTCTCTCTATCACCACATGCGGCCCTCTAACCTTCCGCTTGACCATCTTCAGCTACACCTTCAAGCCTTGCAATCCTTTTCCGAAGTTAGCAATAAGCATCTCCCTCTCACATTGCGCCAAACCATCTCGCCTTCATTCACTCAACGTCTCACTCAGGCATCAGAACAACACCGGTGGAGTCCCTTACTTAGCAGCCCTTCACGTCAATCCCCTTCTCCCCCTCCTCGCTAGGCAGTAAGCCCCAGTGCCTCTTCTTGTGTAGCAGTGCATTTGGAGAAATCCATTAATTGATGGTGTTGCTACAGGATTTCTAAGGATTCTCACTGGGATGAGCCAATCGAACAAAATTATTGGGAACATCCAGCAGATTGAGCTACTATTTCTTTTTCGCCCTTTCTATTCGGATCAAAGGCAATCGGAATATGTGGTCGGAAGCCGGCGTCACTCTCACACCACTTTTCCCGTCTCGTGCTGCACCATACTCCAGTGCCAATCCTTTGGGAGCGAGTACAGAAACCACGTGTGGGCAAGCTACGACAAAATTGGGTTTATTCCAAAGATTTCCTGGCTTTGCAGCATGTGGAAAATATCGAATCGATCTGATCTGGCATTCAATTGAACCAGGATTTACTCAATCCATTCACAATGATGTCTCCACGATCAAGCCACCTTGAAGATTAATAACGCTTAATTGGTCAGGCAGTAAGTGGAATACTTGGTGGAGAAGGCTGCACATAGCAAGGATTTTTCTTTAGCGGCGTGTTTCTTCCAGTTTTATGCCTTTACAAGGGTTTTCCACTGTATATCTGCGTTCAAAATAAACAGCAAGCGCATTCAACTTCTTGTTAAAATAGAGCCATTTTAGTAATAACGTCTCCATTTCATTGATATATTTTTGATTGGTAGCGGAATTAATATATTTTCGACTACAAAAGTACGCTATTGAGCCATTCTCTTTTTATGTTAGTTTAATATTGAAAAGGCCTCTTAAAGTACCTGGATGAAACTGGATAGCGCGGCTTTCCTCCTTCAAGGCTCTCCCGGAAAGACTTCATCAATAAATTTTAGACCCTTTAAATCACAAAATCCCATCAGGACTCGGCTGCCATCCACCTAGATCTGTCCTATATACAAAGCTGATACTTGATCTAAATAGCGGAATTGTTCTAATACCAACTCCGAACTTTCCCCAAGGACTAAACCTATACTTTCACTTGGATGACTTCATGGGCTGTCACGACGAGCATGATGTCAAAATCGTTGCTTGGCTTGTTTGTGCAATTCTTCCGCAGAAGACTCAGCCAATTACTAAATGTGCTAGCGTCCGTGATCGCTGTGAAGTCGATTTTTACCTCAACGGTGAACACCTTTCTGTAGAACTGGAGTCGGATTTCATGCGATTAACAAAAACTCTCGTTAAACTATCTCCCAGTAACACTATGCCTCTACGTACTAGCCCACTAGCTACTCCATTAAATTCTACATACGTTATAGCAACTGAACCCCACTCGTAAATCCCCCCCGAAACACCTAGGAAGGTCTTTTTCTTAGGTTCGTTCAGGCGACTTCTTCACCATAATCTTCCTGGCTGTACGCCCGGACTCTGTCTATACCTGCCAGCGACTCACCTTTGACTCCTCCTGGCACGAACGAGATTAAGTTGTGGTCTGACTCGTTTCTCTCTATTCGTATTTCGAGAAAGCTTCAGCCAAGCTCTCTCAGACAAACGCGCAATCGCTGCTAACCGCAGAACTCGCGAGCTCTTTCTTGATCTTCATACTCTACTTCTCAAAATTAACACACTCTACACCTCGCCCTCTGCGCGAGAACATCCAATCCCTTCTTTCGCCATCATCCTATTTATCGTCGTTGTAGACCTCCTGTATTGCCGCGCTAATACTTGACAAAAACCTCGCGGATCTCCGGGCTTATTTAATTTTCCAGGAGGGGTCATATTGAAACTCGCGCTCCTGCTACCTGCCCCCCGCCCATCATAACTCATGGCGTGTGCCGCGCTCGCGCCATCTACCTCCATTCCTTCGAACCCAAAAAGGTGTGCGCAACTGACGGACGGTATCGTAAGCTTCGGGCATGCATGAGCATTCTTGCCTTGCCTTTGTAGCACGTCGCTGGCCCTCTGAAGAAACCCAAACTACTCCAAGTTGACTTGGCAATTGGACCTACATCCAAATAAGGCGAAGAAATCCTTTCATTCAGGCACTAGTAAAAGGATTTAATTGCTCCTATGTTCATTGGTGCAATCCTGTATTTTTTCGGAATACGGAGGACCTTTTAAAGTCTCATTTGGGGCTTCTGGAAAGAAGCAAATTGGGTTTGACTTGTTTACAGAAGACAGTCTGAAGTTGGAAAACAGAAATTAGAAGATTTTGGATTGGCTTCCAAAGTGAAAATTTGAACTTGGAACTGAATCTTTATTTTCATTTAAGTGGCGTCTGGAGAGATCTGACCAGATCAGCCAATTTGAATGGATCGACCCACTTCCACTTTTCTTGCCAAATTGCTTATCTAGCCTCCCTAGGCTTAAGCACATTTAAGGATCCGGTAGCGTCGAGGCAGAATAGTGGGAGATTCCAATCCAAAGACTTAGGAAGGTCGACTCTTAGTTATCTTACTTCCAATCTCGATCACATTCTCCCAAAAATCATTAGCACCACTTGACACGGGCGACAGTAAAAGTGCGTTCTCTAATGCTAAGGCTATGGACTTGAATTTAGGAGCTTTATCAAAAGGCAATTATTGTCCCATAGTTATATTATCAGATCTATATAGGTAAATCAATTCTGAGTCTCGGAACTCCACACACCACTGATTTTTTTGTTTTACCGCAAACGGCATGACCATTGACCTGCTTAGGTCTGTCACATTAATGGAAGCACTGCCTGGGACACGAACTATTCCGTGCCCTCTGCAAGGCATTGTAAAGGAAGTAGGGCTTGCTGTTGCCTGAGTAGCGAAGATGGAGAGAGTACCATAAGGATTTGAGGCATCTTCCAATGGATCAAATCTCTGATAAATTCGGAGTACAGTATCAGGCTGAGATAGCTATCCTTCCATCTTTCCATAAAAACACTTTCGTGTCCAGCGGAAGGACTCCTGCTCTTTTTCCTCTCGCCAATTAGCGCTTCATTCCCTTAATTCAGACTGTAGCAGCCTCCTACACCGCCACTTTCAAGGGTGCATTCAGGTCGATTTTCCCGGCAGGGATGCCCAGCTGCTTGATTGATGGCTGGTATTCCCTTCTAGAGAAAATATTTTCGTGAACTTAGAAGGGTTCAAAAATCTGGCTTTGCTGTAATTAATGGATGGCAGAACCGATTCGTTGGCATGATTGAGAAAGAGGTTGTTGATATAGCATGAATAAGACTCCTTTTGTGCATTGTAAACTTCCCACTCTCGGCACTTGCGACACGGCCCCCCTCCCCCCCACTAATTTGTCCCTACCCTTCCATTAATCGCAAATTCAACTTGCTTCCAGGAATTGCAGTTAATCAGCCCCCCGCGCCCCGCATCAGCTTCCATTTATTTCTATTCGCCTTCTTTTGCAGAGATATAATGACCGCAGAACGATCCAAGAGCTCATGCGGTCGACTCTGTGCACTTCCTGCGCACGAATTAATATCTCCCTTGAGCTGACAGGTTTGCGAAAGATCAATCTGGCCCTCGACTTCTACTCTCTACGCTCCGCCAATATCGAGATTGGCTGGAACGGTAGAAATCAAAATAATTTGACTTGGACCCAAACAGTACTTGCCCAAACACCCCCCCCCTCTATATGCTCGCCCTCTCACTTCAACTCGGTGGCGGCCCGCTTACAACTCCGCTTCTCGCGGGTCTTGTTAAAACCTCTGCTTTTACGAACTCAAATGGCTCGTATTTCACCTGCTTCCGAAGTCGCGATTAACTTTTCAATTCTGTAGAATCGAAAAACCTCTCTTCACTGCCAATCTTGTGATATGTCTTCCTCATATGTTCTTCTCCCTTTAGCACTCTCCCTAGCTCGCCCGCTACACTGGATCTGACTCTGCCGGTAGCTGGCATTGCCACCTCTCTGGACAACACTTTTGTCGTAGCCGGAGGTACTTTTTCTTTCAATTTCACAGATTCTTCTACGACTTATTCAAGTTCGAATTTTCTTTGGATACAGGCCTACATATTCCGCAGCAATACACACTCAGAGCGGAACCTGGATCCCCAGCTCAACTTCTCTCTGAGGAGCGCCTCCTCGGCCCTCTCCTTGCGGCTCTGAAATCTTTGAAATGTGATTTGGCCGAGGCATCGGTATTCGCTCTTGTCAATAAAGGACTTGTCTCGGCTTGAATCACTCTCCTCTCGAACTTGGTCATAAAAAATTCGGCTAACCCACGATTTAATAAGTCCTTTCTCTCCTCTCTCTTTACACAACAATTTATAGTTAGTGCCTTCTTAGCAACAAACACACTACCTCCGCTGCCTCACTCTTCAAAAAACACTTCAAATCTCCTTCACTAGCCTTCAATTTCACAAAGACCCAATCTCACGCCCCTTTAAAAATAATACTCTTCAAAGCTCCCCAATTACCCATATATTTGGAGCGTAAACCTCTGAATATAGTGCTGTACTTTTAATTTTTAAAATAATATTAAGCGCTAGTCATTTTAAAAGAATTCATGTTAGCAGATCATATAAAACATAAAATATCGAAAAGCCAATAAACCAGAAAAATCCAACTTGATATGATAAAATATCCATTTAATTGTTACTTTCGATTCCTACCACAAATTCTCATCGAAAACAACCGGTTTTTTTGGGGTGCTGACCTTTTTAATCCAACGCGCATTTTCGATACGCCAAAAATCCAGAATTATCGTTCTGAGTCTCAGCAAAATCTTCCGGCTGTAATTGCATTTACACTTCATAATCTCCAGCCCCAATCTTTACCTAAGCGATACGCGAGGGATAAAGGGCTGAGCTTCGGCACGCTTGCGCAAGGATAGGCGGGCAATTTTATTTTGAGTTGTTGGGCTACGCTCCCACGGTCCAATTATCCCTTCGGGGTGAAACTGGAAATCCATCTGACTATTGAGCAAAATGAAACCGGGATGATGAACTCCTCGCGCCAAAAGCTTGGTCTCCCCCGCTCTCAGGTGCGAGACAAAATAGTAAGGAGTATCTCGAAAAGTGTTGTCAACTACGTGAAATCCGGGAATTTGCTCTGAGAACCCGCCAACTCGGCGCTTTGCGCTTAGGCAAGTAGTGGCAGGAAGGTATTTGTTCAAACAGCAGACACGGTGGAGGCCCAGCTCCGATGATTCGTGGTTTCTCTCCCACTCGCACGCTCTATCTGTTAGACGCGCGTCGCTCCTTCGAATCACGCCACTTTTCAGAGTCGCGCACAATCTCCCATAATGTAAACAATTTCCTCTTCGACCCCATTGCGCTAGCGTCCACACGAGATTCTCTGCTCTTGGGCCTGGCCCTCAGTTAACTCTCATGGGAGTGATGCGACTTGGTTGCCCCCGCCCACCCCCCCCCCCCCCCTGCCCCTTGTCGCCTGGCTCTCCTCACCCACGTGTGGTGGTGTGTGTGCAATTCACATGGTCTGGACTAGCTCAGCTCACGTTTTGGCTCAGCGCCAATTTATGAATTTCACGCGTCATGCTCACTATACGCACTCTCCTGGAATCTGGAAAACATGGCATTATTAACAAGCATCACCCGATTTGATTACGGCGATCTAAAAATGGGAAGTTTTGGACCATCTGACTACCTGAGGCCATTCTATTTGGGATTCAAGATGGTGTAGAATTTCATTGTCCTTGTTGCAAAACCCCAGACCCTAAAGTTCAAATCCTAGCGCTATGATCAATTCAACTCGATGCAAAGAAAATTCCAAAGCCCTTCAGAGAAACGAATAAGCTATGGATTCATTTACAGGTCAAACTGCTTATGTGCCTGATCTGATGATCGATTGATTCGAATCTGAAATGGCAGGTTACGCTTTTGCATTTGGGGCTTATGGTTCCACAAAATCTGGATGATGAATAATTTTGGATCATGCACCAAGTGATCCAAACTATTTTGATCAAGTTGATATTAAGAGTCGCACAAGCCAATATTTTGAAGACAGCAGAATCGATAGAAGACTGAGAAACCTAAACCAACACACGAACTGAAAACGTACAAGCTTATTCAGGCAAATGCTGATTTTGTGAAAAATAATTCAAAAGAAAGCTTTATTAGCTATGGTACGGAAACTCGTCTCACAACGAGGTGACCGTCCGAAAGGGATACGGGAAAACCTAAGCTCCCTAGCCATCAGTCCTGCTTACACTCGCTATCCACAATCCTCTTGGTTGCCGCTGCAGTCTATGGGAGCTTGCATAAACCGTAGATCTCCAAACAGATGAGTTTCAAACTGGAATTCGATTTAACAATTACATTGAATCCTGAACGCTGATTACTGAGCATCAATCAAGGGCTTCTTACCCTCTCCCCTTTTCCACAAGCTCCCAGTAGCTTCGGTGCCTTGACAGGTGTTTTGGGGTTAATCTATTCACACGAAACCTTCACTTTTTACGATATCACCGAACCTTCTCAACAGGCTTCGTTGCAACCAATGTAAAGATGATATGGGAGAAGTTTTATGATTCACAACCGAAGAAATCGGTAGTTCGTTACCAATTCAGACTGGGAACCTGAGTATGCTTATTTAATGGGCAGAGTTGGGATATAATAAAACACTTCAACCAGTGCTTCAAATTTGGACATTAGTGGCTATTTACACCATTCTTCAAGATGCCATGGGCACGTAGGCCAGTTTACCGCTTAATGGCGAATCAGTGGAAGTTGATTATGATGGCGTTCCAACAGTAATGTGTTTAGCAATCCAAAGAAATGCAGCTTCCGCCAGAAGTAATGGGAATTCAAGCGGATTTGAAGTAGCCAATCACGTATTTCTTTGTTTCTCTCGCTGACAATTGCAGAAAGGAACCGAAGAACTTGACGGATTGGAAAGCACCGAGCCCTTCAAGACCATGCCGCCCCTGCTTTTGGTATGATTGACAAGATTACCTATGCAAAAACACAAAAATTTAAGCTCGTTTTAACTAGTCAATATAGCGCTGAGGGTGAATTTTGAAGATATGACCGTGGAAGGAGAAAGGCAACAACCACAACTCTACGCAAAAGACTTCAATGGAAAACTTCTCCGAGTTTGACTATTTCCATTTGAATTCCTCTTATCAGCTTTAGTCGATGGCTTAGAATCAATGTGGAATGCGGAAAATATCCGAGACTGAGATACAGGCCGTATAGTTCAGGACTTGCAGCTCCTGGCAGAAACTTTTACTTTTTCTATAATAAAAGGAACTTTTGATTAAACTAACATGCTATCCCAAGTTAAATAGGGCAGTTAAGGTTTAGTATGATAAAAATGTATAGAGGTCTTTAGCCACCAGTCATGCTATTATTCGTCTTCATTTCGTTGCTTCCTATAGGTTGTGGTATTTTATTGCAATGACCCTGTGGTGCGGACCTCGGTTTGGGTTAAAGACTTCAAATATTCGTTCATTTGAGACCTTGGTCATTAACTAAGCAGCGGCAAGCGAGCTCAATCCGACTACTCCGCTTCCATACGACCAGATTTTTCAGAGTCTTTCGAATCTCCTAGAAACTCAACCCTACCGCACTAGAAACTAGATTCCTTTCCAAAATGATTCCAGGAGTAGCTTTCGCTTGTAGCCAGTCTCTCCCAAAATCAGCACAGCAGAGGACTGGCATACAGCTTTTAAACTCAAAAGAGCTAACGCTTGGAGATTGGAACAGTATTTGAAAGTAGGGTCAGACATCTCGGAATTCTTTCGAGATTAATTTATTTTTTCGAGGAAAAAACGTTTATCCTCTCGAATCTTTTTTCAAAGAACCCTATAACGACTTTATTCAAGAGGATCTTTTCCAACTGGGCTGGAAGCAAGAACCCGTAAAACAAAGAGATCATCTGGAATTTAGTATCCGTATTTTTATGAACATGGATGGAAAAGAAATTTAACGCTCAATAATGAATTCTAAGTATCAGATAAGGGAAAGATTCAAAACCCTGACGAAAATCTTGTTTATTTTTCTTTAGATTATTCCAAATAATCCTTTACTTTTTGCGATCAGTTCAAGCCCAAATTCCACTTATGTGGAAAACAGCTGATCAGATTTCCGTCACCCAGACGCCATATCAAAAGAAATCATCGAATTCCCATTGATGAAATTAAATCTAGATGGAATTGGGCTTGTTATGCAGGAAAGGCAAATCCCTTAAAAGTTACAGTGCAACCCAGGGGAGGCCGATGGCTTTTCCAAATTGATGAAAATAGAAACCATTTTGGCTTTGCGGAATATGACAAAGCCTCAACTGATTCAAGTGCAACTGCCCTAATCATGGATAAACCCTCTCCCGCTTTCGCAGTTAGTATCGACCCCAAGGATTGCGGGATAATCGGTAATCCTAATGTAGGTAAAGTCAACCATCTGTCAACAATTGGACAGGTTTGAGTCAGAGATTGAAACTACCAGGGACAGTCACGTGTAGCATAAAAAAGTGGGTTTGATGGTTACAAAGGCAATCCTATTCATATCATCGATTTTTACCAGGGTAGGTACAGTCTTTTAGCCCAAAATTCTGAAGATGAAATACATCGCCAATAGAGTATTAAGCCAAACTAACCTCGCAAGGAAAAAACCAGAGTTGGTTGCTGATGGGTACGATTCAAGTCAGATTATCAAGAGGATTATTCCTCGCTACAGCAAGTCTTGAAGTCGATGCTTGGTTTGAGCCTTTAGCCATAGTTCGTAAACATGGCAGATCTGCCACCAATCGCATATAACGATCTTAGACATTTGAAAATTTTTAAGGCGCTTGGAGTACATCCTAAGTACAGGATGGCCAGAGGGGAAAAAGGACTAGATCAAATCAGAGAGGATTAATTCATCCCGGGAAAACTTTAGTCTCAAACAAGGGAAGTTCATGTGCCATATATGAAGTCCCACGTGCGGGCAAGTACTACTTGACGAGGTGCAGGTTCCAAATTCGACCTACCAAATATCCAAGCTTACCAAATGCTCCGATTTGGAGAGTTAGATAGAGTAATTCCCTAGGAAAATCGAGAATTGTATCAAAATTCAAAGCTGAAGCTGAATTTGACTTGAGTGCCGCCAGCTAGAAGAAAACGAAAAATCCGCTATCGAAAAAATCACTGAAGATGTAGAAGCGCAGTCGTTAAAAGAAATTCCCTGATCGAATCGACAGCTGGGAACCTTGATATGTAATTTTCCTCTTCACCCGGGTATTTGGCTATGTGGATTGGGGCGCAGCAATTCTTTTAATCATATTTCAGGCAATTTTTGTGGGTTTCTAGTACTCATGGATCTTATGATTAGATGGGTTCATTTGCGAGAGCTTTCAGGCAGTAATTTTCGGGAGATATATGCTGCTGGCCCCATTCAGCAAGTTTGATGTTCGAGGTTATTCATCAGGTTAATTTGGCTGGTGTAGTGGATATTCATTCCCAGATTGCGATGCTTTCGGTTTTTTAGCTATTCTAGCGAGGATACCGGGATACATTGTCCGGGTAGTTTCTTAGATGGATCGCTGGATGCGACCATTATGGATTCATTGGCAAAAAGTGGTCACTGTCCCATTAATCTCTGTGGTTGTAGGCATATAGCATACCTGGGGTAATTGGCCGCTTAGAAAATATCGGGAAACTTGAATAAGAAAAGAGATCAGTCACGATTCGATGTCACTATTCCACTTGGATGAGTTCCGGCTCTGCCTCAGGCTTCCACGTGTATCATTGATGAGCTTTGCTTCTTGCCAAGGCTTCCACAGGGGTAGCTGACTTTTTGATCCGCGCTTGAGTAGGTCGCGCGCCTGAATAAGAGTCGTATTGGGGTTTATCAATTAGGATTAGACCCTTACTGGTCTTTACTTTTTAGAATCATGGGTGTACTGGTACACCGCATTAACTTCGTTGGAAAAATATTTGTGAAGGGACTACATGAAAAAAAGTTTTTTTTCTCATGCGTGCTGCAGCAGCTTCCGTGCTTTGACCGCGCGTTCCACCCGATGGTGGTTAGCCGGAATGTTGTCCTTTACCGATGTTTTATAACAAAGTCCAAGACATTTGTCATGGAAGGCTGGAAAAGGTTCAATTCTTGCGCGATTATCAGTGAATTCTGTGGATGTGCTCTCGGCTTTCGTATGGGACGCCACAAGTTAGATGGAAATTGAAATACGGAATAATCAGGCGAGGCAAAAAACACTTGCCACTGCAACCAAAATCCAGAAGCAGAAGAGCAGATTCAGGGCTTGGACCTCATCCCTCTTGCTGGGAAAAAACTCTTTATCGGGTTATGGGTCTCGAGGGATTCGAAACCGGTAAATCCGCCGCATTGGGCTAGGCTACGACTGGAAGAAAGAATAGGAATCTTTGTTGGCGTGATTGTTCCTTTGGGCCGCGCACCGTGAGGTATTTTGTGTGTCTCGATTGCTACGAATTCTACTCGTTATTGGGGGAGGAGATTCCAAGAGAGATGATTTGACTATTCGCCCCAAAAAGCTTCAATCAGCAATCGCGCCCAATCGTTGACAAGGTAGTAAATATGCCCCGGCGTTCTTCCTTAATGGTTATTTTTTTTGATGCCTTTGCGAGTTGCAAATGGCATGGTATTGTGGGCGGGTTAGTCTATCGGGCGAAACTTAAAATAAGTTGGAGGAAATGGGGCCGTTGATTGGGTGAATTACCCAGACGGCCGGTTAGATTACTTGGTTTATAGCTTATTATCAGCGATCAATTTAGGTTTGTAGCCAAAAATTTTTTTTTAATGCTTTTAGATGTTTTTTTTTCCAGGAAAAAAAAAATTTTTTTGGCCCTAATCGGGGGAAGAAAAAATTCTTCCCCTTTTTCCCTTTG
>Ga0163217_1004476_pt1 | contig 16441 bp, 27 predicted proteins | sample SynspAceP_FD_185933 | JGI IMG/M metagenome (GOLD analysis project Ga0163217, IMG submission 185933) | Saline lake microbial communities from Ace Lake in Antarctica - Synechococcus sp. Ace-P (PacBio error correction) | ecosystem: Environmental > Aquatic > Non-marine Saline and Alkaline > Saline ... | reverse complement strand
AGCCAGCCAAGCGAGCATGACGCTTGATTCACGCTGCCGCCGCCTGCAGCCACCGGCTGGTGCCGAAGGGCAGTTGGCCACGTTTGGCTGTCCACCGCCACCAACCGGAGCGCTTGAACGGTCGTTTAGGCGATGCTCGGATTCATGGGCCTTGGTTTGGTCTGGAGTGGCAGGGTTGCGGCCATGGGTTGCTGGCGTGGCCCTGAGTCCTGAATACCCGTTTTGCTTGCGGCTGTTGCCCTGCTTGGCTTAGGTCTTTGCTGCTTTAGAAGCCAAGGCCAAGGCCCAAGGCAAACCTGGCTATTCCGCGGCAAGCGCTTCACGATGGCCTCTGACGCCCAAGGGGCCCGCCGGCTTGGAACCAGATAATGTTGCCCAAAGCTCTGGCGTGAGCAAGCTTGGCAGGCGAAGCAACAGGAAACCGGCGCTGGATCCGATGCGGCCGCTTCCAATGAGCTGCAACGCAGGCTGGCCAGGGGATGGCACACCAAGCTGCTGCTCTCCACCCGCCGATGGCCCTCAGCTCGAAAACCGTTGGCATTCCCAGCAAAAGGACCGTCTGACGGTCTGCGTTCTCCCAGCCCAGGTGGGTTGGCCCGATGGGGTGCCGTTTTTGCGGCTACCGGCAAAGGCGGCCTTGCAAGTTCCCTTGCAGGTGCACGAGATCATCGACCAGGTGCTGGGCCATCCGCGAGGTGATTGCAGCAACGCCCCAGCCACGTGGTGTTCATGGGCATGGGCCGAGCCCCTTCTCAACAACCGACAGCAGTGCTGAGGCCGATTCAACTCCTCTGCAGCACCTGGGCATGGCCCAGCGCCAGATCACCGTGAGCACCGTGGGCGTGGCCGGCCAGATCCGAAACTGGCGGCCTTGCCACGAGCGCCTGGGCCGCAATCAGTTCACCCTGGCGGTGAGCTTGGCATGCCCCCGACCAAGCGCTTGCGCGAAGGAGCTGATCCCCACGCCCAATGCCTACCCGAATTGGCCCAAAACTTCTTGATGATTGCCAGCCACTATGTGACCGCCACCGGCCGGCGCATCCAGCTTTGAATACATTCCTGCTTGGGCGGCCTCAACGGACCACCCCCCGCCAGGCGGCGCGGCCCTGGCCCAGTTGCGGCTTGGCGCGGTTCCAGAGCCATGTGATTTGATCTGATCGCCTACAACCCGATCGACGAGCGAAGATTTCAGCGCCCCAGCCCGGCAGCGTTGTGCGCGCGCCTTCAAAATCTGCGCTGGAGCTGCGCCATGTTGGCGGTCTGAGTGGTGTTGCGCGCCAGCGGGACTGGACGAAAAAAATGCGCTTGGCGCCAGCTCCGCGGCGGCGTGGTGCGTGGGGTTAAACGGTTTGGCTGTTTGCAGGTGTTTAATCAGTGATGGGTTGTGGCTCCGCTCTCTCAAAGGCAGCTTGGCACACGGAAGTGCGGTAACCAGCTCGTAGCCAGCTCGCATGAAACTTTCTTGCCCACCGATCAAACTCTTCCTGTTGTACGAGATGCCAAGCGACTTCGGGTTGGCGAAGTTTCGAATTTGGGAACAGGTAAGGCACTTGGCGCGCCCGCGAACGGAGCGTGACGACCTTTTCTTGCGCGGAGGAGCTTGAAAGCGGCAGGGATCTACTTCTTGCTTGGAACAAATCCCGATACGGTGGGAATCCTTCAGGCTTATAATCGGTTGAAGCTGAAGTGATCAGAGATCCCCGGTTGATTGAAGCAACACAAGCCAAGCTTTTGGAATCGGAGCTCAGTCGTTGTCTTCTGTCAGTAGACGAAACCTCGACCAAAGGGCGCATGTTTGCGGTTCTTGGAGAAACCGTCTGTGGCAAGAACGAAGATTGCGGGGACGTGTACGAGCTCGGAAAATTAGTGAAACGGGAAGCAACCCCAAGTTGCTGAGTCGATCGTGGAGGAAAATGGAAGTTTATCTCTCCAAAATTAGGCAGGTGTTGCCCCAGTAACCTCGGCTCAGACTTGCTTGCCCCCATTGCTGGATCCGCCAGGCCCCACGAAGGATCAGCAAAACCTACGTTTTGCCAAGCATTGAAGAATGCTTTGGCGCCATGTGGCGTTGAGAACAGAGGACCCGGGTTTCGTTGTCTTTAAGCGATTCGGACGGGCTGTTGCTGGCCCTACGTCTTCTGCTGAGGCCAACCACCCGTTTGTTGTTGCTGAGACAAGAAGCTCATCAAAAACGGAAAACTCTGTCGAAAAAGGAGGGTGTCTTCGTCTTTGGCCAGAGCACAGAATTTTCGAGCCAAGTGCTGCAGCGCAGTGATCACGGGCGGTTGGGCCAAAACGTCTCACCGCATGGCGCGAATAAGTCTGGAAAAACGCTCAAAGGAAGGAAAAATAGAAGAGGTGCTGACCTCTCACGGTTGAGCTGAGCCACGCAACTGATATCCAAGTGGCGCGTCGCGAATCGGATCACAAAACGCGCGATCCACGGCCGTTGGCCCCTCCAGGGGTGGAGTCGCAGCATCAGCAGGAAGAAGAAAAGCCGGCAGGGCCGCCAAGGCCGTGAACAGGAAAAAGCTGGGCCAGCCTCACCTGCTCGGACCACCAAACCACTGCCGGGGCGGCCAGGATTGATCGGGCTCAGGCATAGGACCCCGGAGAGCAGGGCGTATTGGGTCGACGGAGAAACGGCGGATTGCACAGGCTCATCAGCAAGGCACGAACACCCGCTCCCACCATTCCGCCCGCCATGTTTCTCCAAAGCCTCACCGCCAACCCAGGCAACCCCGGCACCCCACCGCCCAAAACGGGCCAGCGGCCCCAGTAACTCAATTGCCAATCGCGCCGGCATTGAAAAACAGCCCACAGCGAAGCGGTTCATGCAAGGCGCGGCCAAAGCAAGGGCACGCCCCCCAAACACCGTGCGGCCATGGTGGCGGCGATGCCCCAGCCCGCCTTGACACCGTTCCGATCAGCTCCGGCGGCAAAGCCTTCCCTGGAATCAAGAACGGGCACCACATCCAGCCCCCAGCAGTCCACAGGGGGCCAGCGGTTAGAAAGCAGCCACAGTAAGAGGATCAGCAGCGCCCGGCTGCCGCTGTGCGGCGCAGAAATTCTTTCGGCCGGCCACACACCACCGCCTGGCGCAGGCTCGCACCGGATGGACGATCGGAGCCAGCCGTGGCGCCGCCAGCGCGTGAACGGCCACCACGGCCAGCATCAGGGCGGCGGCGGCCAGAAGGGCCACCGCCAGCCGAAGCGACCGGCCAGCACAAAGCCCGCCGGCGCGATCCGCCCAAACATTCGCCCCCCCGTATTCCCAGCGAAGAGGCCCCGAGCGCAACCACCGCCGGAGTTCGCTGGCGGCAGCAGGTCGGTGGGTTGCGGGTAGGCGTCCACGGGCAATGTCTGGCTGGCACTGACCACGGGCCAGGCAGCACCGCCATCCACTCCGATCCAGCGTCAGGCTGGCCGCATCGGAGCTGGGCCGCAGCAGGGGCCATGGGCCCCGATTCACCATCACCAGGGTGAGGCTGCAGCACCAGCAACAGCCCCGGACGCCGGTTCTGGCCATGCAAAGGCCAGCGATCCAGCAACGGCGCCCAGACATTTTGACAAGCGTGTAGGGCAGCTCCCGCCAGCCAAGCAGGCCGATCAGGCTGAGGGGCACGTTGCGGGGCCAGCAGCCAAAACCCTGCGCAGCCTGCTGCCCACCATGTAGGGGGTGCCGCTGGCCACTCCCCTGCGGCGGCCCACGGCACCAGCGCGAGCGGGCGTTCGCTTCCTGAATGACCGATTGTCGAGTCAGGGGCAGAGTTTTCAGGGGTGCCAACAGGACAGGCACAACTGGGCGAACCTATTGTTGCGTCCAGAATGCGACGGGAAACCCCGATCACGGCCTGTGTCCTTTCATCCGCTCCACCTTGGCTGCCGGGACCGCCGAAATCGTGCTGTTGTTTCGGCCTGGCCCTGTTCGTGTGAAGTGCCCGGGCTTGGCTGCCCGGGCGACATTGATGGCCCCGCGGCTCCTGCGGGATGAGCGGGGGAAGCAGAAGAAAAGCCCATGCCGGAATCTGTGGCCGCCGTTTTCCACCAGCCCCGCTGAAGCTGGGGCTTCGATTCCGAAACTGCTTTGGCCCGGGGAAAAGCTGGCCGGGAGAGCTGGCCGTCGATCCGCTTCAGCTTCGACGACGATTGAGCTCTCCAGCTCCGACATCGCCGCCGAGTGCGATCTCGGTCTTGAAGCTGCTCGACCCGTTGGCCGCACGAAGGACCGCAATTGGCAGGGGGTGCGGACTTCGGGGCGAAACAACCGCGAACCCCGCGCGCCATTTCAGCTGGCTGCCCCTGCTGAGCGAGCTGTTCGATTTTTCTGCGGATGCAAAGCTCCGTCTATGCACTGGCCGTAAACCCCCGATCGGCAGGCTGTGGAGCCCCTGCTCAGGCCTGCTGCAGAAACGACAGCAACGGTATGTTGCGCAAGGTGCCGTGGCCTGAGGCTGGGCCCAACTACCCCGGAGCCGGCCCGGTGTTGCTGCCGTTTGATCCGGGCCCTGGCAGGGGACGTAGCGCCGTTTGCGGCTCTGGGGCCGCCGAGGGTCCCTCGCCGATTGCCGCAGCACCGGCGCGGCCAAGGGGCCGACCAGGCCGCGGGTCAGCTGTTGCTTCAGCCTGCGGATCGACAGTGAAGCTGCGTCGCAAGCAACAGCGCCTGGTCGCTCGGACGTCTTTACGACCATCTCGTTGAGCCCCGTCAGCAGGTACTTGGTGGGAGGGCGCTTGGTGCTGGTGATGCTCAAGGACATCGACGCGACGTGCGCGATTGAGTCCAGGTGGCGTTGAGCAACTCGAAAGCCCCCGCCTTCCTGGAAGAAGATTCAAGACTGGCTGGTGGAAGGAGGGCCTGCTCAGCTGAATGGGGCTTGCTTGGCTGTTAAATCCACCGCTGGTTTCGGCATCTCTCAAGCTGAGCTGGAACCCGGTTATGTTGAGAGCCACGACTGAACTCGTTGATGTCTCAACACACATTCGTTTCGCATTCGGCCCGACGGCCGGGTGGAAGAAGAAGGTGCGATGGAAGGAGTTGTTGGGGGCCGCGCTGTGAACAGCTCACCGAGCGGATCGAGGGCCAGCTTTGGCCACTGTTCAGGCAGCGCCGCAGCACCATCCGAAGGCGTTCCAAGCCCAGCCCCCAGGACCCTGACCCCCAGCCTGCCCCTCCAGCAGTCGGGCCTCCTGGACTCAGGTCTGTTCCCTTCCTTCGTTCGCCAGCCGATTCCGATGTCCCACTTCAGCCACCGTCAAAACGGAAACTCAAGGATTCGCGACGCCCCTCCGTTGAGGTCCCTCCGTGACCTGGGCCATGAGGCCTGAACTCGGGTGAACAGCGTCGGTGCGGTTACCGCGGCCAGACCGTGCCGCCCGAATTGGCCCTTTTGCCCCAGAAGCGAAGGCGGTGACATCGGTTTCCGCTGAACCAGCAATCCGGCAGCTATGAGCTGGTGGGACTGACCTGACCTCTGGAAGCAGGCCGGTGGCGGTGGAGCGTTTCCGGCCCAGCTCACCCAGCGCTACGCCCTGCGCAGCGATCCTGGCGGGCCTCCACTCAGGAAGGTTTTCAGGTGAGTGACAGGTCGCAGCACACCGACGCAGCATTGAACTGGTGGTGACCCGCTGGACAGCTGAGTTGTGATGGATTCACGTTCGCTCGCCTTTCACCCGCCACCGGCCCAGGTCCGGTCCAGTGCCAGCGGCGAGGAAGCCGCTCTGGTTGGTTCCGCTTTCCGGGCAAAAAGCCGTCTGGTGAGAAGCCGTCTGTTATCGGCTGTCGCTCCTTGCGCCCATTGGCGGAAACACCTTTTTGGTTGGGAACCCTCTGGGGCCGCTCCCGCCGCCATTCCGCCAGGGACGGCAACAGCACCGGAAAAGATCCAGGGAGGCGATCGATGACCTTAGCCCCGGTCGACGCATTCACTTGGGTGGGGCCTAGAGAGGTGGCGGCCCTCGACGAGCATTTGCAGAATCAGGGGAAAATCCAGCCGCTTGGGTTGCCGTCTTTCCTCCCGCATGAAGCGCACCGCTTTCCCCGCCATTGAGATTTGTGCCCCACCCGGCGGTTTCGGGCGCACCGAATTGGCCCATGCCCGCTGCTTTCTCTGGCGGCATGCGCTTACCAGCAGAGCTGGAGTTGATCCTGCCCCGCTGAATTTCAGAATCACCTGCCCCACAAGCCAGGACCATGGTTCGGGCCACCGCGAGCGCGCCGTGGGCGTGCGGGATGCACCACATGACGAAACGGCACCGCCATTACGGCACCTCAGAAAGACCCAATTGGGGGCTGGCTCTTGCCCCGAGGAGGTGCCAGACCCCCAGCGCCTCCTGCAGACCGGAAGGTTCCACCCAACCCCAGACCCGGCCGTGTTCAAGGTCCGAACTGGAGCGCAGTTTCGGAGCGGCCTGGGAGCTCCAGCACCTGCACATTGCTGGCCTTTCATGGCCTTCAACCGTTCCCGCAGCACCTGGAGCCAGGACCTGCTCCCCGGTGTGTTGCCTGGGAGGTGGCCAGGCGTTAGGCAGCCAGCAGGGCCGGAATTCGGTATCGATCGGTCTCCACCCATGCGGCCACTGCCCCTGATTCTTGAGCGATCGAATCGGATGCCTTCGATTACATCAATTCTGCACTGTTGAGGTATTTCATCGCCGAGCAAACGGGCCCGGCGATTGATGCCGCCCGTTGCCCACGACATGGGCCTCTTCGGATCAGCCCCACGGACCAAAGGGGGCCACCCTGGCATAGCCCTTCGCCGGCGGTTTGAACGGAAAACTCTGTGTGCGCCGTGTGTTGCAACCCGATCGTGTTCAAACGATCTGTTCTGCCTCTCGGCTCCAGAATCCCACACGATCAGCTGGGGTTTGCGGCCCGGGGTCCGGCCCCGATTCTCGACCTTCAAACCTCGAAAGCCGTGGCGTTGCTTTGCCGGCAGGCTCCTCGCCTGTTGCCCGCCGATCCTGGAGCGCCTGGAGAACGCCGGGCAGAGGACCCTCGGCGCCGCCTGGCTGCGAGAGTTTGGTCCCAGGGGCATGCCGGAAAGTGCCCGAACCACGCCCGGCTGGCATCAACCTTGCCGGTTTGCTGCTATCATGGCTCCACAATCTTGCTGGGGCCTGGGGATCTGGAGAGCTACGGGCGGGCCCCGCTTGGCCTTGTTGGGGCCAGGGTGACCCACTGGTTCCCGGCGCCAATGCCGATGCGCTCGATCACGGCGTTTCTGAAGGGCGAGCTGCTTGCGGTGCTGGGCCGTAGCCCCTGGGCGCCGAGCAGATCCAAGGGGACCTCCTGCGCCGCCCTTGCGCCAGCGGCTGGGCAGCCCCAGCAGCTTCTGATCACCGGCGGGACTGACGATCTCCCAAAGGGACGATCCCAGGGCTCCCCTGTGTGTGGGGTCCAGAGGGACGCCGAAGTGGCAACTTGGCCGGTACGCCCACCGGGCCGGATAGCTGCCGGGCAGGGGGCCAGGGGCCGGGCACCACGGCGTGGCGCACGCCACGAGGCCGATGGGAAGGTCGCAGCGCCTCCACCCGCTCGGCGGCCGCCCAAACCAGTGGCTGCAGGCGCCCGTCCAGGCTTTTGCTGATGCGCTGGCTCCCACTGCCGCGAATACAGCAGGGCGTGGGCCAGTGGAGGCCCAGCAAGGGGCCACCAGATTATTCCGCGACCACTGGCGCCGCCGCCCACGGCCCCTGCCAGGGCCCAGTCGAGCGGCCACGGGGCAATCAGGGTTTGGCCGGTGGTCCTCCCGCCGCTCCAGCGCACCATGAACCCGCTGGCTCAAAACCCCAGGCTATGGTGGCCATGGCCCTACCGGCTTCCGCTTGCGGCCCCCACCGAATTCGACCAGGCGTGACCTGGCCCTGGGGTAGGGCGATCGCCGGGCTAGTCCTGGAAAAACCCGCCGCCGGATTGCCGACAATCGATCAAGCGAGGAGTGCGCGGTGGGCGGGTTGCCGCAAAGCAGCTGTTGGCCAGGGCCAGCAGGCTGTCGTAGAGCGGGAAAATCCAGTAGTCGTCGCCCTCGACCAAGCCGGTGAGGTTGAGGCGGCTGTTCCAGTTGGCGCAGGACCTGCCTGCAAGCCAGGAACTGTTCCGCGTTTGCCGTTGCCGATGGCTGCCAGGCCAGAAGCGGACCACCCCCGCGCTCGTCCTGCTCAGCAGGCCATCCACGCATCCCAATCAGGGAAGGTTTCTTCTAGCGATGGCGCAGTCTGCTGGGCGTGTTGGTGGGCAGGTAGCGAAAACCGCCTGTCGTCGGCCCCAAATCACACCAATTGCTGCAGCTCCCCCAGAGCGCCACGGCCCCAGGATTCGTGCGGCGAGACTTTCCGTTCTCTCAGGCAAAAGCATTTATTCACCCGATACCACCAGACCTGCGGCCGCTGATGCGGAGAACAGATTTCGCTTTCTGCAGCTGCCTATCTCACCTTGAGCGATCCCAATCAACGGCCGGGGCCTATGACAACCGTTTTGCAGGGTGGTAGCTCCCCCGCCAGTGCTGGTATGCGCGGTCGAGGAGGGAGGTCCAAGGTCGGTTTGCGCCGGGCCCTTCGGCGGCGAAGTTGGTTTGGCCCTGGGGGTTCTGCTGGCGGGGGCCCTGCAGCTTGAGCCGTGGGTTGCTTGGCATCAGCCTGGCCTGGTGGCGGGGCATGGAAGCTGGTCAACCCCCTCCATTCAGCTGGGCTGGAGGCCCCAGCGGTTGCAGACTGCCCTTTCCGCCAACAGGGGACGACAATCGGGGATGACCGCGCTTGCCATCACGGCCACACCCCCTTCTACAGCATCCTTTGCGGCCCTGAGCGCTGGTTGGTGGAGCTGGTGCGGCCGGAGGGCCAGGCGATCCCAGCAGCTGGGAACCTGCCCCAACCCCTCTGGAGTGCTTGATTGAACTGGAGTCGAGAACTCAAGGTGAGCTAGGCAGCAGCAGGGCCGGCACCACCGTGCGCTTGTTTCTTCCTACGCCTCTCCCGTGCCGACGTGGAATCAGCCATTCCGGGCTGGGCCCTGAATCCCAAGGCGGAAGCTCAAGCCCGATCCCGGACCTGGCGCGCCGGATCAGAGCGGTGGTCGAGGCTGGTCTTTCGATGGCGGCGCTAGCAACCGCTCCGCTGGGCGTCATCGAGGGCAGAGCGGAGCGGCAGTAGGTACACCACATGCCCAAATGGGCCGCAGGAAAGACGCCATGGCCGAGGGCATGCGGCGCTGATCGGCCGGCCAGCCCCGTTGAGAGATAGCCGGGATTCTCCACCTTCAGGATCGAAGGCGGCGATCGTGCCGCCGCAGGGCGCGGCGGCAGAACCCGCGGGTGGCCGCGCCAGGCGCAGAAGCGAGGCGGCTGATGGCGCGCTTCGAGCTGCCGAAGAGGCCCTGGGCGTTTGTTTCCAGCAGCTCAGGCTTGGGCATTGCGGCGGCGCAGCCCAGCGGGTGGCGTGATGGAAAGGCATATGCCGTGATACAGGGTTTGGCGGGCGTTGTCGCTGATGAAGCCCTGATAGAGGGCCTTCACGGCCAGGGTCACCCCCATCGGCAGGAAGCCAACCGGTGAGCCCCTTGGAGAGAGCTTTACCAGGTACAGGTTGGAGGCCGGCGGCTGGGCGGCGAAACAGTGGAGCCGGTGCGGCCGAAGCCGGTTCATCACCCATCGTGATCAACAGGGCCCCAGCCTGGCGTACGCCTCCTGCACGCCCGCAGAAAACTCGGGGACCGCACCATCGCCATTGCCACTGGCCCCCTGCACAAGCGGCTCGAGGATCACCGCAGCGTGGGGTACGCCAGCAACTCTTTTCCAGGGTCTGGCCAGGGCGCCGGTTTCCTTGGGCCTACCGCTTCGTCGTCACCAGCTGCCGGCCCAGGGGCCCGGCGACGGGGGCAGGCAGAGGGCTCGGGAACGGGGCGGAGAACAGCGACCCGCTCGCCAAGGGCCATGGCCCGAAGTGTTCACCGTGATAAAGCCCCCTCAAAAGCGAAATCAGGCTGGCGCCCGAGGGCTGCCCTTGGTTTCCGGCCACCACTTGCCAGGGCGATCATTGAGGGCCACCTCCACGGCGGTGGAGCGTTTACGGAGAAGAACAGACGGCTCCAGGCCGCTGCGGCGCTCAGCCGCACGACAGGACGCTCGCTGGGTGGCGAAGTTGGCGAAGATTCACCTGCTCAAGGCTCCAGTGGCCTGGGCCGGATGGCCGCGGGCATGCTGGGCTCCGCATGCCGTTGCAGGAGTGACCCACCAAGCTGCTGATTCGCATCGATTCAGGGCGGCGGGCCATCGGCGAGTTCCAGGCAGGGCGCCCACTGCGCGAATTACGCGCGCCAGCGGGGCGGCTCACTGCTCGCCACCATGGGTTGGCGGATGCCAGAGGTTGGGGTGCCAGGTTGAGGAAAAGGCTCAACGGCAGCGGGGTCGAGGCGGCGGCCCTCGCATTCCAGGGAGCAGTTGACCCACCGAAAACCGCTGCCATTTCGATGTCGGTGAACAGCACCCAGGATCCCACCGCAGAGGAGGACGACAGCCGTGCTGACCAGCAGGTTGGTGCGTGTCATCTGGGGCTACGGTGTTACCAGTTTGAGGGCTCTGCTTGCCAGGCCGAAGTCGTGCCAGGCCCGCAGCCAGGTTCTGGGCTGTGGAGCGAGAGCCAGCGGCGGCCAGACAGCGAGCACGGGGACCCGTCAGGGCCGCCAGGGTGCTGGGTTGGTCGGCATGGATTGGGTCCGTTTGTGAACACCAGGCCCAGCAGCGGGATCCCCCCCGCTGGGGCCAGCGGGCCTCCACCGACAGGCAGGGTTTGTGTTTCAGGTGCCCAGCCGCTTTGCGGGCCAACCAGCAGCACCCGGCCAGTCCCCAATGGCCGCACCTGGTCGATCTGAAGCAGGTCACCGCGCGCAACGGCACCAACATCCGCCGGGCCGTCTTCCACCACCCAGGGGCCGTCCCGATCGGCAACTCCAGCGGCTTTGGGTCGAGCAGGTCGTGCTCCAAGCTCGGCCCGGCCCAGTGGGGGGAGACCGGATGGCTTGTAGCGGATAGGGCCTCCGGCAGGATCCCGCCCTTCCGCCCTCGGCCTCACTGAGGCCCCAAGCAGGCGCCCTGACCCGCTTGCTGGCGCCGCCGTCTTCGAGGGGCCGCACTGGGCACCGGCTTCCAGTTTAGCGGGGCCTTCAGGGCCCTGAACCAGCAGGGGCGCTTCACCACCGTCTTGCCCACATCGGTGCGGTGCCGGCAGACGATCAGGCCGCTGGGTCATGGCAGGAAAGAGGAGGTCATGGCGCGGTTTCTGCCCCAAACCAGCAGCAGCATCTCCCAGCCTCAGGCGGGCGTTGCCGCACCCTCAAGCAGCGGGGACGGGCGGCCAATGGGCCTCGATCCGGCGCCCACTCCCCGGGCTGCCAACGGGCCACAGGGGCTGTTCCGGCCCCAAAGGCTCGGGATCTGGCGCAGGGAAAGTCAGGGCGGCTCGGAGCCTGGCGGCTTGAGCGCAGGTTGGTCGACGCGTTCGATCCGCAGGTGCCGGCTGGCCAGCTCCAACCAAGGCGGCTGGCCACGGGCAAGGGGCAGGCGCCTGCAGGGGGGGCCAGGGGGGGGGGGGGGGGGGGGCCCCCCAAAGGGGCCGCCTGGGCGGCCTGGCGCCCATTGGCCAAAACTGCCGGCCGTTGGGAACCGCCAGGGCCAGCCAGGGCCTTTGGCCGGCCCAAAGGGACTGGGCACCACGCTCCAGGTGGCCGCTCGGGCTGCTCCAAGCCAGTGGAGGGCAAAAGTGGACACCAGACAGCGAGGCGCCCTGCAGTTGGGCCGGCAGCCCCCAGTTGAGGTTCCCAGGTGAGCCGTTCGGCGGCCTGGATCCAAAGCCGAGCAGGGGCGGCGCAGTTTGGTCCAGTCGCAGGGCAGGGCCCAGGCCGGGACGCTGCTGTTCGATCGCCCGAGCCAGCAGGGCCCGTTTCCGCGCCCCCAGATCGACGCAGGGGCTGCCGGGAAAGGGGCAGGGCCGCGGGCCAGTGGTGGGGCCAGGCGCCAATGCCACGCGGCCCGTTGAGCCTTGCTCCCGCGTTCATAAGCGGCCTGCCTGGCGCTCGAAGCCGTCCCTCACCCGCGTGGCGAAATGTCGAAAGCAGGCCGAAGGCTAGGCTGGCTGCCCCGGCCGCTGGCCATCAGGGGCCTCTCCAGCGCCAATCGAGACCGGGCTCCAACAGGTCGGCCCCAGCAGGGCTGTTGGCCTGCCGTCTCGATTTCAAGCCACGCCGGCTCGGCCAAGGCAGCGGGACTGGCGCCAACAGCCAGGCGGCTGATCGGGTGCACGACCCCCATTCCTGACGCTTTCGACGATCAAAAGCACCCGGGCCTGCCGGGGAAAATCCGGTTCGGTAGGCCGCTGAGGGGTTCCATGCGGCGCAGGTCATGGAGCAGCCGCTGCGCGTTGATCGCTTCGCTGGAGTCGAGCCCGCGGCTCGAGCGGCAGCAGGGCCAGCTGGGACTCCGTGCCGGCGCCTTGGTGAGGGAAAATTCGGCAGCCAGGGCTGGGACCGTCACCGGGCTCCAGGCCGGGCGGGCCATGCCCTGCAGGGGCCGTGCGCCAACGCCCGCCCACTCGGACCTTCCGGCACAAAGCGCCCGGAAGCTGGCCAAGCAGGCACCACCGCATTTCGGCCTGCTGCAGCACCGCTTGCCGACAACAGGTGCAGGCCGAAAGGGCGGGGGGAAAAAAGTGCACCATCCACGGCCGCCTACCCAGCTCCTTCCTGGCCGGGGAGCCACTCAGGAAGCCCGGGCGTCAGGGGGCCCATAACGCGCTCCCCGTGCCCAGGCCCAGCCGCGCCGTTCGGCAGCGGCCTGCCAGGGTTGCCAGGCCCGGCTTGTCCGCCGGCCCAGCCGTGCATGGGCGATCAGCTTTCCATGGCGCAGGTTCCTGGCCATGATCTGACCATGTTTCTGGCAGGCACGGCACTCATGGCGCGCCTCGCTTGGGTTGGTGCGCCCAGGGGCCAGCAGCAAACCGCTCCAGGCTTCCGGAGGGAAGATCGCGGGCGCAGCACAGCCGCCAGCCTGGAGCTGCCCGTCGGCACGGTGGGCGGCCGGATGGCCACGCTCAACAGGCCGCGCGCTCGAGCTTTTTGCTGTTGCAGGGCCAGGGCCCATGGGGCTTGGGCCCACCGCAGTGGCAGGATCGGGCCTTCCCCGCTGGCCGGCCCCCAAAGCCCGCCCTGCTCCAGGGCCCGCCGCCAGTGGCGGGGGCGCGCGCCGAAGCTGGCGGCCCATTCGAGGGGCTCCTCCTCAGCAGTTCCAGGGCCGCCAGGGCGGCGCGGCCAGGGGCGGGGTCAGGGCCGTTGAAGTAGCGGAAGGCCGCCGGGGTCTGCAGCAACCACTCACCCGACGGACCATCGCCGGCAGTGAAAGCGCCGCCACTTTCCGGAAGGCCTTGCCGAACGGGCCCGCTGAATCAGGCTGACCCCCGCCAGCCATGGGCCAGGCGGCGCCCCACCGGATCGAGCACCCCCAAGGGGCGTGGGCCTCCATCAAGCCAGCCAGCAGAGCCCCGTAGTTCTGGCAGGAGGGCCGGCTGATGACGGGCCAGCCAGGGACTCGTCCCTCCGATGCTGAACAGCTTTCTGTGAGCACGGAGTAGCCGCCGCTGCGGATCCTCACGGCGCTGCTGTTGCAGCAGGGCCTCCAGCGCGGCGCGTCGTTGGCGAAACGCCGCAACCTGGCGCCGCTGGCGCGCACCCCCAACCAAGAGCGATGGTGGATTCAGCCGGGCGGCCAGACCAGGCTGTTGGCGATCAGCCAGGGCGATCCTGCCGCCAGATTGGCCTGAAAGCCGCTGGGGAACAGCAAAAACCCGTCCGACCGAGCCAGGCCGCCAGCGCTCTTCCAGGCGGCTGGACGGGCCGGCTGCGCTGATCAGCGTGACGCTCCTGCCCCGATGCGTGAGATCGAGCGGCGTGGGGGCGCCGCCCGTAGTCGCGGATGGCGCTGAGGCCCAGGTAGTCGTTACTGGCCAGGGTCCAGCAGAGGGGAGCCTGGGCTGGTCGCCTGAAGCAGGCCACGCTCCAGCGGGCTTAAGCTTCGCAAAACTGGCGGTCTGATCGGCTGTGGAAGCCTCTCAGGGCGTTCGCTCAGGGGAGAAGGGGGTCCGACAACCACCGCGACGCGAGCGGCCAGAACGGGCATCGGCAGGGCCTTGCAGTCTTGCCCATCGCCGCTGCCCATAGAGTTTGTCATTGCTCACTGGTCGGCTTCCGACGCCCCACCGCCCCGAGGCGGGCGCGATTCACCGGCCCCCCTGCGCCTGGGATTCCCTCGGCTTGATGCGCTGCCCTTTGAGCAGCTCTTTCCGTTTCCGCTCGATCCTCTTTCAGCACGAGGCGATCGATGCCCTCATACCAGGGGCATTCGGTGGGTGGTCAGGCGCTCCCACGGGTCCGCAAAACCCCTTGTGGGCGAATACGCCATCCACCGGGCCCTGGCCCACGGCCAGAAGGTGTTCTACACCCACGCCGCTGAAGGCCCCTCCCAACCAGAAAACTGCGCGATTTCGCGAGCAGTTCCGGTGCCGATCAAGTCGGCTGATGAACCGTGATCTGGAGCACCGAACGGGAGGCTCCGATCGTGGGTGCATGAACACCGAGATCTCCGCAACATGCTTTACGCGAGTGTTGATCGCGCGGACCGAACCCCCTCGCCGATGTGGAGGCGGCTGGCTGCTCGATGAGCTGCCACTACATGAACGACTCCCAGCGCGGCACAGTTCTGGGAGAATCGATCATTCATTGGCCACCGCGGTTTGCAGCTGGTGGGCGGCTCTCGGCCACCGTGGCCCAACGCGGTGCCAGCGCTATCCGCTGGATCGAGCGGTTGCATGGCCCCACCTACCCGGGTGAATGAGTGTGATCACGGCCCGGGCCCTGGCCTTCAGCTCTGCAGTTGCCAAGGGCTGCATCCCTGGCTCAACGACGAGAGAACGGGCTGCATCCAACTGCAAGTGTGGCGCGCTCCCAAAAGGGGCGAGCCGTCGGCAAGGCAATGGATTCTCGTACCGTTCCGCAGAGGGCACTGAGTCAGCCATCTGCTGACCGGAGATAAGACAGTACGACGGGAGTCCCCGTGACTATAGGAGAGGCGATGAATGTCTCCAAAGGCTCGGCATGGAACAGCAAGCTTCTGGATAGATTTCGAGGCACCCCAGCCGGAGGCCCCCGCCCCCCCCCCTGCCCCTATCGTAGCGTGGCCCAGATGGCCCGAAGTCGCGAACATGCTGGCCGGCCATCTATTTCATCTTCAGCGCCCGCCTGCGACAAGGCGGTGTGCGACCTCGGCCGGATCTGCCATGGTCAGCGAGGCGAGCAGGCGGTGATCGACCGCCGCCTTGACGCCTTCGTGGCGTGGCCACGCCTGGCGGTGCGGGAGGCGGCAACGCCGACGCGCTCGTAGGCGGGGGATTGCCTCACACCACGCCGGGGTTGCTCCGGCCTGGAAGGAACTTGATCGAGAACTCTTCCAGGCAGGGGTTGGTTCAGGTGGTGTTTTTTGCCACCGAAACCCTGGCGGCCGCATCAACATGCCGGCGCGCACCACGGTGATCTCGGCCCTCTCGAAAAAGCGAACCGAAGCGGGCCACCGGCCCGCTGGGATGGGCAGGTGAGTCCTGCAGATGGCGGGCCGGGCCGGCGGGCGTTGGCCAGACGTTGCAGGCCTATGTCGTCACGGTGCAGAGCCGTTTCGAAGGGTGTGCGTGAAGCCGGAACGCTGGCCACCCAGCGCCGGCTGATCCGCCTCGTGAAGCCAGTTTCACGCCCAGCTACCGGCCATGGTGCCTCAACTTGCTGCAGCGCTATTGAAGCTGGCCAAGGCCAAGCAACTGGGGGACGGCAGCTTCGCCGGCTACCTGGCCCACCCTCGATCTGCTCGGACGGACGAAGCCCGCCCATCCTGGGAAAAACTGCGCCAGCAAACTCGGACACGCTCAGTGGCCCCGGTCAGCGATTGTTTGCCCTGGAAGCCTTTGGAGGTTTATGAGAAAAACAGCCGCGAGCGGCTTGAGGGGAGGGAGCGGCGGCCTGCTTTGGCGCATCCTGCAGCAGCAGGCCGGAGGAGAGAACCCTGGGCCACCGAACTTTCCACTTTTTGGCCCTGCAAGGGGTTTCGCCCAGCCGGGAAGGGGAAAAACCCTTGGTTGAAAGGGGCCTCAAGGGCACCCCAAGGCTTCCAAGGGGGCCGGGGGGTTTCAACCCCGGCGGTGGGATCGTTGAAAAGGGGGAAAAAAGGCTTGGGCCAGGGGTTTTTCGGGGCCCCCAAAAAAATTTTTTTTCCCCCGCCTGTTTGCTCTTTTTGCCCTCACCGGACGGAAAGAAAACAGTTTTTCTGGATCCTGGTTTTGCCCTGCCAGGGGGCCGTGGTTGAGCCTGCATGCGAGCTGAGTGCCTGCAGGTGGGCCAGGGCCTATCTCTCTC
>Ga0163217_1058843_pt1 | contig 16443 bp, 25 predicted proteins | sample SynspAceP_FD_185933 | JGI IMG/M metagenome (GOLD analysis project Ga0163217, IMG submission 185933) | Saline lake microbial communities from Ace Lake in Antarctica - Synechococcus sp. Ace-P (PacBio error correction) | ecosystem: Environmental > Aquatic > Non-marine Saline and Alkaline > Saline ... | reverse complement strand
CGTAGGTTGGTGGAGGGGATTAGGTCAGGAGCCGGATCTTACCCATCGCTGCCGCTCCTTCAGAATTCGCCGTTCGCGGCAGTCGCTATCAACAGGTCGAAGACGGCGCTGGGTGTGTGTGGGAGGCGCAGCGGTGTGTGCGGCGGCGCGAGCGGCCCGCAGCGGAGCGTCCACACTGCTTGCTCACCCGGCGCCTGGTTGGGGGGAACTGGTGAGCGCTGCCGGGTCTGCGCTCCCATGCAACGAGCTCTCGCCCTGCAGAACGGACTGTGGGGAGCCTTGTGCGCCAGTTGCAGCAAGAGGAACCGAAGGGCCTTCGATCAGAACTGGGTGCAGTTGCTTCGGCTGGCGGTCCAACCACGGCCAGAAACCATCTGCGCGCTGGCTGGCAGACAGAACCCGCGCCCCGTGGTGAGTAAACTGCCCGCTCGGGACGTGATGCCTGGCTCGCCCTCTAGCCCTGACCGTGAGCGGCGGCCAGCTGCTGCGTTCCCCTTCGTGCTGGTCGATGGCAGCGGACCGGGCGAATCTGGCTGCCACTAGCAGGCGTGCCGTTCCGGCTTGGCTGGAAGCCCGAGGAATGGAATGAACCCAGTGCCCGCTGCGCGCGCGACTGGAGGCGGAGCCATTTTTCCAGCTGCCAACGGCTGCAATCCGCCCACGGGTGGTTGATGGGCCAGCTGGGAAGGGCGGACTGCCGGACGTCGCGGCTGGCGGCGCCCTTTTGAGCAGGCCAGCACCACTTCTGGCTTGAGCGGACCACCACCACGGCGCCTGCCTGGCGGTCAGGTGATGTTGAACTCGCCCGCTGCATCGCGCAACGACTGGCACGGAGATCCCGCGGAGCTTTCAGCGCGATCCCGTTCGCTGAAAGGCCACCTCTACGGCCAAGCTGGCCCATAGCTCGCTTTTTGCCGCCGCCTGCGTGAGCCACCGACGGTTGGATGCAGCTGGCTCGGTGTTCCCTGAGCAGGGCGATTCCAGCGCCACAACCGGCCGCTCTGCCCCCGCCTGAGCCCCTACTGGCGAGAGGGGCAGGAGGCTGTTGTGGGCAATCACGTGAAAGAGGCAGGATCTGCTGCCGAGCGGGCCCGGGAGCCTCCGATCGCCCGCTTCCCTTTTGATGGCGCGTCGATTGACCCGGCCGTGCAATCGATTGAACCGTCGGAAAACTACGCCAACGATCACCACTATCCCGGCCGAAGACTGGGACCCTGCCGCCAAGCTGCCCGGCTGGGCGGCGCTGGAGCGGCCACCCCCTTTCTGCATTCGCCTACGCGCCCTGGGAAGCGGCGGTGACAACCTGTTGACGGCGACAGTGCTCAGCACATCCACATGGCCAACGGCGCCACCCGCATGCAAGCCCTATCCTCAACATCGGCCAGGCAGCAGGAGCGGCGCCGCCCTGCATGCGGCCTGGGTGTGCCCCCGTCGCTCTGCCGGCTGCGGCCACTGCAACAGGCCCTGATCAATATCCCAAGCACCGGCCAGCCCCGTGCCGCTCTGGGATACCCTGGCACCATCCCGATCGCGCTCGGACGCCAGCACCGCAGCGTTGGCCGTCCAGCCTGATCTCGCGGCAGGTCGCTGGTGTGGGCCAGCGGGGAGCGCCGCGAGGGCGACCACCGCAAGAGGGCCCAGCGCCAAAGGTTCAGCGCACCTGCACCCTGATGCGCAGCGCTACAGGCTGGACAACAAACTCAGCCGCTGGCCCGGTCATCACGCCTTGAGCCTGTCTTGGCCAGTCTGGCTGGAAGCCACAGGTCCCTCCAGGTTTGCCTGATGCCGTGGCGGAATCCCTGGGACCGTGGTTGGCGGCCTCCCGATTGGCGGATTGACTCCAGCGCGCTCCAGTCGGAGACAGGTCAGAGAGAGATCCACCTGCTTGCACCGTGACAGTGAAGCCATCACCGGGCAGCAGATCGGCAGCGATCGCCTGATTCCATGCCAGCGCCTCGAGATGACCAAACGAGGCCGGTCCTTGGCGGAGCCAGCCGCAAAAAACCTTGCCAATGCTCGCTGCGATTGCTGCTCGAACCAATCTGGCTGCCAGTGGCGCTGATCTTCGCGGCTGATCTGATGCCCTCACGCAAAACACCGGATCAAGCTCGTTGAGCCTCAGCATGGCGTCTTTCCGCCAGCGGCTCCTCTCCTGAAGCAAGGGCCGCCAGCTGGCGCTGCCACAATCACCGTAGCGCGGGATCGGAGATGTGGCCTGGACATAGCGCGCAGGCCATGGCTGAAGTGCGCTGATGGGCGAACGCCACTGCTGCCCGCGCGCCAGGCACGGCGCAGGCTGCATGCGCACGGGCCCCGGAGGTTAGCGCAGCAAGCTCGCCTCCCTCTGGCAATCAGCAGCGGGCTGGCCGCGTAGGGCAAAGCCAGCCCTGCCTGGCGGCCGTGTTCGGCCAGCACAGCTCCGTTGAGGATCATGGCTTCGGCACCAGGGCCCGCCCCGCTGCGTTCGGTGATCTCAGCTCCGCCCGCTGGCCGTCGGTCGATCCGCCCCTCCGGCTGCTCATCTGCAGGGCTCCCTGCTTGCAGTCGCCACTGCCGGCCTGCTGCAACGGAATGCAACTGGGCCAGTCGCTCCTGGGGTGGGCCAGCTCCGATCAGTCATCACCATCGCTGTAGGTGAGCCGGTAGGTGGGGCGCACCCAGCTGCGCTTATCGCATATTCGCGACAGCGCCATCGCGCGCAGTTCGATCGGAACGTGCTCCAGCAGGGCAGCGCTGACCCTGGCGCAGGCTGACGGCCCTGAGGCCCAGCGGATAGGGGAAACATCGCACAACCTGCGCCTCTAGGTAGAGGCTGGAGGCCCGTTGCCGCGCCTCAGATCAGGGGTGGAACCGGCCGCACCAGCCGGCCCGGATCAGCGATATGGACCAGATCCGGCAAGCGGCCAATCTGGGAGGTTATCGAGGAAAGGGCTCGTCAATCTCCTCGGTTTCGGCGCTTCATCCGAGCTGTACGTGCGGGGCGGTGAGATCACAGCGGCCCTTGGTCGCTGCGGTCTCCTGCGAGATCGGCGCTGGCCATGAGCCGGCCGCCTCCTCGAGCAGTTCGCACTGAAGCCCCGCTTCCCAGACACTGCGGCGCATCGAGGGAGGCCATGGCTCCCATTGGCCAGATCCACCAACAGATGCGGAATCGGGCCGGGGTCCGCCGCGCCAACCGGCCTGCTGCAAGCACGCGCAGCTCCGGGACAAGGCTGACTCGCTGGAGCCGCAGCAGAGCGGAAAAGCAGGAGCTCAGCTCATCGCGCTGCGGGGCCGCAGAGCTGCCGGCTCAATTGAAGCGCTGACGCAGCAGCTCGAACAGGCGTCGGCAGTGTCGGCGAGGCGAGCAAGGCGCCGCTCGCGCCGCAAACTGCCTTCAGATCCTTGAGCGAGCGGGGCGGATCTCAGCGTTGCGCAACGTGAAAAAGAGTGGTTGGCCCTGTTGCAAGGCCAACCAACCAGCCTGCGCGAGCGCCGGACGGCGCTGGCCACCAGGCTCCACAAAATCCTCACCGAGGGCGCAGGCCTGATCCCAAGTAACATCCAAGCGGCGCCAGATCCTTGGGCCGGCATTCGAGGAGCGAGAAGGGCAGGTTCCGAAAAGTGCCAAGGAGCTTCGGTCGATCCGCGCCAGCCTTCCCGGCTGTCAGGAAGAAGCGATGGATCAAGTGACGCAGGGGAGCTGCTGGAGAAGCGCCCGACCAGCCAACGCAGAGGCTGCTTGGAGCCGTTGAGCGCCACCAACAACAGGCAGTTCCGGTCCCTTCGACCGATCAGCCAACCAATCCCCTTTGCAGGCCAAGCGCTACTCAGCCTTCAGATTCACAAGGGGCAGGGCCAGGATGCGAGCGCCTGCACCGAGTTGTGAGATCACGCTGTGCTTGGCCGTAAACCTGTGAGGCGGCGGCAGGATTTTGCCACGCTCAGTGATGAATTTCTGAGAAGGATCCGACGTCTTTGTAGTCGATCGGATCCACCGGGCGTTGATCGGTGAAGCGCTTTTTAGAAAAAGAACTGGCCATGAAATTCGAAACAGCATGTGGAAGAAAGGTTGACTGGCAGAGCATGGAGATTGAACGAACGATCGATCATCACTTCAGCGCCGAGCTCCACTTGATCTCTTTGTGTATCGTGCTGTTTCTGTCAGTGAGTGCAGAACTTCTTTCAACTCAACCGGGGTTTTTTTTTCTCGGTGGTGTTACGGCGGTTCTTCTGGGAGTGTAACGAGACCACCCCGGCTGAGACCGCTTGCGGGATTGACCGGCATTCCGTGCACTCCAAGAGTGACACGAGCCGGACGCCCTGTTTGTTTAGCCTTAAGGACTTGCGCCGCTTGTGCGATGCGAAACTGACAACATCTGATCTTACCTGCATAGCCCCCCACCCTCTCCTTAAGATTGGCAAGTCTGATGATCAAGCGGATGGTCTCCCTCCAATGGCTGCGTAACTCTGCCTGGGATGACCGACGGAGCATTGCGATCGGCTCTCATCGCCGTTTCGAAGTCGAGCAGACTGAATTCGCCCAGGCCGAGCGTGTGGTGGTCATGTGCTGGAGAAGATCCCCACCCCACGCCGACAAGCTCAATGTCTTGCCGCGTTGACTCGGCGCAGAAAGCCCGCTTCAGATTGTTGCGGCGCTGCCAAGTGCAGGCTGCAGAGTGCCGGTCGCCTTCGTGGGCGCCCACCTGCAGGCCGGTTCGCCCTGACGATCAAGCCTCTGAGTCAGGGGCGTGGCAGCAAGCACGCATGATCTTTCCTCAAGGAGCTGGGCCGGCTACGACTCCAAGCGGCATTGCCTGCTCGATGCGCTGCTGGAAAACGTGCCACGCCTCGGCAGCCCGTCGGTCCAGCCTGGCCTCGACGACCAGGTGACGCTGGATCTGTCCATCACCGCCAACCGCCCCGTGTCTGCGTACGGGCATTCTGCCCGGAGGTCGCCGCCGACCGGAGCCCCCCTGCAGGTCAGCGTCCCGCACGGGCGATCGAGGCGCAACCTCTGGCGTGGGCGCCGCCGATCAGGCAGCGTCGAAAGCCGGTGGCTGTTCAGCCTCACCGCCTCAACAGGGTGACTGTGGCGGCCTCCCCAAGTGGCTGCAGCACGCCTGAGCTGCCGCCTGCGGCCGATCAACAAGTTGTCGAGTCACCACCTGTGATGCTCGAAACGGCCCAACCCCCTCCACCCTTTGATTCCGACCGCCTGCCGGGCTGCGGCGGCGAGCAAGGCGCAGCGATTGCCTCCGCCAGCGGCAGCGATGAAGCCTTCACCAGCCCGATGCTTGGAGCATCGCCTCAGCACGAGCCCTGTGGTGGACCTATGCCGGCCCACACCTGCCCGCCGGGCTGATCCGGCGGGTCGAACAAGCTGCGACAGCGCGCCACCACACTCTGCTGGAGGCCCGTCTTCCTCCCACGTTGCGGACGCAGCGCGCAGCCGATACGCACAGACCCCAGCCTCCTTGAAAAGGCCTGCGCGCAGTACCTGGCGCAGCGGATCGAGCCGTCGCGTCCTGAGGAGATCGCTGCGCCCAGTGGCAACCTGGCTGATCAAGACCTGCCCGCCCCCGCACGCCCCTGAATGCGCCGCAACGCCCTGCATCAGCTGCTCTGTCGGTGCGGTGGACGCGCCGAATGGATCTGGACGATCAACGGATCACGCACCCGAAGCCCTCGCTCCGCTCGAAGGGTGCGGCTGACCTGCCGTGCCCCATCGCGGCGGACCCTGCAACGGGAAGTCGATTGATCGAAGATGCCCGCCTTCGCTAACGACCATTCGCCACCACTTGCCTATCATCGCCAGGGCCTGGAAGCAGTCCAACGGCGAGCGCGCTGCGTCAGGCCCTCTGTTCGCTGCTTCAGGAACTCGCCCCTTCCTGGTGCCGTCGGCAATCCAAGCCTCGGCACGGCTCGGGTGCCCCTGCCAACCCTTGCTCGCCAATTACAGCCACGCGCGACAACCTGATCGAAAATCTGCACGCTCGCGCAATCTGCAGGCGTCGCGAAGCGGTTCGGCTCGGAAATCGCCCGTGTTCCGCGCCTCCCGCGATGGGAACGAGGTTCCCAGGGAGCATCTCGACTCGCCGGATTATCTGCTGACGGGCAGTGAGCCTGGAGCAATGGCGTAAGCCCACCACCCCGATTATTTCCAGCGCGCGGATCTTGCACAGCGCTGACCAGCCTCCCATTTCCTGCTCATCGCCATCTCGTGACCCGTTACTGCTGCACCCGGCCGGGCGCGATGTTAAGTGGTCGAGTGCCAGGTGCGGCTGTTCGGCCAACTCATGCCCGCTCGCCAAGCCCGACCTCCAGAAGCCACCTATCTGTTTCAGCTCTCCTCGCCCCCTTGCTACCGGTCCACACGCAACGCTGGCAGGCCCAGCTATCCCCTACCGACCGTGCCGGCCTCGGAGGAGATCTGGCGCTCGTAGTGCCAGCCACGGCACGCAGGCGAATTGCGTCGATCGCCAAGCGTCAACCGATGCTCGAGTCAGCTGAGTATCGACGCTATTCCGTGATTCGGTCGGCCCGACGCAGCCAGCTTCCGCCTGCCCTACCGCGATCCCCGACCGCACCTATGAACATGTGGAGCCGAGCCACAGCCGATTCGTGCGCCTCCCAAGCACTTCGGCCCCACTCAAGAGCTGATCACCCCTCAAGCACGCCAACGCCTCGACATGCTGGTCTGGGAAGAAGTCACGGTTGATGCTCGCACGACCAGTCGGCCCTCGCACTCAGCCTTGCCAGATCCCGCGCCGGTGCCGGTTACAGCTGAGTAACCACCCGAGCGGGGTCACCACGATTGGCTCGCAAGACCTTTGCGGCAGGCCCTTGCGGCGGGTGACAGCAGGGCACTCGGCTGCGCGGCTCGGGATGCCAATCGCCACAGATCGGCGACCTCCGTTCGACTTGTTCAAGCCGTTGAGGGCGGCATTAGCGGGCCTGCTCCTACCTGCGCCTGTTGTTCAAGGCCAGGACCTGGGCGGCCGGCAGCCGCCAGCGGAGGGTGAGCTGCCGACTGCCGCAGTAAGCATCGACAATTCTGCGATCAGCGAGGCTGCAGCTCAACAGCAAGGGCAGCAGTTGCTCTGCCGGCGTGTTGACCTGAAAAAAGTAGGACCGATCTGATATTGGAAGGCCGGCGAACGGCTCGATCAACAGGGACGACCTGCATGCACGGTGGTCGGCCATCAGGTTTGTTGGGCCGGGGCTGGAGTGACGGCAACACCCCGACCAGCTCAGGCAGCGCTCCATCCAGATCGCCCTGGGATCGCCAGATCGGGAAGGCGTCATGCGCTGATCAGGGTGAGGAGACGTCGCCGTTGTGATGCCCAGCGCAGGCCAGATGCCAGCCCACCGCCTTCACTTTGAGGTTCACGGTCCAACCGGCCCAGTCACTGACTCCAGATCGGTTTGAGCGACGACAGCGATTCCAGGCGGGATCGAGCACCGGACAGCGGGTTCATGTTCACGGATCCGGGGCTGCCACTGCGGTATAAAAGCCAGCTCGCAAGCGCCCTCAGGTGCCTCGAGCGGGAATCACCGCCCGGTTCCTGTAATGGTGGAGCCTGGGCGAATGATCGCCGCTTTCGAGTTGCTCAGCCCGCCAATGCGCCCAGGGTTTCCTGGGACCAACGTCTGTTCAGGCGCCGGGCCTGGTTCTTTCAAGGTGCTGAACACTGCACCACCACAGCGTGAGCGAGATGCAGGGGCCCGGGGGTTTTTGCGGCGATCGGCAGGAATCGTATGTGGCGTGATGATCAGCCGGCCACCAGATGGCGCTGGCCCGTGCTGAACACGCACGCGCACTGGTTCCTCGCCAGGGAGGGCATTGGGCACGAAAAACCACCAGGACCAGACGTCACCTTCTGCGGAATCAGCCGTACGGCCACACCCGTCCCTCGGGTTGAGGCCGTGGATGCACAGCTCCAAGTTCGATGCCTGTTTGCCGGCAACTAGAGACCAATTAACAGCACCCATCAGCAAGACCCCAGCACCGGGTCGGCCCAGCAGAAACGAACTTTACCCTAGAGCAAAGGCATACACATGCTCCTTTGGGCTCCCCTGGGCCAAAGGGTCGATGGATGCCTGGGCGCTGTGTCGAGTGAATGAAGCGTTGTCCGGGATCTGATTTCCTGCAAGCCGATGATCAGCTCCGCTATCCAACGGCGGTGCAGTTGCTCGATGGCGCAGTCCTTCGGGCCTTAACCAGCGCATCAGGATTGCCCGGGTGCTGAGCGAAAACGAGAAAAAACATTGTCAGTGAATCGGCCAGACAGCTGTTCGAACTCAAGCCCGACTACGTCGCCCAGTGCAATGCCTACGGTCAAGCGGGACAAGGGCCCCAGTGGCCGCGTGATTCAAGGTTGGACCTTGCGCCTGTGCACCTATGCGTGATGGCCGGCAGCACTGAAAAAAATCCAGGAGATCGGTTCTGGTCGCGGTGCCGGGAGATGTACAACAGCCTGGGCGTTCCGATGGCGGGCATGGTGCAGGGGGATGCGGCAGCCGAAAGCCGCTTCCCCTGGCTGCTCGGCACTGAAAGACGGCCCGTTGCCGCGCCCTATTTCGACTTTCCTGATCAGGAATGCAGACCTCGGTCTAAAAACTCCACTGGAACTCCGCCCCGTCAGCAACCCCCTTTGCTCAGGGGTGACGTCTACCTGCCGAGTTCTCGCGCAGCAGGCGTTTTGTGGCGCCCAAAAAGTCTGGCCCTCAAGAGGTCTTGCCCAATAGGGAGCGGAAACAGGGCCCCAGGGCCGCTGGCGGACTGGAACCGAACTTACTCGCGAATCCAGCTCTGGATTTCAGATTGGACCCATTTCACTTCTCATTCGAGAACACAGCGCAACTCTTCGGCGAGACAAAGCGATACGCAGAACAGTCGCCCAAAGCCTTCACTCTCAGAAAATGTCTTGAATGGGACTAGCCATAAGAGTCCTGATGGATGTCTTGAACATTCACTTCAGACGGGCTTGCGACGGAAGAACGCAGCCAATAACACACGCGCTGAGGCACGTGAACAGCAAAACCATTGCAAGCGCGTATGACTCAACTGACGTAGATGAGTCAAGCAAGAAACTCTTCAAGAGAATTGTATGAGACACCTAGAGTAGCTTAGACTCATTTCAAGACCGGAACAGGACTTGGAGAGACTCACAGGAAGCCTGAAGCAGACAGTTCCCAAGCAAGCCACCAGCAGTACGACCCGAATTTTCGCTGCCAAAAGTAATCCGCCGCGATGCCGCCAGAACAAGAGCGGCCGCGAGAGACCAAACTTGGCTCGACACAATGAGGGTGCATCAAGTCCAAGCTCAATCAGCTGCAAGCGACGGTTGCGATGGACTGCGGTCTCACGAGCGGCTCGACGTGACCCCCATCAGTGTCCAGTTCCAGTGAGAGCTGGTTGGGGTTGTCATGCCGGCTCTCCATTGCTGGAGGACTTCAGGCGTACGCCCTTGGAGAGCGAAGCGTCTGTATGTGTTGTACTCCATTCTGGGCCTTCCGCAAGATCTTGGCCTTCATTGACGAATGAGAAGAGTTCATATTAGGAATTCATCCCTGGCGAGCCTTGCCATTGAAAGGATTCAACGAATGGATTCTCCCAGGGTATCCTGGGATATAGGCGACGCCAGTGCCACTTCTGTGCCACCATTCCTGAGGGCATGGGCAATAAACTCTGTTCCATTGTCCATCCTCAGTGGGTGGGCTTGGATGCTGTTGGAGCTCCTCAATCGTGTCGTCACATCCACCAGCCTTGCAGCCCGGCCCACCAATGGCCAGACAGACGCGACTGGAGTCCTTTCCACACACAAGAACTTTGAGTTTCTGCCATTCATAGTCTGATCAAACTGGAAATCAATCGCCCATACGTGATGTGGTACTCGGCCCTCAGAAGTCTCTCGATCCGTTTGCCCTCTCGAGCGCTTTCCTCTTGCGGGGCAGAGGCCGCTGTAACCTTTCCTCCCGCCCAATCCGTTGCACCGCTTGTGGTTCACGCTCCAGCCATCCAGAGCAGGCGCCGATAGCACCAAGCGCCGTCCCCAGCGCACATGGCGACGGCCAACGCCAGGATGCTCTGCCGAAGTGGTCCTCAAGATCAAAACGCGTGCTGGTCGCGTTGGGTGGTGCGGTTCTGTCTGTCAGACGGCAGGCGCCGCTGCGAAAACCGGAATCGATCCTTGCAGAACCACAACGCTCTGCGGCGTTCGTTCCGGCTTAGAAGTTCCTTCGGCAAGCTCTTGAACATGGCCTTGTCGAGCTCTGCGTTGGCCAACAATCGTTTGAGCTGAGTATTCTCGTCCCAGCTCCTTGAGTCTCTTGGCTCGCTGGATTTTATCCTCCCGATAAGAGCTGCTGCCAGCGGGTACGGTGGGAGCCGAGACCTTCCAAGGCCCGGACAGACATTCGGGCGACAGTCTGACCTTGGTTGAAGCAGCTGCTCGGCCTGCCGAAGCTTGCGGATGATCTGCTCTGGTGTTGTGGCGCCTTGCGTTTCATTGGGCTTCTCCTGCCAAGTCTGGCATAGGAAGCTCTCATAAGACTGGTTCAGTTTTTAGGGTCCACGTCAGCTCACATCAAACGAAAATGACGCATGATGATCGAAACGACGTCTGGCTGATCGATGAACTCGCCGCGATCGATATTGGGACGAACTCCATTCACATGATCATCGTGGAGGGCGATCGCCTGAGGGAATTTCAAAGTGGATGAGCGCGAAAAGAGATGTCAAGCTGGGAGTGGGTTTTCGCAACCAGGCAAATCGGCATCGCGCCTTTGAAACTGCTTAGACGTGATCAGCGCTATGTGCGTTCGCTGAAACATGGCGTTGAATCAAAAGGTGATAACCCGCCGCAACAGCGCCATACGCGAACGCAGAATGGTGATGCCTTTTAAGCGATGGTGGAGAGGCCGCAGTGGCTGACTCCCGGATGATTTCCGGCAAAGAGAAAGCCCGGTCTGATTCTCTTGGCGCTTCGTAATTCAATCCACTTGCGTGGATAAACCCTCATCTTTGTATCGGTGCGGCCAGCACGAGCCTTGTGATTGGTGATCGCAGAAACCTGCTTTTCAGGCAAGAGCTGCAGTTGGAGTGCGTTCGCCTACTCGATATGTTGAAGATCAAGGTCCCGTAGGTATGAAGGCTTGCCACCTCTTAAGCACACAATCCAGGCTTTGGCCCAGCAGAACAATCACCAGATTTCGAAGTCCATCGGTTTCGACCGGGTGATTGTACCTCGGGCTCCATCGTACGCTAGGAGAGGCAGCCAATCTTTCTGGCCGGCGGCGATTCTTGGCAATCGGTGAAATGCCAAACCAGTTCAACTCAAAGACATCAGAACGCCTGACGCATGAATTGCTGAAATCAAAGAAAAAACAGCAGATCGCTGCCAAGTCGATGGGAATTCATCGAGAAACGAGCCGATGCTATCCAACTGGCGGGCGTCTACTCATTCAGTTGTTGACATGTTGGCGCCCAAGAAATCACCCTTTGCGATGCGTCTGCGTGAGGGAATGATTTTAAACTATCTTGAGCAACACACTCACAGCGGTCACATCCTTTCCGGCTTATACGAATCTACCGCGATCGGAAAGTGGCTCAAACTGGCCGAATATGATTCCGATTGGCAGAGGAAATGAAAAACACGTTCCACTTGGCATTACCAGCTTTTCGACCAAACCCAAAAGCTTCCTTCCTACACCCTATTCGAGGCGCCAATCTGTGCGATTTTCCCCTACTTCATGATATCGATGTACATATCTTTCGGAAACACCACAAAAAACTCGCGAGATATATTTTAAGCGGACAATTCCCGGGCTTTACCGATGAAGAACGTCTTGCATCGCCATTTGATGCGTTACCACTGCAAAGCGGCTCCAACCAAACGCATAAGACGCTTCAAGAAGTTAGTCAAGCACATCGCCAGATGATTCGAGTTTCTCTCAGTCTACCTTCGAGTTCGCAATCAGTCTGACAAAACCAAAACCGCGCGCGTTTCAGTCCTGTCTTGTCAGCTATCAGAAAAACACGGATGAGATCGAGTCTTAGGCAGCTTGGCAACCTTGATCTGGAACTTTGGGCCGCCCGGCGCGATCGCCAGGTGCTGGCCAAAGCCCTCCGATCGACATGAGTTTCCAGCCAACTTCCCTTTTTCCCTCGTCCTGATCGCGTGCTGCGCACCATAAAGAGAGCACGGCGAGCGCTCATCAGCTTGCGTACCTGCTTTTAACAAGTTACGCAAGAAACAGGCAACAGTCCTGCAAAGGTTTAGGGAAGGGCTCGTTTATACTGCGACAGTGGCCAACACCGGATTGGACAGCAAATCCGACTGGCAGAACCAGGGACCAGCAACCAAAAACCATTCCAACCTCAGCCCAATGCCCAAACCCGAAACCTTGGCGAAGGCCGCAACCTGAAAACCAGCTAGGTTGAAGGCTGCACAGCCAGGCTGAGAGCGAATAAGAACCGCAAGGGCCCAACGCTAGAATCACCGAAACTCAACCAAGACTCAGTCAAACTAGACATTTAGACCAAGATGCGAACCATGAGGCATCAGGCCTTAGCGCGATAGAGCTCCTTCAGCAACTGGTAGGCCTCGTTAGGCGGCGCATCGCATTCCGGCGCTGCCGCCGGCGTCGGGATGGTGATTCAAGGCCTGCTCGCGGTTAAGCCTCTCTGAATCTGATTGAGACTGAGGCGATTGCCCGGTCATGGGGGGCAGAGTTCAGCATGACGCAGGGGCCCCCTGCAAGCTCAGTGCGGGCTGCCAGGGTCTGCAGAAGAGGTGCCGCAGATGGCCGGCGCGCAAGACGGTGACACAGACGACGATCAAGGTGGGAGCATCCGCAGCGTCAGGGTTTCGGTGCTGAAGGATTCCTCCAGCCATCCGGCAGCCACCATCACCCGATATCAAACCTGCCGGCCTGCAGGCCAGCGGAATGACACCCGAAATCCACTGCTCAGCGCAACGACAGGTGAACGCGAGCGGCCATCGGAACTAGATCGGATGGGCAGCATCTCCTGGGCCACGCCAGATCCTGGAGGCCTCCAGACGCCGCATCTAGGCCTCCGGGCCATAAAGCACTGGAAGCAATTGCTCCCTTGTAGGCCAGCAAGGCTTGATCGCAGATCGATCGGTGCCACCGGCCGGCACGGTTCCTCGGCTCCGCACCGGGACCCCCCTGCTCGCTCGGGCTGCAGGCTCTGCCGCAGCCGATCGATTTACTGCTTGACAACTCCGGCCAGAATCGAATTCCTGAGCCTCTGCCCTGAAATCCTTCGCAGACGGCCTGCCGGCATCACGCGCGCTAGCGTCGGTCCCTCCGAGACTAGCAAGCCCTCAGCACCTGCGGCCACATGCTAGCCCGTTCGACCAGTCGAACACCAGTTCGGCTTGAGGGTGCACTGTTGGCCAGCGAGCACGAGAGAACACATATCTCATGCAAGACGAGCGCTTCTTGGTTGTCTCTTCCAGTTTCGAGATCTCCTACACGCTGAAACAGATCGTTGAGAAGTCGCTACCAGCTGCATCGCCCCCGTTGCGGATAAAACCCCACTCGCTGCAGAGCTGCATCAAACTGCGCAACAGACACTCCACCATGGCAGAGTCAGCTGAACGCGCTTTACGTATCGGTCGCCTGCCAGCTCAGCCCCCGACTGCTCCTACTCTGCTCACACGGCAGGCGCCAATCTCAGCGCTCCATCCATCTGCGTCTGAGAAAAATCTGCTGGCAGCTGGCGGACCTTGCTAGATAGCGATTCAGCAACCGACATGGGTGACCTGGGGAGTGTTCCCGGCTTGCCTGGGAGGCCTGGAAGTTGTTGAGGCAGGGCCACCGGAATCAGCCGGCAAGGGTGCAAGGGGGTAGGCCTGCATCCAGGCGGGGACTCACGGCGGCCACAGGACCCAGAAGGCAGGAGGGGAGCCTGGGAAGTGCCGGGAGGATTGACCCTGGCATGTGGCCTGCCTGAACTGACCTGTTGGCCGCCGGCGCGGGTGCGGGAGGAGGAGGCACGCAAGGCGTTGCAATTGACCGGCCCGGCCGCGGAGAACGCTGGACCAGCAGCGTGTCCTTTTTTCAAGCTGCTCGCTGCTCCCGCTTACGCGCCTGACGGGCAACCTTCCACCCTGGCGCTCGCGCTGACGCAGCTGCGACGACATGAGAGCCGGAACAACACCTGAACGAAGTGGCCAGGCGGTGCAATCAGCGGATAAACCAGCTCACCCTCAGCGGAATTGTTTTCACCCCGGGGAGAGTGAGTGAACCCAGGGAAAGCTTTCCACGGATCTGCCACCGCCCACGTGAAACTCGCCTTAAAGCCCCCCGCTGCTTTCGATGGCCGATCGAACACCCGCGAAGCGGGAATGGACTTGCCAGAGAGCTGATCGGCACGCTGAGACCAACTCGTAGGCCGCTGCCTTTGACGATCGGATTGACATCAAAAGCGCACGCCGGTAGGCTGCGAGTTGTACGAGAGAAGGAATCCGCATGCGGAACTGGCAGCTCGACTATCACCTGGACATCCGGCGTCCGAATTTCTGCGAGGGGTGCCTGTAGCGGCAACATGCAGTGGACCGCGCTGAGAATCGTGACTGAGCACGGCCTCATAGGCACCATCACGAAGGGCCAACAGCACCGACCCGAGAGAAACACCCTGCCCATCATTGTTATGGGCAACATATCTAGATAGTAGCTGCCTGGAGCCAAGCACACCACTGAATCACAAGGACGGCAATCCAGGTCGGCATCGGTCTGGGACTCCTCCGCAGCGAATAGCCGCCACTCTGCGAACGGATCCGTCCTGCCGCCCCGCAACAGCCGTGAGCAATGCCCACGGCCGGCAGCGGGTGCTGAAGAGACACACGCCCGGCTCTGGAGATCCACCGAAGCGGCAGAGGCCTTCGCGGCATCTCGAATCAGTGATGCGCAGCATGATCACGGCTGTAGGCACACCCGGTCCCGGATTGTTCCAGACCCGCCAGCGGCCCCAACGGCTTCACTGCCCATCAGCGGTTGCCTAAATAGGGAAGCCTCGAAAACCCTCGTGCGAAACAGCACCACGCGTCCCAAACTCCAGCCCGGCGACAGGCTTCGCCCCCGGGATTGATCACGAAATGGTAAGGCAAATCCTCAGCTTAACCAGAACCGACATAGCGTCCGCCACGGCGGCTGGTCTTCCAGGGAATACTTGTGCAATGGGCAGTGCAGGCCAAATCATCACCGTGAAGTGAACGGTCCGCATCCAGCTTGTCCGAGCCTTGCCGAGGAATACCAACGGCCAGGCCAAGACCACCCGAGTCGCGTGTTGGATCAGATGCGGAGTCCACCCCTCCTTCGGCTGATTGGAGGAAGAGCACGGGCACCTTGTTGAACGTGCCATGAGGGGCGGCAGGACTGGCAGCCATCAGCAGAGACATAGGCTGCGCGGAGGACCTGCAAGAACCGCGCCCGGAGAGCGGCCACGTGAGGAAAGAACGATACCCTGGAGACGCAAAAGTACGTATCCTGCAAATTCCAAGCATCCAAAACAACGAAAAAGGACTAGGTTCTGTGCTGATCCATCCCGACAATGTCCACTGAAATCTGGCTGCGCGCAGGACAAAGGATCTCACTACGCGGTTCGAGTAAAGGCCACAGGTCGATTCATAGCCTCCCACCGCCCAAACCCCTGAAACGTCAAGCCATAAACCGTCTGTCCGAATCCAATTTTGTCCAGTACTCCCCTCCTTCGGAAAGTTGCATACCGCAGCAACCGAGTGACCCAAGGCCAGTCGCCGCTCAACCTTACCAGCTGCAGCGCAAGACGCGCAGCATCACCCTTCTGGCGCGACGAGTTGATGGGAAACGGCGAATGCGAAGCTGTCAGCGCGGCACATCACCCCACGCTGAGCAAACAGATGACGGGGATGCACCCTCAACTCAAACTCAACGATCCTGGCTTAAGATTCCTTCATCGGCTCCTAGCTCGCCAACGAGAGACAGTGCGCCAGCGCGGAATGAACGGGTCATCGGCCTGACATTCACGCTTTGGCGGCCTGCCGGAGACAAGCAGCCTCCAGGACCACCCCGCGACCACACCGCTAGCCACCGGGATCGAGCCCCTCGAGAACCGCCAGCCCTTCCTTCCCTCAGCCACCCTGACGCAGCAGCATCTCCCTTGCGAGAGCTGGTCTGGAAGCGCCAAACTCCATCCGTGGAAGGATCAACGAGACCACAACGTCATGGCCAGCCCGAAAGCATGCTCAAACCGTTGCCACGCTGGGTCCAGCCCAAGCCCAGGCCGGCCGCGATATCTCCGCTGCGTCTGGCGTCTCGCAGCCGCCTCATGGCCAGTCCTTCAGTTGGCCAAAGCGTCTTCGATTCCTGCCTGGCGCCTGCAAGGTAACCGATCGCGCCGCCTAGATCTCGCAGTAATAAGGATGCACCCGCGATGGGCTGCCGCCGGCA
>Ga0163217_1011820_pt1 | contig 16444 bp, 11 predicted proteins | sample SynspAceP_FD_185933 | JGI IMG/M metagenome (GOLD analysis project Ga0163217, IMG submission 185933) | Saline lake microbial communities from Ace Lake in Antarctica - Synechococcus sp. Ace-P (PacBio error correction) | ecosystem: Environmental > Aquatic > Non-marine Saline and Alkaline > Saline ... | reverse complement strand
AAATTTTATAAAATCCGTATCGAAGGAAAGCCAATTCGTCCCAAATTACTTGGATTATTTTTGGAATTAAGGCATTCCTTTATCTGTTAGGCATTTTACACCCCAAAAACATTAAAAATAGATCCATTTCCCGATTGAACAACCATTTTTACTTTTTAAGCAGATTGTGCAGAAAATTCTTACCAACTATCAATTCCCGTTCAGGGGATTAACATATACTTACTATCTTCCGTAAAGAATTTAAGAATGGATCTCTAGTTTTCCAGTAAAATAAAAACACTTTCGGTTTTGAGATTCGTCCATTTTAGTGGTTTAATTATATAACTGATTGCAATAATTATATAACATAGAGCTTCCCTGTTTTTCGACATTTTGTATTAACCTTAAAAATAATTATTATGTCACAGATCATAAGGCAGTATTTACTCATACTGAATCTTTGGCTTATGCAGGAGGATACTATTTTAGTAATTTCTACATGGAATGTTTTTTTCAAAAAGGACCATACGATCAGGACCTGGATTCCATTACGATGGAAAAACAGGAAAAACAATGAGGGGCCACAAGAATCAATTCTTAAACTTTTACTCCTTAACGCCATAGCACATTATACACGATATGCGGCTACTATTGGTTAATTATTTCCCATAAAAAGCCATAGATGCAGGTCTTATCACACTGCCATTTTTATTATTTTTATTCTTCCTTTGGCCTTATTCAATTTAATATTTTCAAAATCGAATTTTGAGTCTGGGAATTCATTCAATTTTCTTCAAGCCATGCATCCCTATCCTAAATTTTTAATTATACCGTGATTAAATACCAGCATAATTACAGTCTTTTATTAAAGGGTAATTTTCCCATTCAAAAGCCCCGATTCTTTCAAAACTTTCAATTGATCAAGTGGTACAAACCCAACTTCTTTCTTAAAAACTTGTACAGTACCAAGTAAAATTTATTCATATTTACTTAATCACGTTTAAAAAGCCTGTTTTGCTAACTTCTTCTAGAGAGTAGGAAATTTACTGGTTAAAAAAGTCATGTGAAATGCGCACTAGGAAACAGATCATAGAGTTCGTAAAAACAAAATAGCACCTATATGAAATTGCATGCTAGGCTCGGCTTCAAATCGCCCGATTTTATGCTAAATCGCTGCATTCACAAAGACCGAAAAGATATTTTGGTGCTGGTCTTCTCACGGAAATGAGGGAAAAAACGCAACGGTTCTTCAGACGATTATAACCTACCGCAACTACACTTACCTCAATGGAAAAGAAGCCTATTAACATCCTGAGGTTGAGGGGTGTTCTTATATCCCTACCCAATCATCTACATGAAGCAGCTGTACGCGAATGCTGCCAAATTTAAAAAACTGTTCAATCTGCACAAAACCTTTAGGGAGTACGGCCGAGGAAGCCAAGCGCATGTTGGACTTAGTATAGAGGAAGCTGGCCATTTTTGGAGGATATCTGGAAAGATTTATGCTATACCCCAAAAATTCCTTTAAATCCATGGGAAAGTATACGATCGTAGGTGACATTGGTAAAGTTCTTTGGGAACAAAAATCAGGGAAACGCACCCTTGCGGCACATAGTTGAGGTGGTTCTGGGACAAGGAAAATTGAGGAGGCGCTATTATCGACTTGGGTTGCATTGTGTGGGAAATTAGTCGAAATTTTAATTGGTAAAAAATATAAAACCCTGGAAGTTCATGTGCTGGGCGGATACCCAAGTTACAATCCCATGAAGCGAAGACCCCATGCCATTGGACTCGTAAATATGCTAACGGTTTGCCATTGGGCATTTTGACGTAAGTGGACGTTCCGTGGTGGAATGGATCTCCGGGGACGAGGTTCATGGGCACAGAAAGCACCTTTGGATTCATAGCTTTTTACGGACCGGGCTTTGGACATGTTCACCACAGAAAAGGATGGTGATGGCTATGGTTTGCGGAAAAGCAGAATCCAATTCGGCTGGCTATTTCCCGTTGGGAGACGAATCGCACGAACTTTGGTTATCCCCATAGTTTAACCGATATGTTTACTTTGCTATGGAAGAAAAGGACAGACCTCTTTGAAAACATTCTATGATGGTTATGTTGGTGGAATGCCATTTCTCATGCGGCCTTCAAATCTGCGGACCACCCAAACAATGGGAGCCCGTTATTTTTAGAGGATTGCGAGGCGATGAACCCTGAAGAAATTGAAAAAAATGGAATTCCTTTTGAGCATGACCCTATTTAATAAAGGAAGAAAAGTGTTTACCCAAACGGGGACACTTAAAGCGATATTTAAAACATATAAACAAACAGGTGTAGTTACGCAGAAAAAGTAACCACGGCAAAGATAAAATTCATATTGCCCGAAGGGGTAATAAGTAACTTTTGCTCCAAATCATTATCGGAGTAAGGTAGAACCTACTAGAAGTAGAATACTTTAAAAAATAATACATAAAACTGTACTACATGGCGTTACATTGCCCTTTACGAAAAAAAGCTCTATGGATTACCTTACAAAGTACTATGGATGTTTAAAAAACAGCACTTATATAATAATGGGGCGGCACAACCGGAATGGGACTGGCCGCTGCCATCGCCTTAAAGGCCAAAGGCGCCAACCTAATGGTAGTTGGAAGAAACTCCTAGGAATGCCAAAAAGGAGGAAATCCATGGTATGGGCGCATTTAGCATTGGATGGTGACGCACCAACCCAGGAGACATTAAACAGCCATTAAAATAACACATAAGACCTTTGGATACATTAGTGGACTATTTCACGTTGCGGTGGGAAGGGGTCGGAAAATGGAGGTAGATGGAGGCATTGGATCAACTAACATTGGTAAGGCGGAACCAAAACCATGGAATTAAAAACCTGGGACTCCCTAATGTTAGTCCAATCAGGCCATAATAAATTATTTCCTTGAACATAAAAAATCGGGAAACCGTTTTAAAATTATGGGATCCAGTGTTGGGGCTAACTTTCCCCTTCCCTAAAAATATTCCCACCCATGGCTATTTGCCGGCGGCCAAATCAGCCATGAATAGGTTTTCTAAATCGATTGCAGCCCTATTATGCAGAGCAACATATCAGAATAAACGTTTATATGCCCCAGTACTGTTTGTTACCCCTATGGCCCAAAGGGGCCAATAAAAGATGGATAAAAATTTAGAATTCCTCAAAACAAAACACCCTGGACGGAAGGGCGCCCTGGGTTTTCGAGGACATCACAATGCCGTATTAATGTTCTTGACATCCAGGATTCTAAATCATCACCGGACAAGTTTTAGCTGTAGATGGAGGCTGGACATTAGTGAAGGGCAATTATGGTTAAAAATACATTTTAACAGAAGAGCTTCAATTAGAGAATACAAAAGCATAATTTTAGAAATGAAGCGTAACAAAAGGAGTATCTAGCAAAAGGGTAAAGAAATTTATCTTCCGTTATAGCGGAACAGGAATCGAAGATTTCAAGGAAGTGCCCAAATTTTTTGCCCAAATCCATTTTGATGGACGAATGGTGCACCTTTTTTGATCCTTGGCCACAGCCGAATATGGTGGAAGAAATGTGGGCCCGATACGGAATCCTTTCCTGGCTCTCAACCCTATAGCAGAACTTTCTTTATCCTTTCTTAATTTGGTGGTCGGTGCCAATGGGCAGGTCAAGGCCATGTTTCTGAGAATGTTATCCGGATTGGCCGCACGAATTCTAGTTATTCTTGCCACTAGTCGCAGGGACACCGCCTTTGGTTATATCCTTCTAGTGGGGTTGGCAATGTGGTTCTATTGAAATGGCAGAAGATTTCAAAAAGAATATTAAAGGTAGTAGCCTTGGTAAGTAAAAACTTGCACTGGGAAGTAGTACCTCAAAAAATCGTGTGGTTATAAAATAACAGGATTTTGCAGAATATTGACTTGGATACAGGAGCCACCTCTGGGCGGATTTGCCATGATATATTTAGAGGGCTTTGACTCTACCCGTTTGGCAACCTGGTTCTACCTTAGCGGGGTTATGCTGATAATTGTATCAAAGCGGAGGTCCGCCAAAATATTACATCTGAGAAATGGAAATCGCCTAAAGTATTGAGCAGTGGTTAAAATTGTAGGGTGAAAACGGCCCGTCGACCTTTTCGATCGCTTATGACGAAACGCCCATTATAGCAAAAATTATATCAAAATATAGGAACAAATCAGTGAAATTTAATAGCGCAGCACCCTATTGCTATGCTATTATTTCCCTTTTGGATATTTTAACTAATTATCATCATTGAACTTTTCTTCCGTAATTTCTAAATCGGTCACACAGACATTTCGCTCATTATTGGGAGCGGTAGCGCAGGTTCTACCGCAGCCATTGCCGCCATCGAAAGGAAACACAAAGTTACATTAGTGGAGCGTTATGGTTTTCCAGGTGGCACCTCAAACCCAGATGCTGGATACCTTTTACGTTTTTCACTCCATCAGAATCTCAAAAAAATTGTAGGTGGCATCCCCGACACAAATAGTGTTAATACTTAAACCATCCGGTGATATTTTCCTAGGCCAATACCTTAGGGGTGCCGGTTACAGGTTGTTAATTACCAACCGGAAAAGCTAAAAACTCCGTTTGGACATCTTTTTACAACAAAACGGGGTTCAAATTTACTTATCCATTCAACATTAGTGGGGAGTGGAAAAAGGCGGCTGAGAAAACATCCACTGAATTTTTTTCCATAAGGAAATTTGGCTTTTTTCCATAAAACAGCAAAAAAGGGTGATTAGGACGCATGGTTGACGGCGATGTATTGTTCATTGGGCAGGTATTCCCTTACTGAACGTGCCGGCGAAAAAGATCAGCCCAAAAGTATGACCCTACCTTTCCGTATGGCCAATGTGGAACTTGAAAAGAATACGAGGCTGCAGAGGAAAAAAATGTTGAAAGAGAAGATGCAGAAGCTTTATGAAAAAGAACTGTTATGGGCCTTCCCGCAAGGAGGTTCCGCACATGGAATGTGCAGCAAATGCATTTCTACGTGGCCGTAAAAGTGGTAGATCTAGACCCTTTGGATTTAGAGGCATTACCAAGGCGAAATAAAGGTCGCCGGGCATCTTTATTGTGAAGATTTTTTCAGAGCGGGAAGTTTCCTGGATATTTCAAAAATGGCCAAGATCATAGGGCTTTCCCATCAAATTGGAGTTAAAGGGAGGACACGAGGGTATTTGCGCGATATCGCCTTACAAAAGGAAGACTGTTAACGCCAAGGACCTTCGATTGGATCAATTTTTCTTTGCGGCGCCCGATAGAAAGGACCATCGCAATCGGACAAGAGATTCGGAACTTTTTGGGCAATATGTTACCCAAAGGATTGGGAGTTATGGGGTTCCCTAACGGTACAATTTGTACCAAAGAGAGTCAAAATTACTTGGCGTCGTTGGCGTTGCTCTCGGGCCACCCATGATGCCCATGCTTCTTGTCCGATTCAATGGCACAGGCCATGGGGTATGGGCAGGGCAGCCGGTTGGGCTGCCAAGATCTCTTTTGGAATACCGATCAAAATGCAAAAATATCGAATTTTAATAAACTACAGGATGACTTTTGATGCAGTGGGTTGGTGCAATTTAGGAAATTGCCTGATAAAGTAGCGGATAATCCGGAAACTATGGGAAATAATAAATAAGATATGTCTCAAAGAATTCTTTAGAACTGTTTTGGGCGACAAGCCAACTTCAGAAATGGGTGTTGACCTATTCCCTATGAGCATTATTATCCATAGAAGATAGTTATTGTAACCGCCGCACCCAGAATTTTTACCTTGAACGATTAGATAAAATTTCAGAGGAGCTAAAAAATTTTTATAAGGAGGGAGGTAGAACCGTTGTAGATACCATTCGCGCAATTGTGGTTCGTTATATATTGAAATCTGTAGAGGTGAAGTTCGTGAGCGGGGTAAATATCATTGTGCCACAGGAATCCATTTGGGATTATTATCCCAAAAATCATTGGAGATTTAGCTATTACAGGAAGATCAATTGTCTCAACTTTTTTATCGCGGTATTGAAAACGGCATTGATTCATTTTTGATTATTCCGGGACCTAATGTATTGAGGACTGACATAGAGCAGGGACTTATAAAATTGGCTACAGGGAAATAAACCTATTGACAAGCATCAAGAAAAAATTTTCAGGCAGTAGTCAATGCCACATTTGGAAACGAGGAGCCCCAATTAACAATACCAATTTTGCGGAAATCAGGCCTTGAACAAGGCCAAACTGTTTAATAAGATTGGGAGCAAACCATAGAACATGTGGTATTGTCCCATGTTAGATCGAGCAAAAAGAATCAACTACAACAAAACCGTTACTCGATATAGGAGTTCAGAGTGGAATTACGACAGTGCCTTTCGCTGGAAAGAAAACGAAAACCCAACTTATACCTTAAAAACTCTTGGAACACCTTCTTCCGAATATCCGATCAGATTACCTTAGGAATGGATATGGGCCCAAAAATGCTATTTGAAAAGTTTACGGAGGTGGCCAGATTAAATATCTTATCGAAACTATCCCCACATTCCTAAAATCTAAAGGACTGGAAGACCATTACAAGAAATTATTTTTGACAATCCAAAAGATAGATGCCTTTTCCAAAATTTCCTGAATCCCATGCGCTTGACGGAATTGATTATAAGGATTGGTCGTTAGCATTTCTAAAATAAGATTTCTTAACCAATTTGGAAAACCAACCCTTGTGTTACAGAAGTAACTATTTCTTATTGGCGATATTCAGCGGATTACAATACAAATTCTCCATAAGGTTAAAATTAGGCCTACTGGTTCCATAAACCTAATGGAGAAGATATGAAGAATTGGGGACACCAAACCTCCACTCCCTAATTGTCTGCTATTTCCTTGGTAGCGGCTATTCGACCTTAATTTTTGTTCCGCCCCCATGGTTATCTCTATTAAGTATTGTCTTGACTAAGGGTTTTTAAAAAAAGAACCTCTACAAATTCATCGTGATTACATGGGCTTCCAAAGCGTTCAAGGCTGGATTACAATTATTCTCCAGACCACTGGCTTTTGTCTTCGTATGTAGGTACTTCTTTGAATAAACGCGATTGTGAACTTCTTTCATTCTTCGGACTAAAGGAAAAACATATTAACTGGATCCCATAATCCACTATTTAGGTTTCCGTTACATTTGGTCTTTACCTATTTAATCCGTGGAACCGAAAAAAAACCTTTGACAGACAATAAATCCTAAATATTTTTACCCCGCTCAGGACCTTACTGCCCTCCGTGTTCCTTCTGCTATTAAAAACACATCTTTCATTAATTCGTCCAAGGCTTTTCTAAAAACCGTAATGTTCTAGTAGTGAGTGAACTGCACACAAAATTCAATACGCTTCCGAAGGCAACTAACATATCGCGCGGAATACTTTTGTACGTTAGTATCTTTTTTTATTATCTTATACTCCTAGAATCTGATGGTATTTCTTTATCATTTTTCCAACTATTTCATATACGGTTATCCCTAAATACCTAAACTTTATATTTCGCCTCAGCCCACTCTACAAGACAGCAAACGTAAATGAAGTACCTTCTTTCAATATCAAAACGCATAGATTGTATAGACAAGTTAATTATTTGAAGAGAATTTTGATTTGTACTCACTACAAAAATAAAACTAATCCCCAGCCTTGTTTTCCTAACTCATTGACCCAACCCTAATAACAACCATAAACGATAAAATCATTTCCCGAGGCTCCTCTAAACAACTTATACTGTTGATTTTTAGACGATTATCTTACAATAAAAACAATTCATCTGGCTCTCGAGACGACTTCGAAACACATCTCTAATCAATTAGGGACCGCAATTATAAAAAACCAACCCCAAACCATATTAAACCTTCAAGCTTGGCACAGTTCTCACATTATTTTCACGGAAATGTCACTGGTAATTTACAATTAATTATTAACTGATTGCACCATGTTTAAATAATCAATTTTCATTATAGTGATTTTATAAAGGGAATTAAAGTCAAATTATTGTATCTCTCGGTATTTTCCAACCGCATGCGTCTGTTCCTTTAACAGGGTGCACGTCTAGAAATGCGAACTACACAACTCTGAACTTAATTTCCAAACTTAATATTGACCAATGATTTTAGTGTGCAAAGGATGGCAAAGTGAGCCTTATTTGGCGGCAATCGGCCTTTCCTTACTATATTCAACAATTTGGATGTTAGACGAAAAAGGAGAATTTGGGTTTACCGTAAGCTGTATAATTATAGGGATTTAATTAACGACCCAAAACAACCACCTAAATTTCGAACCAGGAGAATCGTATGGGTAGATGATTCTTGGAAGATTAACACGATGGGGGATGGGATAAGCGGCACAACTCACAAAGTTTGTCACAGGATTAAAGACTAGTGCCCCCTGCATAGCAGTGTTGGGAACAAGGCTGTTCGTAATGTCTCGATGCACCCACCTTATTGGCTACACCGACGAAAAATGGGGTGAGTGCCCAGACAAAAAACAGAAGGCATATTTCTTACTGGTTTGGCGCAGCTATTCGGACCATGAATCACGAAGCCTACCTTCCGCCTCGATCGTACGGTGCCAGAGACTGAGGAAAAGGGAATATTTCATACTGGGAAATAGAACCGGAACCCACGGTTGTAACCGATTTAAGTCGGTTGGGAAACTCCGTTCTGGAAGCGGTCATATACTGGGGGAACTCATACAACGATTAAAAATGAGCCTCGCACAGGTCTAGTGATGATAGGCGCATTTGCCGAGTTGGCGGCGTCTCGCCCATGAGCAATTGAAACCAATGACAGAAGAAGGTAACTGCCTAGAAGTTGTGCCACAAAATTTCTCGAAAACTCCTAGAGGTGGGTTTGAGATTCCTAGTATTGTTAATATGTGGCAAACGACATCTGCACTGAAACCAAGATATTGTGACCTGTAGGGATAAGTGGCTTATCGGAGGTGGCACGTGGTTATTTTTAAATGCGACGGCAAACGCCCCTGGCAGGTCGGACCGCAACCCGGGAACCAGGGAAATTTTTTCTGCCCACTGGCACCAAGAAGATCCACCGGTGTCAATGCCCGGCGGGAGGGGATGGAATTCAGGAGCAGGATTGCTCCAACACCGGGGGTAGTCGTCTATGAAGAGAGGACGCCTTGGTACCAGAATCTAGTGAGGTGCTCTATGCTCTCTTAAGTGCCATGTATAGAGTGGTGCCCTTACAACCTCTACAGCAATAGTTATATTTGCGTACAAACCTTTCGCCCCCAAGGCGCTGGATTTGACCTAAAAAAGGGGCGCGATTTATAATTACCTGCAACACAGGAAATCTACCGAAAGATTATGTTTTGGAAACGAATAGTGATGTATTGAGATAAAACGCAAGCTGTGGTTTCCGACCCAGATGATGTAAGCGCGTTGGAACAAGATGACGCCATTTACGTGGCCGAATTGGTTACAGATCCAGTGGTATTAGTGTGGTCACCAAGATGAAAAGACCACCTTGCGGCTACGCCCGAAAATCTATAGAATTAGCCCTAAAGGCAAAAAAGTACTTAGAAACCCCGAAAATAGAGATCTGACACATACCGGAAGGCCACGGATCTCGGCCCTTAACCTTCAATCCGCAAATTAATAAAGAAGCAAGGCATATGAAAATTATTGAGGCAAGGTGACACAAGTCCTTGAACGAGAAATTAAAATAACTTGAGATTCAGACAATCCCTATCACAATCACGGGACTATCTGGCTTAGTGTCAATCTTGAGCATCAAAGGAAAAGTGATTAAATGTAAAAAATATTGAAAATGAAAGCGCGACCCCACGATTCGAAGGGGGCTTAGGTGGCTTAACCGTGCCTTGAAAGATGATTCTGACACCCTTTAGATTATGCTTCTATATGCGGATCACGATTCCATTCACCACAAGTAGATAGGGGAAGTCACTATTTCCCTTGCGCGACAAGTCTTGGGTAGGATAAGGTGGCCAAAATTGATCAAGATTATTTTAACGGCTATGATGGAACGTCATGCATGGTATCTGGACAGCATTGGGAATGGACTGATAGTTGCACACACGCTATAGAATGACAGACTCTCGCACGACAAATTCTTAATGACGACCTCCAAGACCCATCCTCAGTATACGATGGGTCAGATGTCCTTGCCGTCAGATTGATTTTGGATCGTACTGGTTCATGCCTCATAAATCTAGAGTCGCCCTTTAATCTCATACTAAAAGGCTGCGGTCCCGCACATTGCGAGAGTGTTACCATCTAAACTTAAGATTCAAGCTGTAGATGCCCATTGCCATTATATATATAATCTGATGACAATTCGGGATTGCAGTAGCTATCGTGATGTCTCCAACGAAACTCACGTCTTCTTGGCAACACTCTGATCATGCTCGCCCAGGCAGGCATTATTCTGATCTCCGCCCAATGGATGGATCTGTAAATTTTTAGAAGGAGACAAAACGACTTGGATGCCTATGGGCACTGGCAAGCAAGGAAAGCGAGATGAGGCTATGTGTTGATTTCTTGATAAATTGCATCAGGTTCTTACAAGAAACCCTCTTTGACAAAGAAGCATCCACATCGCCAGAAGGAATAAGATAGGGGGAGAATAGCTCTGGCTCTGTAAGATGATGTTCGCAGTCTCGGGTGCGTGCCTTCAGATTAACACTCTGGACCGACTAATGGCTCACTTCCAATGAACTATCAACCATGGAATTTTGGAGAAATTATTCACCAAACCCTCCTTCGGAAAGTATCGACTTTGGGCACGTGGTATTTTACAAAACCCAAGGGAGGGAACCAAATTTTCACATATAACCATGCACCTTCTCATTAAAATTAAAGGAAGATTTACTGCAAAGGAATAAAAAATGTTAATTTCCTCATCAAAATGCATAAGCTGCCATAAAAACGGAACTTACAGGTAACGACATTGGGCCAGATCTATCTTCGATAGGAGAAAAAATTCGACCCAAAACGGCTTTTGTTGAGACCTGCCACTTATTACTCCAAACGCTTCCAGTCGTATTTGGTTACGAACCAGTTAGATAAAAACAATAAAGTGGTTCAGGGCCCTGTACGTTTTTCTGACTCTCCGAGGGAGATAACTTACTGTCCTAAGGACATGACCGGGGAAAAACAAGATTGGAGTTTTATAGCGAGCTCGGCCGACATTGAAAGAAAGAGGAAAAATTTGAAAATGGGCATTTCATGCCAAATGCATATCTCTTAGTCTTACGAACAAGCATTTACCGGATCTTAATCGCCTAACCTACATTAAAACGCCTTAAAAAATCAGCAATCTATAGACATTAGATCCATTTTAAAAAAATTGTGTTTCATGAGACAATATCACATAACAAGAAAGGGAATGTTATTTTAAAATCCTCAGTTGGAATATTCGGGTTTAGTATTTTTAGCAGGCGTATGAAGTTTTTGCATAGGGACAATGAACGGCGATTTTAAGATTTGGAAGCCTTTAGTGCTTGGTCATTCAAAAAATGTCGGAAGTAGAGGCTATAAAAGTTGGTTGAAAAAATTCGGATTGGGATTGGTGTTTCAGGATCAGTTTGGTGAAAATTCTGGAAGGCAACAATAGCATTTTAAGACAAGACAGGATCTCAACAACAAATAATAAAAACATTGGCCTAGCTCGCCGAAATACGGAATTGAAAATTGAAAGGAACTTGCCAATTGGCGAACCATGAACATACCATTCAACTATAAATCGGACCACGAGCAGAGACAAATGGGTTTCGATGTATAGATGTCGCCAAAAGATGGGAGCTGGGAGTTCGTAATATTGGCTTTCTTTCACAAGGGCAGGACCTCAACGGCACGATTTGGAAGGGCAACCCAAGAAAACGATATCGCAGACTATAAAAAAAAGTATCAGAAAAGCGGAAGACAAGTGGGCAATACTTAATCTCATAGGCATTGGAATCTTGGCTAACAGACGCAGGAAGGAACATATGGAAAATTATTGACGCAGTTGGATTCTCCCAAACGTACTACAGTATATTTACAGGACGGTGGCCAAATTCCCAACAAAATGGCGATACAACATATCTTATGCAGGAAAATCCGATGGCTTGGGCAAAAACCATATTCTGTCGAATTCCACGCTTTAAGGACGAACGGGGCATACTTTCATTGGGGAACCAAGCAAGGTAGATTTTAAAGAAAGTGAAAAAAGCCATAGATGATATAAACTATGAAGCATGGATACAGATTGAAGTGCTGTTCCGGAAAATGCTGATGATGTATGTCGTTTCTGTTCTGAACAATAAATATATTTAGTGCGTTTTTAAACTCATAGTTTATATACGCTACATCATATTTAACACCAAACTTTTTTAGCTATTCTTGTACTGTACCGATCCAAAAATACCTACATCACCATGGAACACTATGGGACAAGAAATACTAGAAGTACTTAGGGAATCGGTTAATGTCATTGCATTGTTAGATCTCATCAGTTGATCAATTAATTGAATGACACAAAAACTTTTAAGGATATTCATAACTATGTTTATCCTTTGCTTCGGTTTAAAGATATTACGGCTTTCTGATTGCTTACCAAGGAAAAGGCAAACAACAATAGGAAGGACAATGGGTAATCTTTTTTATGAGGAAATGACTTTTAGGTTAAATTATTAACCTTATTGTTTATTTACTTGGTGAAATACTACAATTTTCCAGGGACTTTGGATTCAGAAAAAGATTGGAAACCCCCCAGAACTCAATTCCAAAAGAGTTTCATCACCCTTGAATTATACCGCAATAAATTTTAAATCAGGATGTAGATAAACGCTCTTTAGGGTAATTTCCCTTCTTCTGGTTGTTACCAGCTCTCATTATCCATAAATCGGCATCAATTCACACATATGCCTCGTTGAATCTTTAAAAAAAGCCTTAAGTTTTCGGACTTTCATAGAAAAAATATTCCCCCAGTCCTTCGGGAATTATTAATATAATCTCCCCTCAAAAAGCAACAAATCTCCATCTATTACTCAACTTTATTCCTGGAAAAATCAAGGGAGTAACCTTACCCCCATTGCAGTAGCCGTATGATTTAATTGCGGTAACAAGGAGCCGGGTTTTGTAGGCCCTTCCCAACTAGAGGGCCGTGGTTAATCCCGTCACGGGAAATTGCAAGGTAATGGCGTCGGCATGGTTTCATATGGTCTTTGGCAGTGCATATGGGCAGCGTTAAACCCTGCCAGTTACTTCCTTTCTTTAAAAGTTTGCATTGCACTCCTTCAATATAAAACATTACCAGCACTAAATTTAATAGTCTGATTGGGTATCGCTAGATAACATCATAGCTATATTCAAAATCCATTTCATCGGCATATTTAACTATCATTAACGAAGATACCCACCAACGTCACTATTCCTTCATCATTTGCATTTCTTTTCCTTAGATCTTGGCGGTTACTGCGGGTTGCTGCACAATACGTCCCGTAATTAGGGGTTTTCTTGTCCTTTGAAAATATAATCCACGCTAAAAATTACAACTTTCCCTGTTGGTTCACCTATTAAACCTGTCAAGCAGGCAACAAGCGAAACCCCACGTCAGTATTTGCAGGCTGGGAGCCCAGGCAGCAGCAGTAAACGTTTTGGCAACAGTAAATAAGATCATAGAAGGTTGATTTAACCACGTGGGCCAGCACTTACATTTTGGGCGGGCCATTTGGCAATAGTAGGTATTCGTCCGCACCCCCTTCAGAAGATCTCTTTTAAATTCATTCAAAAGGCCCAAAACTTTCACAAAGAAATCTAGCTTCATAGGCTCTCTTTTCTTAGATAGGACTTCAACATGGATGGACCCAATTGTCAGAAACAAATACCACAAGGTGTTCTTGATCAGATAATGGCAGAATCAGATAAATCGCTTATAAAATATCACCTACAACTGATAATCGCAAATTCTTCGGGCTACGTCGTGGCAAATACGCCTATAGACACTTTTAAAGGCCATGCAACAATTCAGGTGCTAGTCAACTTCCATTATTATTATCATGATCAATAGGGTAGCCCTTATGCTATTAGTTCTGGATTAGTACCCAGGAATCTATGGTTCCAGATGCAGTATTTTATACATTTGACAGGTTTCCCGGTCCACTGAATACCACCTCCATTTATCCTCCCCCATCGGGATAGCGCTGGAGGTAGGCAATTTCCAAACGGCTGTGGGTATCCAAAGGCCAAATACATAAGAAGGGTTAAGATTAGGCACCTGCTTCCTTTGTTATGGTCCCACAATCCATATTGTACGGCAGTCCTAATAGATCTCCGGTTCTGTAACATTTATTCCAATCCTACTTACTCTATCATACTATTCTCATCAGACTTCATTTGCCACCCCTATAAAGGCCTTCTTTGGATAATTGCTCCAATGGACCATCCTGTGACGCATACTAGCCATAATAGTAACTCGAACCCCCGGTTTACGGGATGCCGCGGGCCACTAATCGCCAATCTCTGAAATTTTACTGGACCCATCAATCCCCTTTTCCAAAAATGCAGAGCAAGTGGTATTTATAGCCAATTTCTGAAGTAACGTTTGCCCATTTGTAGTGGTTATCTGCCCAGGGCTAATGATCCGAAAGAATTCGAAATTATTGCTAACATCTGGCATGTGACCATTGACTAAGCCCGACAGCACAGTGAAGCCTTGAAGGCGCACAAACGAGGCATGCAGCGGGCATACAATGAATGGCGGCATACAAGGCACCTTCAGAACAGCAAATTTCTGTCCAAAGTGGGGGGTTAGACCCAAGAGTTTCCTTCGGTCGCTTACATCTTTCTGCTTGAATTCTGAAAAAACCGAGAGCCACATCACCGTAACCACAAAATTCATCTGTGAATCAGATATATAAATAATATTGGGGCCGTTTCACCATCCACGGTCAAAAAAAAACCAAGGTTGGCGCTACTTGGGGCGTCTGGATCTGTTTCCACACAAAGAACAAATCCAAGTAGAGCAAAGAGGAGAAAAACTTGCAGGAGTAAAGATTACTTATTTTAAAAAATTTGGAAACATTATTTTACAAGCCAATCATTAATGTTATGGTTTTTTAAATTTTTAGTTTTGGCAGTAAAATCATCCTTATATAAATTACTTGACTATACTTCCCCAAAAAACGGTATTATTCAGTAATAAAGAGAGATTATAAAATTAACTTCTGTTCCATTGAATTAAGGAAGTTAATCGATGACCCCCAAGATCACCTTTTCCCATCATGCCCCAAGGGATCCTTTTCTATAATGATCATTGGCTACCAAAAAAAATAATACTTAGGCCTGGATATCGCCGCTCTTCTGGTCTCTTGGTAGTTTCACTTTTATCAGCACAGTCCTGAACAACAATCCCATAAATGATGATTAATGGCTGGCCTAAAATTCATTTATTAACGTTATATTCAGCTTATAATTTTTACCGAAAACAAAAAATCACACAGTGCCCCCACGCTGATCTGTAAATTTTCTTATTTTTACTTTCTAGGAGAATTTTAATGGATACCCCTGTTGTTGATAAGGTTTGTAATATGCCCTGCATTCCCTTAATAATTTTCTGGATATTGACGTAAAGGTCTATTTTGCTGTTCGGCATTTCCTTGTCATATCGAAAAGTAATAAATCCTCGCTGTTTATCAAAAATCTTTATACCTTTCTAAGTCCTTAAAACTATTTTCGGGGCATTTTGGAATGTTCTCCCGAAGGGCATTAAATATTAATAGCCCATTTCCCTCTTTCGAAGTCCCAGATTTTATCTCATTTGGTATATGTACGTAGCCTCTCGTAAGGAACCATTAATTACTTTACCTTTTAATAGTGTGTTAAAAATTATTAACTGTCCGGTGCCCAGAATTTTCAGTAGGCTTGTATTGAGTAATCGATGCCAGTTGTATGCCCATATATCTATTGGGGATATTGACCTTCTTTTGGAAACGGACCCCGGCGCAAAATTGTGATCTGGCCATTTTTACAATAAAGGGGCACATGGGGCCACCCATTCCCGATACATGCGTTTTATATCCCCTAAAAACCTCTCCCCATTTTACTAAAAATGGTTGTATTTTTTCAGCCCCTTTGCATAAATTGCGTAGTGTTTCCGGTCCCGTTATTCGGAAAGAAAAAAAGAACTATTGTATTCTCTTTTCCCAGCCCATTTCTCTTCAAAGGCCTTTTTAACCACTTGGACAGCTTTTTTACCCCAGTCTTGTTTTGATTTTTAAACAATAACTCACCGTGAGGGTCCTTTGCCGAAAGGATTTTGGACCCCTTAAATATTTCGGGGTCATTTGGGAATTATAGGGAGGGGCATGGGAGATGGGTAAACGCAAAATATACAAAAAAGGGGAAGGGGTTTTTTACCAGGGATCCTGGTTTCGGATCCCTCTCCCCCTCCCCTT
>Ga0163217_1011980_pt1 | contig 16447 bp, 15 predicted proteins | sample SynspAceP_FD_185933 | JGI IMG/M metagenome (GOLD analysis project Ga0163217, IMG submission 185933) | Saline lake microbial communities from Ace Lake in Antarctica - Synechococcus sp. Ace-P (PacBio error correction) | ecosystem: Environmental > Aquatic > Non-marine Saline and Alkaline > Saline ... | reverse complement strand
TGTATCGCGTGGACGACGTCTGTTTACTTCGATCCACATCAGAAGATTCGAAGTCGGCCGCCCGCTGATACAAAGCTGGGGGCCAGAGAGGAAATCACACGCGATATCCCGAACCGTCGGTGAAGAGCGCTGCGCCAAACCTCGGATTTGAGGCCGGCCATACGTTTACATTTGGTGCGGGATGTTGAACCGGTGACATTTCTTGTCGGCAAGATCACACCCAAGGGCGAAAGCCCGATTGACGCCAGAAGAAAAACTGCTGCGCGCCAATCTTGGTGAGAAAGCATCGGACTGGTGCGCGATACATCGCTGCGTGTTTGAAGCCCGGTTGATTTTTGGTACAGTCGTCGAAGTGCGCGTTCTTTAACCGTCACGGCGTCGAAAAAAGCACGAACGTGCGTTGCAGATCGGAGCGTGAAGAAGTCGAACGTCTGGGCCCGCTGACCGCCGACGATGAGCTTGGATATTTCTTGACCGCCAACATTCTACGCGCGTCTGCAGCTATGATCATCGGCAAAATTGTGCTGTCAAAGGTCCCAAAGGCGTTTCAAGTCGAACTCGGGAAATCACCGAAGACTGCTGGCGTCGCTGTCGCGCGGTCAGTGGTGGCAGCTGGGCACTCGAAGACGAGACGACCGCAAAAATCGTCGAAGCCCTGAACGAGCAGTACCGAGATCCAGAAACGGACCTTGGATGCGCGCTTGAGGACAAAGTCGAAAAAGTCCGTCGTGGTTACGATCTGCCCCCGGGCCGTGATGAAGATGGTCAAAGTGTCGTCCGCGGTTGAAGCGCAAGCTGCAACCGGGCGACAAGATGGCTTGGCGTCACGGCAAACAAAGGTGTTATTTCCAAGGTTGTACCATGAAGACATGCCGTTCCTTGCGGATGGACGCCAGTGGACTTCTGTTTTTGAAACCCGCTGGCGTGTTCCATCGGCGTTATGAAACGTTGGTCAGATCTTGAGACCCACATGGGGTTGGGCCGCTCGCGGCGTTGGGCATCCAACATCGAAAACGAGGCCCTGCAGGAATACAAACGCTCCGGTGATTGACACCTTGGCGCGAAGCAATTGCCACCACGCCTATGGCGACGACGTCTACGAGAAGGGCATCGTTGGCATGGACGAGGGAATCCTTGCTGGACGGCAGCCAAAGAACGTCGCACGCGGTTGTCCCGATCGCCACGCCGGTTTTCGCATGGTGCCAAGGGAAGCAGACGTGAATGGACAGTCTGACACGGGCCGGGTTCGCATAACCTCGGTCAGTCGGTTCTGTTTGACGGTCGCACCAGGCGAGCAGTTTTGGCCCGCCCTGTCACCGTTCGGCGTCAAAACCTTGCTTGAAAACTGCACCACCTTGTGGACGACAAAATCCACGCGCGTTCGACTGGTCCCATACTCGCTGGTCACCAGCAAGGCCATTGGCTGGTTAAAAGGCGCCAGTTCGGTTGGTCAGCGCTTTGGTGAGATGGAGGTTCTGGCTTTTGGAAAGCTTACGCGCTGAATACACCTTGCAGAAATGCTGACTGTGAAAATCGGATGACGTGGCCGACGGGACCAAGGTCTATGAAAAAGCATCGTCAAAAGGCGAGACAACTTTCGAGGCCCGGTATTCCGGAATCGTTTCAACGTACTTGTGAAAGAAGTACGTCTTGGTCTGAACATGGAACTCCTGGGCATTGCGGAGGGAAGAAAGAGTGAGGCAAGGGGCACCGGGGTTTTCGTAAACCCCGGCCCGTTTTCTCAACTGAAAAACGCCTCTCTCCCTCCGCTTTCGAGACTTTATCTAAGGATTTAGATTTGAACCAGGGAACTGACAAACAAACCCGTTCAACCCCGTCGCGCCGACTAAGACGTTCGACGAAATTCAAGGTCTCTCTGGCATTCGCCAGAGCGGATCTGTCGTGGATCGTTCGTGAAACAAGAAACCCGAAACCATCAACTACCGGACGTTCAAGCCCGGAACGGGACGGCCTGTCGCGCGCGTATCTTTGGCCGATCAAAGATTACGAATGGCCTGTGCCGGTAAATATAACGCATGAAGTTAATCGCGGGCGTTGTTCTGCGAAGAAATGTTGGCGTTGAAGTTTACCCTGCAAAAAGGTCCGCGCGAAGCGTATGGGCCACATCGAACTGGGCGGTCGCCTGTTGCGCACATCTGGTTCCTCAAGTCGCTGCCATCGCGCATCGGGGCCTGATGCTGGATATGGACGCCTGCGCGATCTGGAGCCGCGTTGCTGTTAACTTTGAAAACTAACGTTCGCTGATCGAACCCGGTCTGACGGATCTTACCTATTGGTCAGATGATGACCAGGAAGAGTACATGGACGCTTCAGGATGCCTTTGGCATGAACGCGTTCACCCGCCATATCGGGCTGAAGCCGATCCGCGAAAATGCTGGCTGGCCACGACTTGAGGGCCCCCGAAGCTGACCAACTGCGTTTGGCCGATCTGAAAGAGGCGACAGGCGAACTGAAGCCGAAAAAGATCATCAAGCGGTTTGAAAGTCGTTGAATCCTTCCTCAGTTCCGGCAAAACCTGGCCCCGAGAGTGGATGATCATGACCGTTTCATTCCTGTGATCCCACCAGAGCTGCGCCCGCTCGTGCCGCTGGATGGTGCCGGCTTTGCGAACCTCGACCTTAACGGACCTGTACGCACGGTTGTCATCAACCGAACAACCGACTCAATGCGTCTGATCGAATTGCCCGCGCCAACCCTGACATCATCTCCGGAAACGAACGAAAAGCGGATGTTGCAGGAATCTGTTGACGCATTGTTCGACACGGCCGTCGTGGCCGCGGTGTCACGGGTGTGCCAACAAGCTTGGACCGTTGAAATCGCTGTGCCGATATTGCTGAAGGGTAAGCAAGGTTCGCTTCCGTTCAAAAACCTTTTGCGGCAAGCGCGTCGACTCTCCGGTTTCGTCGGTATCATCGGACGGACCCGAGCTGAAAGCTGCACCCAGTGCGGTCTGCCCAAGAAGATGGCGCTCGAGCTGTTCAAGCCGTTCATTCTACTTCCGCGCCTCGAAGCCAAAAGTGTCTGTCTTCCACCGTGGAAGGCAGCCAAGAAAGCATGGTGGAAAAAGAAGCGGGTCCCGAAGTCTGGGATATTCTTGACGAGTGATCCGCGAACACCCCGTCATGCTGAAACGTGCGCCTTACGTTGCACCGTTTGGGCATTCAGGGCGTTCGAACCGGTATCTGTCGAAGGTAAGGCGATCCAGCTTCACCCGCTTGGTACCTGTTCGGCCTTTAACGCTGACTTTGGACGGCGACCAAATGGCTGTTCACGTTCCCACTGTCGCTTGAAGCCCAGCTTGAAGGCACGTGTTCTGATTGATGTCCACGAACAACGTTTCTGTCGCCTGCAAACGGTTCACCGATCAGTTGTTCCGTCGACAGGATATGGCTTGGGTCTGTACTACACGACTCTGGAATGCGAAGGGCATGCGGGCGAACGGCATCGGTGTTTGGTTCCGTTGGAGGAAGTCGAACACGCGCTTGATTGCCGTGCAGTCCACCTGCACACCGCAATCAAAGCGCGGAGTCAAAGCAGATCGATGCGAAGGCACGAAGTGATGACAGCGTTCGACCACCACACCAGGCCGTATTCGTTCTTGGTGCGTTGTTGCCGCTGAACGCCAAAGCGGCCCGTTTGATCTGGTAAACCGTTCTGTTGCCGTAAGGAAGAAGTGCAGCAGGTCATCGATACGGTCTACCGCACTGTGCTCAGAAAGAATCCGTTATCTTCTGTGACCAGAATCATGACCATGGGTTTCCGCGAAGCTTTCCGCGCGGTAATCTCCTTTGGTAAGGACGACATGCTGATCCCCCCGAAACCAAAGTGGACCTGGTTGACAGGGGACACGTGATCAGGTCAAAAGACTTGAACAGCAGTACATGGACGGCATTATGGCTCCTGATCCACTCAGGGGCGAAAGTACAACAAAGTTGTCGATCCTGGTCCAAGTTGTAACGACAAAGTCACCGACGCGATGATTGGGGGCCATTTCGGCCGAACGTCGCGATTGCTCAGGGTGCAGTCATGGAGCCGAAACTCGGTTTACCATGATGGCCCACTCGTTGCGCGTGGTTCGGTTACACAGATGGAAACAGCTGGGCGGGTATGCGCGGTCTGATGGCCGAAGCGAATGGCGACATCATCGAGACCACCGATTATCTCGAACTTTAAAGAAGGTCTGACCGTTCTGCGAGTTATTTTTAACTCCACCCCACTGTGCCGTAAGGGTCTGTTCGGATTACCGCTTTGAAAACAGCGAACTCGGGTTTCCTGACCCGTTCGTCTGGTGGACGTGGCACAAGATTGTATCATCGTATGCATGAACTGCTGGCACCGAAAACTTGCCGAATCACCGGCCGAAGCTTGCTGTTCAACGACGGCGAAGTCGTTCTCGTCTCTGGCGGAAACGCTGCTGGGTCGTGTATTGCGGGCTGGATGGACATTCTGCCGCCCCGGTACCGAAGAATGCTGGTACCTGCACAGACTGTGATCGACGAGCGTTCTGGCCGGATATTATCGACGAAGCTGGCCGTCGGCGTCTGCCCGTATCCGCCAGCCCGTTGACCTGTGAAGCCGAAGAGGGCGTCTGCCGCCATGTGCTATGGTTTCGTCGTGACCTTGCACGCGGTACGCTGGTGAACCAAGGTGAAGCTGTCGGCATTATTGCCGCGCCAGCTCGAATCCGCGAGTGAACCTGGCACGCAGCTGACGATGCGTACATTCACATTGGTGGTTTGCTCAGGGTGGGGCCAAACAGTCCTTCCTCGAAGCGTCGCAGTCCGCGGTAATAAGGTTGTGTCGATTAACGCTTCTTGGACCCTTGAAGAACACCGCAGGTAGATCATGGGTCATGGGCCGCTAACATGAAGCTTGCGATTGTTGACGAAAAACGTGAACGAGCGTGGCCAAAGCCACAAAGTCGCTATGGTACCAAGCTTTTCGTGGAAAAGACGGTCAGAACATCTGGCGCGGCGACAAAGCTGTTCGAATGGGATCCCTACACGCTGCCGAATCATCGCGGAGAAATCCGGGTATTGACCAAGTCGTCGACCTTGCTGTCGGGGGATCGCGGTAAGGATGAAAAACCGATGATGCAAAACCGGTATTGACACAGAAAGATCGTGATCGACTGTGCTGTGCAGCACCCAAAAAGGCAATGAGCTGAAGCCAGGAAGTTATTCTGGTAGATGCCGATTGCGAACCTGTCCGTAAACGATGCGTGGCAACCCGGGACCTATCCCTTTGTCCGTTTGATGCCATTCTGTCCGTGAAGGACCAGAACTGAAATCGCGGCGGGTGACATCGTTGCGCGTTATTTCGCGCGAATGGTGCCAAGACCAAGATATTTACCGGTGGTTGCCACGTGTTGCGGGGGAACTCTTTGAGGGCACGTCGCCCCAAGGAATCACGCGATCATCGCAGAGATCGACGCTATGTCCCGCATCCGGGCAAGGACTACGAAGAACAAGCGTCGTTATCTCGATCGAGGTTCTTCCGAAGATCCGGATCACAAGGGTCGAATACATGGTTGCCTAAGGGTAAGCACATTCCCGTTGCGGAAGGTGACTTTGTCCAGCAAGGCGACTACATCATGGACGGCAACCCTGCCGCCGCATGGACATGCTCGCGAATGGGCTGTCGAAGCGGCTTGGCTGACTACAGATCGGACGAAGTTCAGGATGTTTATCGTCTGCAAGGCTTAAGATCAAACGAATAAGCATATCGAAAGTGATCGTGCGTCAGATGTTGCAGGAAGTGGGAAGTCCAAGGACCAGCAGGTGACACCCACCCTTGTTGGAAGGCGAACATTGTCGGATAAGGCCAAGAGTTCGACCAAGCTGTGCCAAAGCGCTTGTCAAAGGCGGACGTTCCTGCGCAGGCGAACGATTCCTTCTGGGTATCAACCAAGGCAGTCGACCTGCAAACCCCAGCTCATTCTTCGGCGGCGTCCTTCCAGGAGACCACACGTTGTTCTGGACCGAGGCTTGTCGGTTCAGGTAAGCGACAAGGCTGGTTGGCCTGAAAGAAAACTCATCGGGGCCGTCTGTAATCCCAGCCGGTTACCGGTGGTGCGACGCAGCAGATGCGTAAGGTTGCAGGCGGATCGTGACAAACGTGGTTATCGAAAGCCCGTCGCGAAGAAGCCGAAGCCGCCGCACGTTTGTTCGCCGCCAGAGCCTTAAATCGGAATTGATTGTCGCGGTGGCTGATTGTATTCGATAACGTCCCTAACGACGATTGAAAGCCGCAACTAAGCCTACGCTTACCCAAAGAACTGGAAAAGCCCCGCCGAGAGATCGGCGGGGGGCTTTTTCGTTTGCGGGGGCGGGCGGTGATGAAATAGCGTCTAAAATTTGCGCTAGTGGGCTTGGTTTTCCGTCGCGGGGCCTGCGCCCATTGATAAGCCACCTAACAAAAAGGAAAGCCGCCCAATGTCGCCAAACCTCGCCGGAGCACTTTTCAGGATGGGCTCCATGGCGGCTTTGTGTGAACGATACAATGACCAAGACCACGGGCGGGGAACGGTGCTGCCCGCTGTTCCAGCTGCTATTTCTGCGTTGGTGTTGCAATCTCGACTCATGATCCGTGATTGCTTTGGGGCGGCTTGGCCGATTTGCACCTGCGGACTGAGGCCGTCGCGATTGGAAAAACTGGTCGCCATCCGGTCCGGTGCCGGAAGTCGGGGCAAGCTTTTCTTCGTAAACAGCGCTGTTTAACATGCCGCTGGCGAACCTCAGCGCCGATCTGCAGTCGTTTGCCACTGACCGTGACGTTGGGGGCCGCGTTGGTCTTACCGCGAGAAGGTCGGGGGCGGCCGGTTCTCGGCCATCCCTCGTGGCTTTTTTGGTGTGTGTTTTGATCGTCAAGCCGGGCACTGACGGGTTCAAATATCTGGTCGGTCTACGCCCTGGATTGCAGTGTTCTTCGTTACGGTTCGCGACCTAGGCACACGCAGATTGTCGAAAGAGGTTGCCGTCGATGACGTTGGTGTCGCGGGCGGTCCTCTCTGTCACCGGGTTTTTTCGACCTTTTGCGCAATTCACCACCCCTTGGGAACCGGTGTCGTCAGACCATTGGATCGCATCACTGCGCAGCTGTCTTTGTTCCGATGGGTATTATTTCCAGCGTACAGACGCATGCGCGGTTGGCGATGTCTCTTTTCATCGCGCCGATTTCCGCTATTACGGGACTGATCTGGGCCCTGATCCTTGGCTGTGCGGTGTTTGGTGACTAGGCCCGTGCCGGACGACCACTGATCGGTCCTCTATCGTCGCCGCGACAGGTTGTTTTCACGCTGTACCGCGAGGCGCTCACCAACCACGCCCACTTGCCGCCCTTTAACTCTTGGCGAAAAGACGCGGCGCACTGCGTTGATGTCGATGCAAAGCGATCCTTGACCAGGGTCTCCTCCCGGCGCTGAAGCGGCGAAAGCTCGATCGGTCGTGCGTATTCTTTCGGACGTTGAATTCGTTAAGCCGTTGACCGCGTACGCTACATCGCCTGATCGGGGAAAGCTGAGCGCAGGCATTAAAGCGGGGTAGCTTTGTCGTGGGCAAAGTTCATGATGGGTTTAATGGGGACACCGCGCATTCACGAACATTCGCGAGCGCCGCGGTTATAGAAAGGCCGGTAGACGGCGTTTGCGGCGATCCCGTCCGCGCCAAACTCGGCCACCGTTAGCCCTTGTTCCAGTCAAGAGCGACAGACTTATGCTGCACCAACAAGCGGCGTCGCGTTCATCAATGGCTTTGCGCAGCTTGCCATGAAACTACAGCAAATGGCCAATCGCGTCATCAAACCGAAACTGAACACGGGCTCAAAGCCGCGAGAGACGGCGTTGTTCCAGTATCTCTTTCATAACCTCGCGGTGTGGCCTGGGATGGTTCGACGATTGATTCTTGCCTGAGGCAGGGGGGCCAGTAGAAAGCTTTCAGGCGCACCATTTGTGGCTTTGCGAAAAGCTATCGCCGACGAGGGACGATTCATCTCGAAGTCCGGGTCGTTTGTGCCATCAGGCAGGGCAGGCGACGGCTATCGAAACAGGCGGAATCTTTTCTCTAGCCGTTGCAGGTTCGTAAAGATAGGCGATACGGAATCTTCGCATGGTTTTCATGCCCGACCTGGAAATCCGCCTAGCGCCGGATAGGAAAAAAGCGCATTTAGGCCCAAGTATCTGCATCGTTTCGTTCCGCCTTGTCCCGATTATGCAGCGTAATATGCGGGTAGGGGGGGCGTTGATGCAAAGGGGAAGGAAAATACCCGTTTCGCGTGCCGCCCCCTACTTGGGGCGGGGGGCGCTGTTGACAGCAGCGGCGACTCTTGCCTATACGGCCCTTATCTCGGGATGCAGGTGAGTCGCCCTGCTTTGCCGAATCAATCTCTGTGGTCACGATCCGCGTCTATCTGACTCGATCCTCTGTTTACCCCACCGCCTTCGTTTTCTCGGTACAGGGAACGCTGACGGTGATTTTGGCTTTGCGCCATCGGTTGTCGGGTCGAGGATAGGAATTCGTGTACGTGCGAAGTGACCGAATGTGGAAACCGCACTGGGGGTTTCCGCCCCGGCTGCACCACTTATGTGAGCTAAACGGGGGATTAAAAACCGCGGAATAGCCAACGATTCCAGCAGCTGATCCGCAAACCCGCGCCAGCCTTAAAATCAAACGTTCGAAATTCCATGCACCTGCAAAAGAATGTCCTCAAAAGCCGCGGCGTTTGCACACGTGTTTACACGAACCACACCTAAAAGCCGAACTCGGCCATGCGTAGGTTGCCAAAGGTGCGCCTGACCAACGGTTTCGAAGTCATCAGCTACATCCCGGGTGAATCGCACAACCTGCAAGAACACTCTGTTGTTTCTGATCCGCGCGCCGTGTAAAAGACCTTCCCGGTGTTGCCGGCTTTACACATTCCTGCTGCAGGTGTTCTCGATACGCAAGGCGTTAAAGATCGTAAGCCAGCGTCGCCTCCAAATATGGTGCAAAGAATTCCAAAGTAATTTGGGTTCGGTTCGGGCTGGCGCATCGCAGATTACACGATGCCCGGTCCGCGCCCGCCATTTTGTCCCGGGTAACTGAAGTCGCTAGAAAGCACGAGTAAGATCTGGAGCGACACGGTGTTGACCGGAATCCTCGATCGGTTTCAGCAAATTGCAACAAGTCTCCGCGCTCGGGAAGGAACCTGGCGCCATCCGCGCGGTGGACTCTAGAAGGCAGACTGACAATTAGGAGCTGTTTAACTAAGTTGCGAGCTCGTCAGCTACACGTCCTGTCTGAGAAGAATATACGCTAAGCATGTGACGTGACTGCCAGGAGTGACAGAGTCGAATCTGGTTCTCACCCAAATTTCGGAATGACACATCCTGTATGGATCCGGTAGGCTGAAACGAACAGTAATCATCCAGGTATGAGGCACGTATGCGGATTATTCGTTTATTGATACACGTGTGCAAGATGACGCGTCAAAGGACTTGAAGACAAAGATCAAATCGTTGCGCACCTATCTGAGACTTGTCTACTATCGAAGCGCATAGTGGACTACAACATATTCATAGCCATGGTCGAAGTATAGCGGTTCGCGGCCGGCGTATCGGGGTAGTGTGCACCTGACTTGGCAGGGTGGTCGGCTTGGTTAGAAGTAGTGCACGCCACTCGTGGAGGCGTCAGCGAACACTGGCATCCGCATGGTTGATCAACCGCGCCCCGTGTTATGAACAAAGAATGCGCAAGAGCGCAGCTAGCGCGACGAGTGCTATGGGATCGTCGTTCCCGTGACGCGTCACTGTCTGTCTCACACCGCGCGAACAGTACCGCAGCTACATCGGACAGACGTCGAATGCCACAAGCGCATTCAACTACTGACAATGGAATGCGGCGCTGAACAGCCGTCAACACGGTGGCGTCCTCACTACTGGGGCGCGATTTATTCTCGTTGTTTCAGGATATAGTACGAGGTGAAGCGAGCACCCGTAAACTCTGCTACGCTCGCACGTAGTCCTCTTACTCAGCTTGTCTTAGCCGCATCTGGCGAGCTTGTACCGTCGGCGCGCACATTCGTGATCGGCCAGGCCTCACACCTGCCGCCTTGGCGTGGCGTTGATCGAGTCATGCTCTGCCTCCATCTCGAAAATTGTACTGTCGTGAGAGTCTCGACAGATCATCTGAAGTCCAGAGGTCTGCATCGATCGCGCGCTGCATATCGCCATCTGTGGAGATCGCACGATAGGAGCAAAATGGAGGAGGAACTGCTGATCTTTGGTGAACCGTCTTTCATGTTTTTGGCGAAGGTATTACAATTACACTTCCGCGCGACAAACAACTTTCTGGCCAGCGCCAGGAAATTGCCAGTATCCCCGCATTAGACTGGCGAGCGGCAGAGCATCCGACACGAGCGTATTGGAGTACGGTAGGTTCGCCATGGACTGCAAACGTAAGCGGCGTTTGCCCACTTCGATGACACTCTTCGTCACTGACAATAACATCCTCCGAGCCAGGTGCATCGTGGAGCCTGGTATCAGCGCCATCCTGGAAGCTGATGCCTGTTCGCTGCGCCTTGCGTGTCTGAGTGTGTGCGCTAGCATGTTCGTACGCCAACGTCCCGGCTATCCTGATTGAGAACTGACAGACTAGAGAATCGGTGAATATATGAGACATCGATCCAGTGGCAAGACCAGTGCTCCAAGCGAGGGTTCGGCGGTAAGTCAGGTATTTTGTAATCCAAAGATGTGCATCAAAATTCGAGCCTGACTGATCTTTTACGACAACTAGTGTGGACACCGCATGATATACCGAATATATTGCGCTGTATCCCGCGTTGGCAAAAACTCCTGCACCGATCCAAGATCTCTCAAAATAGTGCCGAAAGATACCGAGTCGAAGGCTTGATACAGATCCTTGGGTCGACCAGAATATCACGGAATGGCGGACTTGACGATCTGGGGGTGCGTGAGTTAGCTTGAGTGAAATCAGCGACGAAATCGGTGCCGAGTTGTTAAAGACTGCCTGTACGGAAGATGTGGGCGTCCGACGTTGATCGAGTGATGCGTCGAGATGAGTGAGCGACTAAAGCCATGAAGAGAATTCGTGATGGACGGCGCAGAGGCCTGACGTTGACACGCTGCGGGGTCTGATCCCGCAAAGGTACGTGGCAATTCAAGTTCATCCCCGTTCTGTTGTGGTTCCGCCTTTAAGAACAAAGGTGTTCAGCGCCTCTGTTGAACGCTGTTGTCGACTATCTTCCCTCGCGAGGACGTTGTATCGTACTACTGAGGCTTCTGGCGTGGCGACGTGGAGAAAGACAAGACGAATGATACCGATAACATCCCGCACGTCGCGCGGACGCATGATTATCGCCTCTCCGGTCTCCGCGTCTCCGAAAAAAATTACTCAGCCAGCAACTCGCCGACGAGCCCGCTTGTTGGTCGTTGCCTTCCATCAGACAGACCTATTGATCTCTCGGGCGCAGGAGCTTCGTCAACCAATAGGCGACACGTGCGTCTCGGTGATAGATGTGCGGGTCGCCAAATAGAAGAAGCTCGTAAAAAACTGCAGCAGCGATCTCGCGTGCGGTCAATGCGGCATTCCGGCTTCATGTCCGAAGCGGATTCCGTACATTGTACATTTGCGTACCGTCCGCTGCGCGCAGCCTTTTTTTTGAAGAGACTCTCCGCGACCGGCAGATAGTTGAGTAATGCGCAGCTGGTCGTGCGTATTTTGTCGATGTGCCTCTCGGCAGCGGCTGCGCGCAAGTCACTTTCTAGGTCTTATAAAACATGTAACTTTCAGTGTGTTTTACACTACAGTATTGTTAGTTAGAAACTGGTGACACTTTACAATCGAAAGATAATAGATTGTAAGCACACACCGAACAACTCTCATGAAATTATAGGCGCTAATTGACAAATATATCCTCCTGTGTTCTAGAACAGCAATTATAAGGGTTTGCGGAATCGACTCGATACGACTATACGTATTCATGCGATTTTTAACGTTGTAGAGATTTGTATCAATGGTCTGGAGGTGACCTTATTCTCACACAGATCTCTCGCGTAATGCTGTCATTGGATCCTTGTCACGAGAAACAAAGGAGCGTTCTATCCGCTCTCGAGCCGAGTCCGCTCCGTTGTGTAAGAAAGTTCCTCATTTGCCCACTTAAATATGGTGCTAACAAACAGTCTACTGTTGAAGCGCGGCGCCTCTCTGGACGACCTACCGATGAGACGCATAGGCCGACCTCTGCTGCTGCGTCAAATGGCCGTGCGAGCTGCGAGCCTGGTGGCTCTTTGACGGTGCGTGAGCAATTACCGCTGCAATACGGTCGAGTACAGTTAGAAAGTATCGAAAAGCGCACTCGTCCCGCTGACCCCAGTTGACATTTCTCGCCCCGTGAACGCGATACACTTGAGAATGAGGCACGGGCGACAAATGGGTCCGCTTCCAGCGAGAATGCGTTATTATGCGACCGTCTCCGGCGATCGTCAATGCGGCAGCCTCCTCATACCTTCGCTGATCGGACTGGCAATATGCAGAGATAATGTCACAAGGGCGGTAAAACCATCGTTGTCACTTCTTACTCCGACGGTAGGTACTTTGTCTGTGGTGGACCTCAACGATTCTCAACGCCGGTATTGACAAACCAGTCGTTTATATTTCATTTAAACATGCTGTCGAACTACCCAGTACCAACGAGACAGATTTTTGGTTCTGCCATACAGTGGATGTTAGTGCGCCGAGTCAACCATTCCTGCCTATGACGCACGTGTGGTCCAGACGGGTACGCCGACTCTCGGCCGTGAACGAATGAAGCCTGGGAAGAAATGCAGTCATCGTGACACATCTAAGGAAACCAACTCGATTTTCTCGGATACTCGCAGCCTGCTCCTCGGCTTGGCCGTGTACTCCATCTCCGCCCCGCCTTCTTTCGTCCACGAAAGAGACCCTGTGGCTGAGTGAAGATTATCTGAGGTGCCGCCACAGGGGCGAGACCGCGCGTATGTACCGCCACTGACTCACCTGACCTTAGCAAAGCTTTTCGGAGACGGAGAACGAAATTTAAATCTTCTCTATTAATTCAAGCCTTCTCTCCTAGGATTTTCGAGCCAATCTTTCTAAAATTGTTCTGGAAACGGGGACGTTTTGTTGCCGATACTGAGGTGGTGGAGCGAGGTCTTCCTGGTATGTAGGATGATGAGACTATAGAGGACGTGGTCTGTTAAGAGGCAACAAAAAAAGAGTTGAGGGAGTATAGAGAGTGCGGCGATAGTACACAGCGAAGCGAGTCTGCGTACAGGAGAGCTCACGAAGAAAGAGAGAAGAGAAGTAAAAGAGAGGTGATGTGGATGTGCAAAGAACAGTCCAGGTGATAACTCGGTCAGCTTTGTAAGGCGGGAGGCTATGCTGGTCATGCAGTGACTCAACGCGATGGGATAGCGCGTGGGCTGTATCGACGACGGTGTGTGCCCACGATGTTCTCCGGAGACGTTATCGATGTAAGTGCATCAGTTATTGAAATCGGAAACGATGGATGTGCCACAATCCGAAAGACTGACAAGTAAAAAAATAAGTGTATTTCTACGCGAAACAAATGCGTAGAAAAAGCGTGGTAAATGCAGAAAACAAATGTCTCTGAGCCGATCTATAGAAAAGGATAGCGAGAAGATAGGTACATCACCGTAATGATATACAGAAAGGTGGATATCGGCTATATCTGACATCCGTCGCCGGTCCAGTTTCAGGGTCAAGATACACGCGTTTAACGCCAATTTGCGATCGACGCAAACGTGCCGCTGGCCAAACATGTTCGGCTATATCCAACACACTGCGTTCGGATTGTCGTCGGGGCCGTGCGAACTTTCACCATGCAAGTTCTCGCACTACGAACCTGTTCCGCAGAAACATCTCTGACGAGATCCAAGCGAAATTTAAAGCGTAACTGCGCGTTGCAATAAAACTGGGACGGCGGGGATAACCCGCCCCTACCCAAACCTAGGGTGGAGTTTGTTCAACCCACCGCCCAATTTTGAAAAAACCAAGGAGGCCACCATGGCTAAGGGCAAAGTTTGAACGTAATAAAACCACACGTTAACTCGGTACCATTTGGTCCACGTTGACCACGGTAAAACGACGTTGACCGCTGCGATCACGAAATACTTCGGCGAGCTTCCGCGCCTATGACCAAATCGACGGCGCGCCCGAAGAAAAGCACGCGGTATCACATTTTCGACCGCGCACGTTGAGTATGAAACCGAAAGGCATGTCCCCACTACGCACACTCGGACTGCCCGGCCACGCTGACTATGTGAAAAACATGATCACCGGTGCGGCACAGATGGGACGGCGCGATCCTGGTTTGGAACGGCGGCTCGATGGCCCAATGCCCACAAAACCCGCGAGCACATCCTGCTCGCGCTCGGCCAGGTTGGTTATCCCAGACCATGGTTGTCTACATGAACAAAGTTGAACCAGGTTGACGACGAAGAGCTGCTGGAATGGGTGGGAAATGGAAATCGTGCGAATTGCTGTCTTCCTACCTGAAACAACGAACTACCCCGGACGACGAAACATGCTGTGATCCCTGGTTTCGGCTCTGCACCGCAAATGAACGGCACTCAGCCCGAATTTTGGTGAGGAATCCATCACGCAAGTTTGATGGCCCGGCTGCCTTGACGGAATAGTATCCCGACACCAGCACGCGCTGTTGACCAGCCGTTCCTTGATGCCAGTGGAAGACGTATTTCTCGATCTTCGGATAGATAGGTACTGTTGTGAACCGGCCGTATCGAGGTTGGCGATAAGACTCAACGTTGGCGGATCAGCATTGAATTCGTTAAGGTGTATCCGTGACGCTACGAAGAGCAACCCAACTTGTACCGGCGTTGAAATGTTCCGCATTAAAGCTTGCTGGATGCGTGGGAGCTGGGCGATAACGTTGGTGTTCTCTGCCGCGGTAATCGAGCGTGAAGGTCTGGTATCGAGCGCGGTCAGGTTTTGTGTAAGCCTAAGTCGGTTAACCCACACACAAAGTTCACTGCCGAGGGACGATACATTATCAAACGACGCACAAGAGAAAACTAGAGAACAGGTGAGCCTTACCCAACAGCCGTTCGTTTCGCGACTACCGTCCACCAGTATACCGACATTCTCCAGAACAATTCAACACATGAGTCATATAACACCGCAACCGTTTAACACATCTTCCGATATCTGATACACTGAAGAAAAATGGAAGTCTTAATAGTACATGATGACGCAAAATCTAAATATATCAGTTCGACGTTGATAGTTCACGACTCCTCGTGAAATTAATTGGCAAGATGTGAAGAAGACGGTCTGCGACTACGACGAACATCCGCGAGGCGGTCCGTAACCTGCCGGAACAGTATTATATACACACGAGATCAAACGAATACACAGACCAGCTGGTGGAGTCCCGACGCCGCGCTGACACAGTCGACAAAACGAAGCCGCTCACATGTAAGGTAGATAGCGGGCCTCTTTTCAAGACGCGAAGGGCATATTATCAAACGGCAGAAGATATTAGGACACAGCAGAGAATATGCTTATCCGCACGAAGAGAAAGGCGAATAGCAGATGACTCCAGCCTCCTCCGGATGGCCGAGCAGACGCTGCGTCAACCAGAACTGAGGCAGTTCTAATACAGCAATGACGCGGCGAAAGATGGCAGACAGAAAGAGAAGCCAAACCGTATGCAAAAGTCAAGAAGAGAGCTGAGAGAAGATATCGTACCAAAAAAGGCTCAATTGTGAACTGTAGAGGTGAAATCGAATATTGGATGACGTTTACACCTGTATGAACTAATCGTTGCCGGCTTGAGTGGGTGGTCTTGCCCGGTGCTCTGCACAGTCCCGGGATCGTGTTTCGTACTGGTCTTCTTGTCCGTTGGGTGATGGCCCCGGCTGTTTCCTATTTGGCTATGTGCCTTTTATTTCAAATCGGTCGGTCCGTCTCGAAGGTTCCAGAGACGGAAGGGGCAGGGCCGGCGTTTGCGAACGCGCGCTTTATGTTGCAAGACCTCGCGCTATCCCACGGTCAGAAAATCGGCTTTAAAAGGCCCGCCGTTTGGCCGGAGGTGGATTGGGGAAGGGGACGAGCTGGGCCTATTGAAGGCTTTTTTTGATTTGGTGGTCCAAAAACTTACGGACCGAGCCAAAAAAAACGGGGCGCGCCGGTTTTTTTTTATCCTTGGGCCCCGCTCGGCTGCAAAAAAAAAAAAACCAGTTCCTTTGGTCCATTTATTCCCGTGGGGGCCTTTCCCCCCGCCCCGCTTTTTTTGGCCCGGGGGTTTTTTTTTTTTTTTTTTTTTTTTTTTTTCCCCCAATTTTAATCTGGGGGGGCCTTTTTTTTTTTTTTTGCCGTTTTTGACGAAGGTCGCCAAGCGACGGTCCAACAAGCGGATTATCTCTCTT
>Ga0163217_1094719_pt1 | contig 16454 bp, 24 predicted proteins | sample SynspAceP_FD_185933 | JGI IMG/M metagenome (GOLD analysis project Ga0163217, IMG submission 185933) | Saline lake microbial communities from Ace Lake in Antarctica - Synechococcus sp. Ace-P (PacBio error correction) | ecosystem: Environmental > Aquatic > Non-marine Saline and Alkaline > Saline ... | reverse complement strand
GGATAGCTTGCGGGCACGATCCAGCGCCAAAAGACGGAAGCCAGGGGCACCACCCGCATCCATCCTCCGCCAGGAAAACAGTTCCCGCCGCGTCTGGCTTCTTCTTTCATCGCATTACAAGGACCGGGAAAAGGCGGGCTGCTTTGGCATCGGATGGGGGCTCCTTGGAGGGATGCTACAATTCTTACCAGATCATGCCCAAAATGAGAAGGTTTTTCAGACGTTCCTTAAAAGATAAAGCTCAAGAAAAGTTGGAGTGCTTAAGTTCCTGACGAACCATTCCTTATTGCTTCGAAGGGGCAGAAAAAACAGATATTCGCTGTTTAACGAGCGCTTGGAAAACTGTCTTGCCCGGTTGCCGTCAGCAAACCACTTCGAGGTTTCCGAGCGGTAATGTTAGTCGGTCTTCTTGATTTCAAGTGCATCATCCAAAATCAAACCGTCATTTCTTCTTGCTACCAATAGTTTAGGTTCACAAGAATGTTCGCGGCCAGTTATCAAACCCCCTCCAAACACTAGCCCCAACAATTCCCGCACCCGCCCGCATTCCAGCCGGTCAAACCGTCCGCTAGGCTCCTTCCAAAACAGCGCGGCCCCCCCTCCCCGAGTGCGCCATCCGCGAACAGGTGGGAACTTCGCGCTTGAGTCTCAGCATCGCCTCAAAAGGCGGCATCTGCATCGCCCCTTGGCGTCGGCGCCGCGTCCTCGATCCTCCGCCCATCGCTCAGCCACCAGCGGAGACCTGCGGCCCAGCGCTGCGCCACACTGCGCGCGGTCAACTCGCACGTCAATTAGCTCCGTCGCGCGGCTGACCCCGCAGAATGTCGGATCAACAAAGCGGTTGCGGGCGTTCAACTCCGCAGGCCGATCTTGCCGCGGCACGATCATCGTCCACCGGAAAGGCAATCGCATTAGCTGAACTCGTCGAGGGCCGTTTGGGCTCATGCCCCGCCAAGCCGCCCGTCCGCATTAGTGGAAGGTGCGGATTTCGACCCGCACGATTGTCAAACCGAGTGGTTGGCAAGGCCCCCAGCCGCCATCATCTCGCCGCACCGCATCTATCGCCTCGGATGCGTCCCAGGCGACAGCACGGATAGGGTTTGTAGTGGGTATTGGGCCACTGTCAAGCCAATCCTCCGCCCAGCCCCTCCCAGAACGGCGCGGCATCCGCCCCTCGCAGGTCAAGGCGGGCGCTCCGGTGAAGCCTTTCGAGTGCGAGGTAGCCGCCGTCACGCCCGACGGGTGCGCCCCACCCGACCCCCGTCGCGCCACATTGTCGGGGGGAAATCGATGCAGCGCATCAGTTTGGCTGCGGGGGCCGTGAAAAACTCGGCAATGCCTGCCGCTGGCCGGGATTTTGGTCGCCGTCCCGCCAAGCATTCGCATTCACCGCAGCGGCCACGCGCCAACAGCCGTCCCATGACCCGAGGTGTGGTAATCGGTGCAGGTCGCGTGCTGCGCCTTGGCCTTGCGCGCGAGGCGGACCTCATAGCCAAATCGCGAGCCAAACTGCCAAAGTCCTGGCCTCGTAAACCTTGCCCGCCCACCTTGCACCAGCGATCCGCCACCGCCAAAAACACCGCGGAAACACCGCCGACCGGACATGGCCCTTGTTCGGGGTCGTGCCGTCATGGGCATCAATGCTGTCGATGGTGAAAGCCCCGGCCATGGCCGCCCCCACCGGGCTGGACGCGTCCGCCATCCATCAACATCCCGCCCCGCGCCGCCCGCTCCGCCAGCGCCAAAACACCGCCACGCGCCGTGCGCCGGGAGATCCGGACATTTCCGGTGCTTTGTCCAAAAATTGCCGCGACGCCCCATCGTGTCGAGGAGAAAACTGCGGCGCAGCAGCGCCAGCATTGGCTTTGGTATGTTCCTCGTAGCGCAAACTTGGCCGCAAAAATCTGAAACGCTGTCATGCACTCATCCCCCACCCGCAGACCAAAGCCGAACACATAGATCACGCAAGGCGCTTTGCGCAGGGCAATGCCAAGACCTTCAACGATTACGCTCGGCATTATGCGAGACGGACATCTAGGGCAGGACTTGAACGCGGCTTCTCAAATTGGCGCTGTGACGGTGGAACCTGCCCGTGCCTTGCTGAGTTACCGATCCTTAAGCCCCGCGCCTAGTTGCTGTCTTCATAAGCGTTTCTGGGGAGAAGCTCGTATCGTTCCTTGCCCTGCTGCGCTGCGCGCGGGCTCTCGGGACAGTGGCGATACCAGTGCCTTCAAGTCTTTTTCGAGGCGCTTTAACCAAGACGGAAGGGCGCGCGGTGAGCCCGATTCATAGTGAGATTACCGGTCAGTGCGCCGACCGCCGATTGCCCGCGTTGGCAAGGGCGCGGGCACGCTGGACCCTGTCGTCATAAGGCCGCCTAATCGTGCGCCTTCTGGTCAACGAGGACATGCAAAACCGATCTGCGCGCCTGACCGAAAGCCCACAAACCTCGCAAACCCGAGATATTTGACAGCGCTCAGGGAACGCGTCGACCAAAGGGGACACCCTTCAGGGCCGGGCCGTGCTGGGCGAGTTCGTTGGCCGAGATCGAAGGATCGCGCTGTCTTTCCCCGCAGATCTGGGCGGGCGCGCGTTTAGAACAAACTCGAAGGCTTCATTCCGAAAACATGCGCCGCCAAGCTGCGCGGCGAATCCGGTCTGTCCTATGCAGGCGTATCCGTGGGACCGGTTATCCGCGCTTGGGACGGAAAAGCTGCGCCGGTTCTTTGGTCAATGAGCCGCCTTGAGATTGCGGCAGTGATCTTGTCGAAACTCAAGGTGGGTCGCGCGGCCGATATATTGGGCCAATCCCCGGCCCTGTTGCGCGGCGTATCACCTTTGCGATCTCGCGCACTGCCCACGGATTGATCCCGATACCGTGCAGGCCATCGGCGGCGCGCTTCTGGGAAAACGCTTAGACGCCGAAACCGATTTGCAAGCCTTCCCTGAAGGCCCAGTGGCGCGCATTCGCGCGCTTTTGAACACCACAACGGCGGCTATTTCGTGATGAATATGCTCGACGGCTTGATAGTGGAGACAATGGGATTCGCCCGCGAAGTCCGCAAGGGCAATCTTCACCTTCGCCAACATTCCCCGAGCGGACGAGGCCGCGCGATTTATTTCCCCGCATCCTGCGCGATCTGGAGGACGACATCGTGGGCAAAGGCATTGGCCGCTGGCCAAGATGAGTTTTTCCCAAAGCGGCGGAGTATTTCTGTGGAAAAAGCCTGTCCCACCCGCATGGCCCGAGCAACTGCCGTGAGCGATCAAGATCTCGGCACACCCCTGGCCGCAGGACGGCGACAGCGCGCCGATGGCCAAGAAATCGTTGGGCGCCAATTCGCGAGATGGAACGCGGTGGTGAGCCTGATCTTAATGGTTTGGGAGGGGTGAGAATGGGGAACCCCTGTCTTCAATGGCGTGTTATTTCCCCACACTGCAATTTGCTGCAGGCGCCAAACTTTAATGTGGGAAAAAATTTTTCCGTGATATTAATCAATCTTCGCAGAAGAATTGCACGATTTTCTGCGAAAAATCGCACATCCGACCAAAAGAAGGTCTCAGGCAACCGCGCCCCGCCAAAATCAAACCTGAGCGGCCGATTGCAACCAACACCGCACCAGCCTCATCCAGCCTGCGCGCGGGCATATCCACCGCCAAGGGCGCGTGCCCATCCCCAGCGCCCCAGATCATTTTGCCAGCCGTCACCCACATTTGGTATAGGTCACCGTCTGGCCCGCGTTCTGGACCGCGCCGTGACTCCACAGTTGCCTGCTGGGCGAAAACTGCACCATCACCACACGGGCGTTCCCAAACGGATGTGCGGCGAGGCCCAACAAGATGCACCATATCGCCCGCACCCCGTCATCCCAGCGTCCCACACCGCGAATCGACGCCGCGATGCTTCTCGATTACAGGTCCACACACGCATCGGGGTATACCCCTCACCGGGTCCAGGCCCCCACCATCAAACAGCGGCGTAAAGAGCCGCTCCGCGATTCGGGTGCGCCGCGCATAGGCCAATTATTCTGGCGCACCTATGATGAAGCCAACGCAAAGGGGGGGTGAGGGGGGGGCTTTTTTATCGCGGCCTCAGCCCAATATAATCCCAATAATCCACATGCAGCCCCAAATTGCAGGCACATTCATCGCGCGCGCCAATTCGCGCACCAAAAGCGTCAACGGTGCGGGCAACGGTCGCAACCTTCGAGCGTGAAAAACAAAAAACTCCCCCCCAACAAAAACCCCCAAAACCAAAAGGGGGGGGGGGCCCCGGTCCCCGGGCCTGCGCCCACGACAGGGCCAAGCGCCATTACCGCAAAAAACGAGCCTGCCAGCAAATCTGGAGAAGAAAAAACGTCTCATCATTATTTGATTGGCCCCCATGCCCCAAGTCTTACAACTCGGCAGACCTATGCCAGCCCCGGCCCGTCTGCCAATCAAGCCTTTGCGAGGGTCTGTTAACAAAGCGCATCAAGGTTATGCACCCTAACCGCGAACAAAATGCTGTATACCATTTGCACACAATTCCGCGTTAGGACAGGCCGTCAAATCCTTATTTCCACTCACATCTCGGAGCGCGCAAATGCCCATTCAAGTCGGACAAGACACGTCCAAGACCCGCAAGACCCTGGGACCGTTGGCGGACCAGTTCGATTGCCTACTACTCGATCCCCGCCGCGACGGAGGGCCGGCTTTGGCGGACTTCGCCAACCTTGCCCCGCCGCCTCAAGGTCTGTCTTGCTGGAAAAACATTTAGTCTGCGGTTTGAGGATGGCGGTCGCACCGTCTCCGTCGACGACATTCAAGGCATTTGCCACCTTGGGGCGCGCAAGGCGGCAAGAACCCGCGCGAGATTGCCTACCCGCGCCCCAGCCCGCGTTCCTGATGGCAGGACTTCACCGAGCGTGCCTGCGGTTGTGATCTCGCGCAGCCATGCGCGGACGGATATCGGGCCCTCGGCGGCGATCCCGAAAAGAATCAACCCACTGAACCCTGTCGATCTGGTCATCGACATTCGGTGATGATCGACGAGGTTCAGGCAATCCGCGTGCCTTCCAGCATGGAACGTTGGACCGCGAATACGAGCGTTTAACATTTGGAACGCTACACTTCCTCAAATGGGGCCCAGAACGCGGTTTAAACAACTTCCGCGTCGTTTGCCTCCGGGCAACCGGGCATCTGCCACCAGGTGAACCTCCGATATCTCAAGGCCAAACGGTTCTTGACCGATGGCCGACCAGAACGGCGAGCAGGTCGCCTATCCCGGACACGCTTGTGGGGCACCGACAGCCACACCACGATGGTCACGGCGTCGCCGTTGCTCGGTTGGGGCGTTCGGCGGGATCGAGCGAAGCCGCGATGGCTCGGCCAACCGATCTCCATGCTGCATCCCAGAAGTGGTGGGCTTTGAGCTGACAGGCAAGATGAATGGAAGGCACCACAGGCACCGACCTGTGCTGAAAGTCGTCGAGATGCTGCGCGCCAGGGCGTTGCGGCAAGTTCGTCGAATTCTTACGGCGCGGGCCTCGACACCCTGCCGCTGGCCGACCGCGGCAACCATCGCCCAAATATGCCACCGGGAATATGGCGCAACCTGCGGCTTCTTCCCCATCGACGGCGAGGGACCCTGCTGCCTAACCTCAGAACCACAGGGCCGCGCGACGAGGACCGCATCGCCGCTGGGTGGAAGGCTTATGCCAAGGAAAACGGTCTGGCGCGGCGACGACTACGCTGCCGATCTACACCGACACGCTGCATCTGGACATGGGCGAAATTGTGCCCGCGTATCTCCGGCCCGAAACGCCCGCAGGACTACGTGCCCTGACAGTGGCGAAAGACGCGTTCAACATGGGAAATGGGCCAGAGACCTTTCAAGCGCCCCAATGGGCAAGCAGGTCGCGGTTGCTGGCGAAGACTAACGATGGGAATCGCGGCAAGGTTGTGATCGCCTCGATCACGTCGTTGCACCAACACCTCCAACACCTTACGTGATGATCGCGCGGGCCTATGTGGCGCGCAAAAGCCGCCGCATTGGGCCTGGAACCGGCAAGCCATGGGTGAAGACCTCCGCTGGCGCCGGGGAAAAGCCAGGTTTGTTCCGGCCTAATCTTGAAGCGGCTTGAGCTGCAAGAGGGAAATCTGGACGCCATCCGGTTTCAAAACCTCGTGGGCTACGGCTGCACGACCTGCATCCGGCAATTTCCGGTCCGCTGCAAAAAGGAAAATTCTCCGAGGCGATCCATTTGAAAGGCGATTTGGCGCCACGCCGTTCTTGTTTTTATCGGGCAAACCGCAACTTCGAGGGGGCCATTTCACCTGACGTGCGCGCCAAATACCTCGCCTCGCCACCGCTGGTGGTGGGCCTACGGCCGCTGGCAGGCCACGATGGACATCAAAATCTGGCAACCGACCGATTGCTCGCAACCCCTGAGGGGCAAAAGACGTCTACCTCAAGGATAATCGGCCACGACGCAAGAAATTGCCGACCTAGTCGAGCAAAAACCGTCACCCGCCGCTGCCTTCATCGAAGAAATATGGCCGATGTCTTTCAAAAGGCGACGAGGAAGTGCAAAAGCGTCGAGAACCACGCGAACAGAACCTATTGACTGGCCGCCAACCTCCACCTACGTCCAGAACCCGCCCTAATTTTTCAGGGCATCCACCATGACACCAAGAAGATCGAGAACATCGAGGCGTGCGAAAGTGCTTGCCCTGCTGAAGGCGACATGATCACGGACGACACATCTCGCCTGCGGGCTCGTTCAAAGACACCACGCCTGCGGGCCAGTATCTGATCGAACGGCAGCGTCCCGTGCGCGAGTTCAACAGCACGGCTTTCACGTCGCGGCAACCACGAGATTTCATGATGCGCTGCACCTTTGCCAAATTCGCATCAAGAACGAAGATCGCTCGATGGGGTTGAAAGGCGTCTACACCAAGGGCCCCGAATGGGCTGAGACCTCCATCTTTGTACGCGCCATGGCGCACCAAGAGGCAGGCACGCCGCTGGTGGTGGTTTCGGGGGCGAAGCAATACGGCGCAGGTCAAGCCGCGACTGGGACGGCCCAAGGGCACCGGCGCTGCTGGGCCGTGAGGCGTTATTGCCGAAAGCTTCGAGCGCATTCACCGCTCCAACCCTCGTCGGGCATGGGCGTGATCCCGTTCGAATTCACCGAGGGCGACAGCCGCAAGTCACTGGCTAAAGGGCGACGAGACCATTGCGATGCCGGCCTCGACACGATCAAAACCGCTGCAAGAAAGTGCCCCTGTCGATACTATGCAAACGGCGACATTAAGACGATCAAGTGAAATGCCGGATCTGATACGGGCGTCGAGATTGAATATATCGAGAACGGCCGGACGTGCTGCATTACGTGTCTGCGCAAACCTCGCGCGCGCTGGCGTAACACCCGAATACCCAAAATCGAAGGGGGCTCTGTCTTTTGGCAAGGGCCCCCTTTTCATTGTTGCGAAAAAATATCCCCGCGGGAGGCTCTTTGCACGGCACGTTGCAGACTTGGATTATTTTAGAAAAGCAAAGAAGCGGCAGAGTTTAACGCGCAGCCGCCTCTTTGCCATCGCAGGCCGGATCGTGCTTTCAAGAAGGCTCGCGGTGATCGGTCCCGCAAAGCGCAGCACAATCGTGCCATTCTGCGGCAAATCAAACGTAGGTCTTCGGGCACACCGTAGAGGCCCAATCAAGCGGGCCGTGCGCCGGTCTCATCGGCTGCCAAACCCGCATAGGGATCGCCAATTCGTCAAGAACGCCAGCCATTGTCCGGGCTTGTCTTTGTAGTTGATTCCGAGATCGAGGACGCCTCGTCTTGGCAACTGCTCGAGGAAGCGTGCTCGGCCGGACGGCGCGCACCAACTGGCCCAGTAATTCACAGCTTCACGCCCGCCCCTCCCGCAAAGGTCGCTCGAGAATTGGCGCGCCCTCGCCCAGTTGGGTCAGCACCAACGGCGGTTGCGAGCTGGCCTGCGCGCGCCGATGAAGTGGGCATCGGGGTCCGCGCGGAACATCCCGAACGCGGCCAAGGTTGCAAAAGCGAGAAGATCATCGGGGGGGCAAACCATCAGGGGCGAAGATTTTTAGCCATTTTTTGCGTGCCTCGCGTTCGGGGCTTTCAATAACCGCCAGCTTCAGGCACCGCACTTGGCCCTGAGCGCCGCAACGTGCCAGCCACCAAAAGCACCAGCAAGCCAATCGAAACCCCGTAGGCAACTCAGCACATAGACCGAGTAGCTTCCCGATCCGGCATTCACGACCACCCTTTCGCGCAGTTTCAAAGCCATCAACCTGCGCTGCGCGATCTCTGTTCCGGTGCGCACCAGCAGCAAGGTTGACGAAAAAAAAGCAGACCAAAGCCCACAAGGCAAATCACAAAGCGGTTTCCAGAACACGTCCGAGATTATTTCCTCTGCGTCCAGCGACAGCGATGCGCCCTGGTGCAGGCCCCCTATTCCAGAAGTTTGATCGCCATAGCGCGAGATCCACCGGCAAACCGAGCCGACAAGGACACAAAGATCGAGTCAAATCGGCGGGCGGTATCGGGGATTTATCACGCGCCCAAAAGCGCGATATAGCCGGAGGTTAGAACAGGAAACAGGATCAGAAACGGGTCAATTCGCGGATCCCACTCCCACCACGTTGCCCCACATCGGGCTGGCCCCAAGATTCGCGCCCGGTCGCAAGGCGATTCACCGTTTTTCATCACCCGCCCCCGATGGGGCTGCGGGCCTTGGCGCGCCAGCACGCTGACATGTGGCGGCGCACGAACCCAGATGATGAGGTGATCAGATCATCGGCCCAAATATTAATCCGCCATCATCGCGGCGGGCAATTGCAGGTAGATGATCTTGACGGTCGATTCCTTGGCGGAAAATCATCGGCGCTGAAGAAAGAACCCCCAGACCAGTCCAAACCACCAGACCAGAGGGCCGAGGCGACGCCACCCAAGGGCAGGATCGCGGCGGAGGTGCGCAGAAGCGGACCGGATGGCATATTCCCAATCGACATGGCTGACTAACTAGTGCCACCCCCGGCCCCGCAATACGGCTCAGGCGCGCGGGGGCTAGCGCAGGTATACGGAATTGCCGCGCCGCTGCAAATGGCAGCAGCGCGCATGCCGCCCAAAGTCAGGGCCGACAGCATTTGCGACGGTCCACCAAAACTTCGTCCCATCAATCGCGGCGGCGCACCACTCGGCCCCGAAAATTCAGCGTCGGCCACATTAGAGCGCAACACGAGCAGCGACAACAAAAAGCCCGCCGCCGCTTTAACCCCCACGGTTAGGGCCGCCGCCGAATGCGGCCGATCATGCTGAGCGCCGGGGTGCCCAGCAGCAAGGACCACAAAACAGCCAGAGGTAGCCCGGTTCCCGGCAAGTTCAGCAGCACGCCAAAAGATCGGGGCGGCCACCGGTTAGCGGCAGCCCCGTGGTCAGCCAATGCGCCAGGCCTTGGTCGCCACGACCCCCTTCCATCGGCAAGGCGAGGACCGCCAGCAAGTTTCCAAGCGATCCGTCCTCCCAATCGAGCTGGGAACAACCGGTCGGAGCGACAACAGGCAGCCAAAAAGTTGCCCCAACCCACAAGATTGCCCGGGCGCGATCGGCCCCAGCAGGTCCGACTTGCGGGCCAACGCCAAAACGGCACCAGCCGTCACGAGGATCAGAAAGAACGCGAGGCTCAGGGCCAAACCGCGCCCGCGCGCACCGCCAGTGCCAAGTCGCGTCTGAGCAAAAGCCTGCATTAGAACCCCTCCGCGAGGAAGCATCGGTCTTCTCGGCCTCGTAGTCGGCGCGCGCACGAAAGGGCCGTCAGATCGAGCGTCTCAGCCCCCGCAAGGCCAAGTCGATATGCGTCGCCAACAAGCGCCCAGGACCACCCCGCCGCCCAAGTTGGCGCTGCACCCATGCCCGCAAACAGGCCGCGCGCAAGTGTTCACATCATCAAGGCTGACGGTCGGCTCGTCGGGAAAAAATCCAGATGGGCCGGCCCGGTGACCCAGCATCCGGCAAGGCCCAAAACGGCGCTTTTGTCCGGCACTCAGGTCTTGCGCTTGGCGCGTCCAGGAAACGGCTCCAGATCAAACCGCCCACCAGCGCAGGGCCCCAAAATATCCATTACGTCCCATACGCTGCGGGCCCAAAACGATAGTTATTCGCGCACACTCACGCCATTTCAGCCCGTTCGCGTTGACCTGCAATAGGCCACCGCTTCGGGTCCGGCATCTCGATCACGCCGCCCTCGGCGCTTGGCAATCCAGCAATGTGCGCAAGCAGCGTCCGGTCTTCCGACGCCGTTAGGCCGCGCAGCACCAGCGCTTTGCCTTTGCGCTCAGCGCCAAAACTGACCGCCTGCCAAAACAGGCACTCCGCCGCGGATGGCACACCAGATCAGCAGACGCGCAGATGCAAGGCGCCTTAAACCTACCGGCAGAAGGGGCTGCAACCCACCGCGCCGGCCCCTCACCGGCAGCACGTTATAGGTTGCGACACGCCGCAGGGCGAAGGCCATGACCTTCAACCCCGATCCCGGCTTCTTCCAGCTCACCGCGAACGGCCTCAGGCGCATGGGCGATCTCTGATCCCATCCCGAACAAACAGCACATCCACGGCGGTCCGGCGACCGGCCAGCAAGGCGTCCAGATCAGCAAACCCGCCCCAAGCCAACCAGCGATCCGGCAACACCAGAACCAGCGCGCCTTGCATGACCCGCGCCCACACGGAAAAACCCCGGCCATAGCCTGTGATCGGCGTTCCGGTTCATATTCCACTTCGTTCCAAACCGCCATGAAAGCCCTCCTTACCAAATCGGCAAAACTGACGATTAACCGACGCGCGATCAGGGCATAGGCGACACGTCGATATATGCCCTGCCCACGCGGCGTGGCGAAACAACGCTTGACCAAATCACAGTGCCCAAGCCCGTAAGGATCAGCAAAACACAAGGCCCAGCCAGAATGCTGCCTGTCCCACTCAGCGCGCCTTTGCAAGGCCATAACGGGATCACGAATAGGCGAGTTCAGCCGTCAGGAACACCAGCAATATTAGCACGGAATTTGTGTGCGCTGTCGGCCCCGCCAAGTCGAAACAGGATTCACAATTGGACCGTTTCAGCCCCGGTCGAGCTGGCCCATTCGTGCCGGCCGCAAAACCCACAAACGCCCGTGGCAAAAGCATCCCGGCGGTGTTGTTTATGCGCCTGCCGACAGCAGGCGCGGCAGGTCAGCCCAACGATGATGGAGACAGCCCAGCGCCAAGACCTCCTCCGGCAAGGAAGATCAGCAAGTAGAATGCCCAAGGGCCAGCCAAGCGAGGTGATGGATTAAGCGCTGCCGTGCTGCGCGGCTCGGCCAGCGGACGGCGCGGCGGAAAGACCGTAAACAGCGACATAACGGCGAGAGGTGAACGCGGGAAACCCACCACCAGGGCGGCACAAAAGCCACCGCCATCGGGGGGACAAACACCAGTGCCGAACCAAACCCGCGAAGCCGTAGACCACGCCCGCCAGACAGGCCGCGGGGAAGATTCACCCAAAACCAGCCCCGGCATTGCCCAAGGCAAGGCTTAGGCTTCAGGATCTACATTGCCCAAATTGGCGTTGCCCTGGTTGGCATCGGGCTTGGACCAGTCGCGCTTCACGCCAAGGATCAAGACCCCCCCCCCCCCCCCCAAACCCAATTTTCTTGGCACATAGGACGACGAATACGTCCCGACGATCACGCCCCACGCAATCGGCAAAGGACAAAAGCCCCGGATCACATTCGCCGCCAAAGATCAGCAGGGCAATCAGCGCAGCAATGTGGTGCCGAGGTCATTCCAAAGGTCCGGTCTGAGCGTCTCGTTGGACCGACTTGTTCATCCACATCGCGGCAGGGGCATTTTCCTTGAACTTTGGCGCAGGTTCTCGCGCAGGCGGTCGAAGATCACCGGCCGTGTCGTGATCGAGTAGCCGATATGGTCAGCAAGGGCCGCGAGGTCCCCAGATCAAAACCGGATCTGAACAGCGAGAATATTCCCGAGGTCAGGATCCACGTCATGAACCAGCGCCGCATTCGCGCCCACCGAGAACTGCCTTCAAAAGCGGCAGCCAGATATAGAACAGGATTCGCCATGAGCGACCCCGCTGCCCACCGCCAACACTTGCCGTCCAAATCTAACTCGCCGAAAACCTTGGGGACCAACGCTTTCCACCGACGGAAAACGTCATCGCCGGATCGTAGGGCGTTTCAGGGCCCACCTTCAAGGCTTAAGGATTACCTCAGGCGTGACGCTGTTTCTTGGCCGTCTTGGCTGTGGATGCGGATCATCGCCACGTTGCGGCCCTCGCCGAAGGTCGGGTCAAAAGACCTCGGGTGATCGACAACATCGCCCCCAGCTCCAACCCTCAAGGGCAGCGCGGTAGGCTGGCCCAATATCGACGGGTTGGCTGCTCCAGTCCGGATCGTGGGGGCCGCCGAGAAGTAAAACGATGCCGAAATTTCAGCCCCATGCCCAGCCAAACCCGCGAGGGCTTAGAAACCACCGCGACGATAGACGCGCCCAGCGTAACCTTCTGGAAGCGGAGAAGAAAAAGAATCGAAAAGTTGGTTCTTGGGGGACAAGACGCAAACGCTCATGGGGCTCAGTGCCTATAACTCTCTCGATGGTCTGGGTTCGGCGAGTCACGGCTGCGAACAGAAAAATTGAGTACCGGATACAGGCATTCGGGCGTGGACATGCTGGGAAGATCCTCCAGGGCTAAGGTGTGAGGTGACCCCGGGGAGCGTCTTTTGATGCCGACCGTCCCGAATGCCAGCGTGAATCCGGCAAAAGCCTCCGTCACCGGTATATATCCAGAAGTCGAAGCGTGTAGACAAGTGATCACAGTCTCGAGCCAGTGAAATGTTCTGTTATAATCTGGTCGTTCGGAGTCCGTGAATGGCACGACAGGGCGCGGTCCATAGGCCCAGCTCTAATTCGCGCAGGGAGAGCCCGGGGTGGCACTGTTGCGCGGCGTACTCTTAGTTCGCCTCTCGGATAACGTCTCGATAAGCAGCGCAGGGCAGACACTGTCCCGCTCGGCACGCTATGGGCCGGATGGTTCAGCACGGATTGTGACCTGCCCAAGATGGCGCGGATGATAGTGCGTCAAGACTGAGTGCGCGTCAATGCGTGCCCGGTCGGTGCCACCGATCACGGCTCGTGAGCCAGGGCGCCGATACGAACTGAAGTGCTAGCGTTCTCAACAGCGTGCAACATCTTGCTGAACAAAAACCCGAACCAGGCCATTACGACAGACCCATTAAAGACCCCAGCACACCGACAAAAATTAGCTCGTGAGCGTCTTGCCGCGTCAATGCTGTCTGACCAGCGCTCAGGCCCACGGTGCGACTCTTCCAGATTAGGTCACTTCGGGGCGAGGGCAACGCGGTCTTGCGCGGCAACCTGCTTAGCAGAGCCAAAAGCGTCGTTTCTCGACCCGGAAATTGCCCGGTTGATAATGCCCGACCGCCCGGGATATGGGACTGGATCGTGGGCCGTGACAACTCGTTACGAGGACCCACTGGCGAAAGGCGCGCCGATTCTCAGGTGTATCGCAAACTGGCGCGCGCCTTGTGGGGTTGAACCGGGAAAGTTCACCGCTTGGCCGGCCGTTTTGATTCAAGGCGGGCCTGGGCGTTGGTTCTCAACTGCCTCGCCGGTCACGGACGGGGGTTTGTTCTAGATTAGATGTTAAGAACCAGGCCCGGCTCGTCTTTGGAGGGCACCAGGATGTGCGGCGCGCCCGGCGAGGCAATTTGGCATCACGGTGGGTCCCACGGTCCGGATGGAAAGGTCAGCTTTGCGGTGGTGCCAATCAGCTCTTTCAAACTCGGTTGGCCGAGCCGATCCCGGGGCACTTTGGATCAAGATCCGGTCGGTGCCTTGGCGTTGGATTGTGACCTCGGCTCGCGCGTGCCCGCCTCGGTCCACACGATTGCGAAATGATCTTCAAGGGCTTTGCGCCATGGCTGCGGTCATCGGTCCAGCGCGCGTTCGCCTCGGGGACCAATTGCACGACCCAAGATGTCGCCGTCGAACGATACGTCCAGGTTGTTCGTCGCCCCGACGCCGCAAGGTATTGACCCGGCTGGGACAAATCCCACCGCGGCTGAGGCGCGGCTGCATTCCCCGAAGGCTCGTCCCACCCGGACCCGCAACTCGCCCGCAGGGGCATTCGACGCGGCGGATGGGTGCCAACGGTGTCGCGCTGGTCGCGCAGCGCATCGCGGACGCTGGCCAGAGGTTGTCCTGCGCGAGGTATAGACCTGATCGACCCGCACTTCGGCCAGCAGATGCGCGCCCGCGCGCAGATCTGAGACCGAGGGCTTCACCGAAGACCAGAGGGCCAAAGCGTCCGGCCAAAAGCGCCAAACTCATTCGGGCAAACCTCTTCGGCGGGCCGCATAAGCCGTTCTCGACCATCTGAGCGGCATTTTCATTGTGCAACTCGACGCGGGTTGTAGAAGGCGTTGGGGCATCGCCGCAGCACGCCAAGTAGCAGCACCCACTGAGGTTAAAGACCCGTTTGGATGTTCGGGATTTGCAACATAATCAGAACGCCTTTACAGAGCGAAGTTTTAATTAGCGGAAGATGCGGAGGCTACTTCGCGGGCTCGTCTTGTTGAGGCCACCCTCGGTGATGGTGCTGCGAATTGACGCGACAATTAACGCCCGACGCGACTCAAAAAAAAAAAAAAATAAAAAACCTCGGACCTCGCATTGTCGTCCTGTTGACCTTCGGTGACCTTGCCATAAAGCCCGCTTGGGTCACGTCCTTGGTCGCCCTTGCGCAAGGCCTTCGACCATGGCACGGTGTTGCTTCAAGCTTTCTTGCTTGCTGGGGCCGGATCAGAAGGGAAATACATGGATCGCGAAGATTCAGGATCAGGCGGACACAAAGAGCCAAAGGCTTCCATAGGGGTCTCGTCCTTATTGATGGGGCCCATGGGGGCCGAAATTTGGGGTTGGCGCACCCTATGCGCGGTGGCGGCGGGGTGCATAAGGCGGGGCGAATGTTCGGGGTAGATAAGGAGGTGTGGGGGCCGAGCGAAAGGGCTACGGGGCGAAAAAAAACGGAGGTTATTGTGGCCCGATCGATATAGCGTCGGTTATTCACGTCGGTTATAACGTCGGTGCGAGCTGCTCAGTGCGTTAACCTATTGGTGACACCTTTGTGGAGGGTTGGCAGGATAGACATATGAGCAGGACTTCCCGACAGGCAAAAGTACAAACAGAATAAACCAGTGACCGCCCGGCGATTGGCTGGGCCTGTCACAGGAGCGTGCCGGATTGGCGAAGGCGCGTTGGGTGGGGCTGGTGTTTGTTACGGGTTTAGGCCATCTGTCTGCTCCGGCGTTGGGTGCTTGACGAATTCGCCAATCGGCCCGGCATAGAATGAGCGCGCGGCGTGACGATGACGAGCCGGCGTGTTCGGGGGGCGAGGTCACAGAACCTTTGCGCCGATTTCTATTTCGTGACGGCGGTGTTGGTCGGTTAGCCCCGTTTTTGGGTGTGGGCGAACCGTGATCGCGGGGCCGCGGCAAGCCGATCTTGGCAAGGACGAGTCGCTCTTCCAACGACAAAGATCACGCGGCTGCTGAGGATCTGGCAAAGCGGCGAAGTTGGACACGCCCAAGTTTCAAGAAAAAGCGGGAAGGACGTGAGGCGGAAGAAATGGCCTGCTGAATGGGAAGACGATCGTACGTGACTCCGCGCGGCGGCAATTGACTGCGACCTTGCTAGGCTTGCACCGGGAGCGGCCCTTTGGAGGTGCCTCGGAATCCCGCAGCGCTTTTTTCGCGTCTTATGTTTGCCGGGGAATTCGTCCAAGCAAGGAGGGGTTTGGACGCCGCAGGATCATGGGACTTACCCGAAGGTCTGCCGATGAGCAATTTCCGTCCTGCGCAAATGGCGAGGAAATCTCCAAAACAACCCATTTCGAATCGGATATGGAATAAGGCGTTCAGGGACCCGTGCGCCGCCGCTGGGATTGCAGGACAGGGAAAAATCTTATTTGACTATAGACGCTAGCGATGCCCAACCTTCAGGGCTATGACCTTCAAAAACGCTTGAAACTTTTCGATGCCGCAACGGATGTCAGGTGCGCGGATTGAAAGGGGCGAAAAACCTCAGGCTTGGCGCAGATGGGGAAAAGGGAGGGCGGGAAAAAAACCTCCGCGGGGCGCAAGATGAAAGGGGAGGGGCGAACCTTTTCCTCGGGGCCAGGCGAACACTCGTTTGAAAAGATGGACCGGCGGCTCTCGTAACCACATCAAGACGCGCGTGTGCGCAAGCAAGAGGGATTGTTGAGGGGGAAACCTTTTCTTTTTCGGGGGGCGCAAGGTATGGAGGGGGGCGAAACCTCTTTTCCGGGGCCCCGCCAGATGGAAGGGGGAATTTTTCTTCCTTTCTTTTTGTTTC
>Ga0163217_1041049_pt1 | contig 16455 bp, 9 predicted proteins | sample SynspAceP_FD_185933 | JGI IMG/M metagenome (GOLD analysis project Ga0163217, IMG submission 185933) | Saline lake microbial communities from Ace Lake in Antarctica - Synechococcus sp. Ace-P (PacBio error correction) | ecosystem: Environmental > Aquatic > Non-marine Saline and Alkaline > Saline ... | reverse complement strand
CGTCGATTAAAGGTGTTTAGGATCGCAGGGAATGAGCCATTGTATTCAGGGCCACTATAAAATAAATTTCTTTCCTGAAGTACTCTTTCGTGAAAGGCATTTTGTACCCTCCATTTTACCATTGTTTTCATAGGCAGTTTTCAAAAAATCTGAAGGCAAATCTGATCAATTCTAGGGATGTCACTTTCTGCGCCTTTTTCTAAAAGTATCTTTTGAACTATTCAGCAATTTGCTTGGATTACAGAGTTTTTGGCGGTTGGTTCCTCGATATCTTAATCATGTGTCTTAATTGTTGAAGCCAATACAAGAAAGTCCTGCTAAAAGTTCGAAGATTTTCTTAAATTTTGATTCTCACTACACTAATATTTTTTACCATGACCTATTACGATTCAAGTTCCTTAGAGGCTGCTGCGCCATCCGAAAGTTATCTCCCGGTCTACCAAAATCGGGTATTAGTTCTCGGTACTGGCCTAGGGAGGCTTGCGGAATCAAAATTCGAAGCTGGCCAAACCTTAGATTACCGGATATTCCACACTTTCCTTTGAGTAGCAGTAGAGAGCCATTCTGGAAAATTGCTTTTGGACTTTAGCAGGTAAGCCAGTGGCTTGCGATGAAAGGGCGCTATTCAATTACTATGAGGGATAACTCTGAAGGAGGTTACTTTTCCCATTCGAGTGATGAAGCAATTGGGATCGAGACCGTCTTATATCCAATGCTTGTGGAGGATTAAATCCAGCTCAGAACGTGGTGAAGTAATGCTGGTCATCACAGATCATATCGATGCTCTTTCCGAGAATCCAACTTCGGGGCCCAAACAATGTTGAACCTTTGGGCCAGCTTCCCGGATATGAGTTTGATGCTTATTCTTCTGAGCTCTGAGTCGAGCCTTAAGCTTTGCCAAAAAGAATAAAAATTCACCCCAACGTGGCGTCTTATGCCGGACGTGCAAGGTCCCAATCTCGAGACTCCGCCAGGAGTATTAATTACTTCGAAGTTATGGAGCAGATGCGGTGGGGATGAGTTACGGTGCCAGAGGTGATTGTTGGCGAGAACAAATGGGGATCGAAGTATTTGGATTTCAGCTATAACCGATTTGGGTTGGGTAGATCAGCGGATTACTTGCCGAAGTCTTGGAGGCTGCCGCAATTGCAGAGCCCTGTGATGGCTGAGATTTATCAAGGGAATTAGTAAGCAGATGGATTGAGGGTTTAATACATAGAGTTGTACCAAAATATATACACATAGTGGGACCGAATTATGAGTTAGAGCCCTGAGGGAGCGGTACTTTGTGACTGGAAAATCAACACCAAACGCTTTCGGTTTTGGCCGGATTGATGTTAATCTGATCAATAGAGTTCGCCCAAAATGGGTGGGATGATAAATCTTTCACCGAGTAAAAGCGGAGTTTCATAGGTTCTTTTTTGTCTTTATTTCTAGGCGGGACTATTAGGTAACGTAAGAACATGCCTGAGGTTGAGATTGTTCGTCACTCGTACCCTCGTTTCTACGCAAATGTGACCGCCTACCAACTCGGGTCGGTTTTATTAATCCTTCAGAAACTTCCCATTCCAATGCTTTACCTGAATTGATTTCCAGCAAATAATGGATCCATCACACGGAGCAGCTCCATCGACGATATCAGATGGAGGCGAAAAATCATGTAAATCTTGCTTTCGCTTTGCTAACTCCGCAGGATCTTCATCAGTCACCCAAGCCCGTATCTACGGCATTGGTGTTTAAATCGCCCGAATTTTGGTAATTCAGCGGCAGAAGTCAGCGTCTCATATTTCAGTGCCAGCTTGCCTAATTGGTATGTGGATGGCAGCTTCTTTGTGAAACTGTGAATTTCCCCTCCATTGCAGATTACATTTATTTGATGTGTTTTTTGCCGGTATCAGTCTTCTTCATGAATGTTCACGAAGACGATTGCAAAGAACAAACGGTGCCACAGAATTCACCAGCTGCACTTCCAAACAATTTCATTTGGTGTGGATTTCTCCAAGTTTCAGTCGCCAGCTATTGCGTCTTTCTTAATCTTAATTGTTGAAGATCAGGTCAAGTTTTCCACGGAAAAAATTTCCTCCGAACTTAAAGGAATCATCAATGCTGTAAGGAATTTGTGTGAGCTTGCGGAAGAAGTCAAGACTATCCCGAGTTGTTTTCCCATGCCAAGAAACAGGGATATTTTTATGTTCCCCTTCGGCAATTGCTGACTGAGAACACGAAATCTCTTGCAGGCAGGGCCATGATGATCGGAAAGTAATTTTTTGCCGAAGGCGGAAGTAAGATCAGTCCAAGTCAAGCCTCGTTTCCATCAATGCTTGGTAAAATCCAGATGGACGTCGAACGGTCTGCGCAAGCAGCATATTGATCAGCACATCATCGGTCAGTATTGCTGCTCGATTGTAATTGCAAAAATTCTCCACACTGGAATATGTCTCCAAATCCAATCCATGGATATGAAGTCGGTCGCCCCATTTCGCTGAAAGCAGGGTTCTTTGGCAGTAGCGCAAAGCAGAGTCTATCGGGAATTAGTCGTAGCAATCACGGTTGCTCCGCACGAAGCATCATGAGGGTAATTGTGTATCCTATTTTCAACCTAGAACCGTCACCAATTGCCACTTGATCCTTCAATCCGCCGTTTGGAAACGTTTGGCATAATTGAAGTCGCCGCAACTCGTACAACATCGTGTCATAGAAATTTGATGGAGCCTGTCAAAAGGATTCCTTTTCAGACATAGCATTCCCGTGGTGATTCCAATTGAATGGCTATCTCAGCTTCCTTACCAGTCAAGCCAACATACTCGGAGCGATGAAAAGTCGAAGCTTCACGCCGCAGAGCAATACCGGTGGTCTTTCGGAGGTTTTTGTCGAGGTCAAAGAGTTTCTTGCGGTGGATCTTTTTCGCTCCTTTTTTTGTCGCTCGGCAAGTTCGTTCCTTGCTAGGTCGGGGAAAACTGCCCCCGCAAGCCATTAAAAGTGCGGAGTCTGACTTGTCCCTTGTGGAATGTTCAAAAAACTGAATGCTGAATCTGCATGGCCCAACTCTCCAAGAACCAGCGATGGATTTGTGCTATTTGTTTCAGTTGTATTTTCGCCGACTGAACCAAATTGTTTTTCCTTTTCCATGGTAAATGCTTACAAAGGCCACAAAAGTAAAGATTTATAAAATGGAACGGCGTGTTGGATTAGCAAGATGGAATTGGATACGACTTAAAATTTCGATCAAAAAATCCTATCAACTTGCTGTTGGTTGGGGTTGATGAAAAATTAATTTCCCAATTTAAGTTTGGGTTGCGAAAAATAAAGCCTAAATGTTTTGATCTTTTTTATGTTGGTAGATTGAAAAAAGCTTTTGATAATGGAGAATATATATTAGTAGCAAACGCGCTCGGTCAATTAGGAATTACTAATGATCTAATTGGTCATGCCCCATCCAGAGGAAAGTATCCTAGTCTCTTTATTACAATTCTGGTTAATCCGGAGTAGGTATCGTCCAAGCCCTGTTGAAGTTGTTTCAGGGCATTGGAGATTGAATTAGTGCAGCGATGATTTTCCCAATCACTCTGGCGCGGACACGTTTAATTCAGGTTGTAGGAAATGCAGGTCGGTAAGCATATAGTCATATCTTTTCGATCAGTGGAGTAGAAAAGCCTCCGTTGTCGCAAAAGCTCCCGCTCTTTCGTTACGTAAATGAGATCAAAATTGGGCCTAATTCAGGACCAAGTGCCTGAACAGCAATTCTTGTTATTGCTTGGACTTTTCAGGCGAGAGGGTCTATGGGTTAAGATTACTGTTCATTGGATTTGCATTGGAGAGAAATAGTCTCCATTGCTGTTGTAAAGTTTCGGGAATAATTCGCAGTATTTTTTTAAATAAATAATTAGATTTTTAGCCTGGAAAAACGAAGTGTAGGGGCTGGCACTTTGAAAATTCATTTTTTTTTTTTGAAAAAAATCAAGGAAGAAAATCACTTTAATTAGCTCATTATCTTTCAGAAATTTGATTGAGGGCAGTGGTTATAGATAAACCTTTAAGTCCTAGAAGCAACCGTATTCTATACGGAATCTCTCCGCGATATCCCTCTGATATGTGAAATTTTTAAGTTTTCAGTTTAGATTAGAGCAGATGATTCGGATCGTAACACTTTTTAATTTTTTATGCGGTTTGGCTCAGGTCCGCCTTTTGCTCAAACGATTCGCTACCTTTTCTTTTGGTAAGAATTCTGGATTCAAATCCGCGGACTTTAATTATCTTGACAGGGAAGATGACTGAAGCAGGAACTTCAGACCCCATTGAAGGGGGTTGGATTTCTGTTGATGGTAATTTTACCGTGTTAGATTCGGATCGCTTTGGCACTTATTTGGTAAATATTCCTCCCGGAACACATCGGGTTTCCTTCCGGCATTATTTCTCGAATCCAGTTTTTGTTCAAGTGACGATGTATGCCAAATGGCGGGTGAATCTGACTATGGAAGATAAAGCTACGAGCTTGATGGAGTTGTAGTCATGTCAGACGAGCCTTGACGCAATTGTGAGGATTCCCCATTACCGGCGTGACAGACTCACCACTCGTGAGCTCCAAGCTATTCCAGCTTTCCTCGAGAGGCGGATATTTTCAAAGGCTTGCAGCTACTCCCTGGGGTTGAGGGCTCAGTCGGGGAAGGCACTTTCTGGAATCAAATGTGTCGCGGTGCAAAAACAGATCAAAATCTTTTACTGATGATGAGGCACTGTACTCCAGTTCGGAATTCATGCGCTGGGTTTTCTCTCTGCCTTTCCAATACGGATGTGACTGAGAATTCACGCTGTACAAAGGAAATCTGCCTGCAAACTTTAGGTGGGCGAGCCGGATCGGTTTTGGATATCAAATGAAAGAAGGGGATATGCAAGGACTGGGGACAGGTAAGGAATCGGAACTTCTAACGCCAGACTTTTACTTGAAGCACCCATCTTTAAAAAATAAGGTCAGTGTTGATTATGGCGGGAGAATCTCCAATACCAACTGGGCGATGAATCAAGCACAGGATTTTGGATTATTCAGAATAGCTTAACTGAATTTCACGATGCCTTGCGGATTAGCTGGGAGATCGCCTCCCGGCCATGGCTAGCCCAACACCTTGATTACAAGTGATTATTTCAAATTCTCTGATGAGTTTGTTACGACTGGGCGAATCGGCGTGAGCTCGATAAATTACAAGGGAATTCTTGGGGAAAATCTTTTTCTATTTTCGGGCTCTTCTAGTTGCAGATGGGCCAATTTAACAAGCTTTTTTTGATCCAGAGTGTTTGGATTGCTGCGGCAAGTGATAAATGGTATGCCGCTATCAACAAGGGCAAAATTTCCGGCTACTTGGGCAAATGAGAAAACTAGCCGATTAGTTCTGGCGTGGAGGCGATTTTATTACAAAGGGAAAAATGAGGTCATTACTCCTGTATTACTAATGAATCTTTCATTCAAAAGCCGAAACAAATAGAAAAGAGCAAGCCGTAGAAAGCTTCTGTATTTGGATCATTTGGAGTGGGAGATTCTCAAAGACTGTGTTAGTCGCCGGATTCCGTTATATCCACATACAATCAATTGGGGACCAAGATACAGTTTATCAAATACCAGAAACGGTTCCGATCAGCTTGAATGCTCAGACAGGATTTACACCTGTAGGAACTGGGAGTATAGCCGAGCTATTTCGGCTTGGAACCTCGCTTTTCTCTTCGTATTAATCTGAAATTCCAATCTTCGATTAAGCTGAGCTAATTCCAGACTTTTCCAATAACATCCAATCAGGGTATCGAATACTTCGGGCTACGCCCATTGATCGTTGGCAGTTGAGACGACCTACATCAAACCGCAAGCGCCCTGGATAGCTTTTCGCTGGCTACTTCCGCAACTCTAAAGACAAACCTGGTGAATTTTCAGTAGATGGCTTCTACGAATGACGGCGAATCAGGTGGAGTATCGAGATATTGCCCAGATCCTTTTTGAACGCCACATATTCGAAACTGAATTGGTTATTTTGGTGAAGAAGCCACCGGAGGGGAATTTGCTAATCCAAAAAGAACCTTGGTAGTGCTGACTGGCTGTTGGCGTATAACGTTACTCGCGCTGTTCATTTTTTAGGACGCTAAGCTCTTTTCCTGAAGAGAAAATCATGGAGGCGGCCATAGGTTTCCTATCTAAACTATGAAAAGGCGCATTGAGATAAAACTATTCCTGAGCAAAAAAATGTATCCCGAGGGACTATTTATTTCAAGCGTCAATTATGCCACGGGGAAAGACGATCATGCGGTTAACTCGAAGTTATGTTTTTTGGGAAGGTTTGATCGTGCCTGAATACCAGCGTCGAACGAGTAATCGTATCCCGGATTATTTCCGGGTCGAACATCTCTTACACGGTAGAAAGGTCTTTTCCAAAAAAGGAGATAAGTTTAAATTTTAGCTTTATAAATCTCTTGGCAGGGCGGGAATGCCTATTCGATTTTTTGGCAAAAAGGATGGTTGATTCCCAACAATTTACGGTCGTATCGATTTGGCAATCTTGGGAATTCGATCTTCCATCGATTACATACCAGTATACAATTTGGAGAGGTAATGCGATGAGTAAGCAGGAGTCAGTGAGCAGGGCGTATTCAGTTGGCAATGGTGCTATATAGTATTTGTTGATTCTGGTGGTTATGCTTAGCCGGTCTTGTGTGTGAAAAAATTGATTTTCCATTTGAATCGTTGTGTCGAAAAAACTAATCGTCTCCGGTTCAGATCACTAATGTAAGTGAAGCTCAAACGTTGTATCTATCTGAGACGACTTCTGCAGATCGAGAGCCTTTACTTTCTGGAAATTATTGTCGTGATCAAGACTGCTCGCCCAGTTCGGCGGCTCAAGTAGTCCTGAAAAAGTAACTGGGGTAAGTAGCTGGAGCTATAGCATGATTAAACCGGGCACTCGTATGGAATTGACAAGCTTTCGGGTGGATTGGAATCTGGAATATCCTATCATATCGAAATTGACGTGGAGGGGAGGTCTTATCGCTCAGACCGGAAGTATTACTGATTGATAGGGGAACTGATAAACTTCAGCTATAGCTTTGATCGAGGTATTTTCAAGGATTCAGCCAGAACCGCTTTTTATTAAGATACAAACAGAGGTACCCTGCCGAGCAAATCGTGGCTATTATTGCGATTGGATGTGAGATGAAGCTTATTATTGGATTTAACTTTGTTTCCCTAATCCTTTAATACGGGCCCTGCGTGATTTTAATGTGTTGCCATTTCCGGGATGCAGAACGGATTACCCTTTTGGAATGGGGGATTTATTGAATCGGCCGGGGGCGTTTTCACGCAGGTTCGTAGCTGAGCGGATGGTGGATCAATCTTTTCTCAGTAAGGCATTACTTTAATTTGTGCGACAAACGAAGCACAGCAAAGCATCTATGACTACTTGGCGGGAAAAGTGCGTGAGTTGGTCAACAATTACAGGCTCCGTATTTGATACGCCCCCGGCACCGATCCGCGGGTATATCCGAAATGTGACAATCCCAAGAGGTGGTTTTGGGCTACTTTCGAAGTAGCGAATGTTGAATGTGACTCGAATTTATACTACTCGTGCCTGAGGTTCCTTTTTTTCATCGAAGAGGCATGTACCTTATTCCCCCTTCTCGCGATTGGATGACTATCCCCGGACTGCTTGCGCTGCAGTGAATTTAAAAATAGTACAACTGTTGACCCGGTTGGTGGTTTGATCAGTGATTTTTTGAACAAGGAAGATTGAGAGACTAGAGATTGGGAGATAAGAACTTGTGATTTTTAATAAGTTGTATTTTTCTTTGGGAAACGATTTGGTTCTTGGAGAGGATCCTAGGATTTTTTTTAATGATTGCCGCTAAGGCCTAAACTTTCATCTATCTTTAAAAAGAATCGAGTATTTCATTAGCATCCTACTCAAAATATAGAAAGAGTTAGCAACCGCAGTCTTCTTACCATAAATTGACGCCTTTTCGGGTGGCTGTTTGTATAGCGAGACTTAACCGTGCTTGAAGTTCCAATTAGGTCTGGCCGCCTTCTTTGTCCGGACATTCCCCAGCTTGTGAATAGGCGTGCGTCACCTGAAGTTATCAGAAACGATTTTGCCCGATTGGGTTTCATCAAATCACTCGCCAAGCCGCAGAAATGTCCATATCCGTGGATTGGAGGATTATTTCATATACTTCCTGTGTGATTTCCGATAGTCCCAGCCCTCGCCTGTCTCGAGAAGGTATCAGCGACAAGGTCCCAAAAATAAGAGTAGCCCAAAGCTTGATTTACTTTGCCCGTGAGCTGGATCGTTTAAGTCCTTTGATTCCTGCAGAAAGAAGTTCATAATCCATATTGGTTCATAGAGTGTCAACTTTTTGAAAGCCTTGTTCTTTGAGGGATAGCTAAGATTTTTTCGTTCTAATTTCCGTTTGCTTCAGAATTGCTCAAGCGACTAAAAAGGATCTATCCCAAGCAGAGGCATAGTAGGGATGCCATCCGACTTTGAAAGGCAATGATGCACTTAACAGCGAGTAATGACTTTTGTTGAGGGTGCAGGAAGTGAGGATTCCTACCAAAGCATCAGGGCGTTAAATATTAAGTCTCAATTTGGTAATTACTATTAGTTAAAGGATTCGCCGATTGTTCGATATTCTTACCAGATTGCTAAGGCCAAACCAATGACTGCTATCAGTGAAAAAGGATGGCAAGACCAAAGAATCAGATGTGCATCGGGATTATGTCATTGATTTTGAAAACCCTCCGATTTAATAGCTCCTGAGAAAACTCAAGAAAAGCAGGCGAAGCATCAATCTTTGCGTTTGGGTCAAACTGTAAATTGAAAATTTAAAAATCGTAAGTCAAAATCTAACAATCTTATATCTTAAATCTTATTTTTTTTCATTTCCTCGGATGAAAATCCTTCAGCACCTGCCTTAAGTAATCTCTGTCCAAAATTTGCGTGTAAAATCTCCGTTGTCGTAATGGCTTTCATGGCCAAGCCATTTCCTGAAACGGCTCTAAGATCTGCTCCACCTTCAATCAGGTGGGTCGCAAAGGAATGCGGAAAGTATGGGGACTTACTTTTTCTCAATTCCAGCTTGTTCTTGCAGTTTTTTTGAGGATCAATAAGTTCATTACGCGAGGTAAAGTTTGCTTGCCCTCCCGAGTTGAGGGAAGACAAAATTCCTCATGTCCTTTGGAAATGGTCTGATGCAATGCGGAACCTGCCTCCCGATAAATATTCAGATATTTAAGGCGTCTTTTCCAATTGGTACTAATCGCTCTTTATTGGCTTTCCCACCACGCGCAGAAACCCTATATCTTAAAGAATTTGCCCTTTTTTCAATTTCGGTGAGTTCGGACACCCGAAGCCCAAGAACTGTAAAGCATTTCCGCATAGCTCGATTCCGATGGCCCTTGGCTCGCAAGAGGTATGGCCCTCCAAAAGTTTTGCTCGGATTTCTCATGATAAACTCAAGCGTGTCCGGGAAGTTTTTCTGCCAAAGTTTGGGCGCTTCAAGGAGTTGGGCAGGATCTTCAGAAATCAGATCTTAACATCAAGTATTTGTAAAAAGCCTTGGTCCGGAGGTAATTCTAGCCTGAGTATAAATCTTGATAATTTCAAGTTTTGGCGAGTCATTGATAAATCGTCTTAGATGCTCAAAGCTCTAAATTGGTGGGATTTTTTCAGGAAATTTACTTCGCCCAATATTTCGCAAGCTTCTCCCACATCGCTTGTGTAGGCTTCGATTGGAGTTGGCGCTGAGTGAGGCTCGAGTTGAGGTAGACGAAATGCTTTTAAGGTTAGATTTTCCCAGAATTTTTTCATTTCCGGTTATAGGTTGAAAGTGATAAAGTTGAAGGATTCCTCCTTTACCTTACCTTTTAACTTTACAACGTTTCACACTTTTTCAACTATCTAGGCAACCACCTTTCCTCCTTAATACCCCTAAATCCTTTTAACTTTAAGCTTCGAACCAAGCTAAACCATGTTGAAAAAATTCCAGAATCATCAACGGGCCCAATCATCAAATCTACTTCGGAAAGCGGTGAGCCGGAATCTATGGAAGCACGTCTTTTGAAGACTATTTGGAAGAATTTAAAAAAACCAATTTCCAGCAGTTGAAATTCATTACTTTCAAAGTAATGTAGAAGGCGAATTGATTACTAAGATTCATGAGTCGGTTTTTCATTTGATGCCATTTCTGCTGAATGCCGGAGGCTATACGCATACCTCCTCGCCGATCTCGGATGCTTATCGCAGGGAGTGACGAACACCGACACTCGAGATTCATATTTCGAATATGTATAAGCGAGAAGAGTTTCCGCCACAAGCATTATCCAAATTCCTTGTAGGTATGAATTCTGCTAGGCTTGAAAGGCTATGCACTTGGTAATCCAATATTTTTCTTTAAAAACTCAGACGCTATGATCACTTTTTTGCACCTGGGCCATCTAAAAGACATTTAGATGCCCTTTCTACTTATTATACAAGATTGCCTTTTAATGAAGGGATCCCTCAGTAGGCAAATCACCGCAGCGGACCTTTATGAAACTGTATCAGGGAGACAGAATCGTTGATGCGTCAAAAGCTTCATTATGCCGGGAGATTATTCACTTTTATTTACTTTCCTCCTCAAACTGAAAATTGGAAATCATCTCCCAATCGATTGTAGAATCCAGCGAGCTTCCCATAATTTGATTCTGGATCATTTTGGCAAAAAAAATGGATTGCATTTGCGCAGGCATATTATTTCCAGCGAGGCAGGGCATGAAAATCGAAGCGAATGCAGGGCGATAACGTTGTTGAAGATCTGGAAATCCCAGAAGAGTTTGATCTGATCGCAATCACTCAAAATGAAACAGCGAAATGCCTCTCAGGTTCGATGAAAAGTAATTCAAGCGATCAAAGATGAAATTCCCGAGAAAATGATCGCTGTGGTTACCACCTCCTCGATGGCAGGAATGAGTTTGACTTTTCACTAGCTGACATCTGGTATGGATCAGTGCAAAAAGTTTTTGGGCTTCCTGCAGGTTTGGGCGTTTTGATTCTTTCCCCAAAGGCGATAGAAAAAGAAATCCGCGCGAAAGGAGAAATGGCGGTTAACAGTTTTAAATTTCATGCTCGAGAATTCAAGAGGCTATCAGACGGCCACTACACACCAAACGTACTTGGATCTATTTACTCAATCGTGTGCTGAAGGCTATGCCTGAAATTCAGCATTGTCGATTCCAGGCTTCGAGAGCGAATGCGGAGCTGGAAAGACTGGCATTGCAAGGACTTAAATCACTCCGAATGCTCGTGACAATGAGGCCACACGTAAAAGCACTTACTGTGATGGGTGTGACTGGGCTGAGGGACATTATCACGGAAGGAAAAGTGAAGCCAGCTGCTGGAATGGAATTGGGTAGTGGCTATTGGACCATTGAAGCCGACCACGTTTCGAATTTGCGAATTTTCCGGCAATCGACGAATGCCGAAAATGGATAAGTGATTGAGTTTGAGTAATTATTAACCTTTGGTCATTTTTTCATACTTAAAGATTTCTCATTTATAGCACTAAACTTTCCGAGGTTATGAAAATAGTCCAAAGGTTTATGCTATATTTCTTTTTGACTTTTTATTGCGAGGCACTGAAAAACACAGCGAATACCCAAAAGATTAATTTCGCAAGACAGGTTTTAGCTTTCTTATTTCCGACTTCTGAATTGCTTGTTTAATCTCACTTAACGGATAGGAATTAATTCCCTACTTTTGCGGCATGATTGATTTGCAAAGAGATTTTGTCCGTTTCCCTGATCTATTTTCAGTGATCGATATACTCGGTTCCATACCGATTTGTGATCAATGCGAAAAAAGTGTGGGTCATATTTCAGTCCGAAAAGGCAACTCTTGCTGCGGGCTCCTTCATGATTGTGTTCTTGTTGGCCTGGAAAAATCAAATCCTCAACGTTTTTGGTATTGGAGTAGAAGACTTTGTATCGCGGGAGCCATGATTCATTTTTGCGATCGGCGCCGAATGATCTTGGGGATGAGAATTTAAGGCTGATCCTGAAGCTACTACTACCACAGGAGCTTCCGATCGTTCCGATTGCTTTTCCTTTGATCGCTGGAGGTGGGACCTACTTACTATTTTTGACACTGAAAGCCAGAATTTGAGCAGGTCAATATTTGCGAATCGGATTTTGTTGAATTTGATCTTTGGTCTATGCGGTGCTTTAAAAAGTACGAACTGGCTGTGAGCGAAAGCTGGGGTAAACCGGACTGGATGTTTTGAGTAAGAATTTTGCGAATTTATTTTTGCTTTCCAATTGCAGTGAAAATTTTTAAATCAAATGCTTTCCTGCCGAAGTTATCTAAATGCAATCGATTCTTTAAACTTCCAGATTTTATTTTCTTTGACCATTGATTACGATTTATACAGATGGCGCGAGCAAAAGGCAATCCGGGGCCGGCCGGCTATGAGCTGTGTTAAAATTTGGCCATCGAAAAAGAATTAGGCGGAGGCTTTCGCCTTACGACCAATAACAGAATGGGAGCTTTTGGCGGTAAGCGAGCGCTCCAAGAATTGAAAAGTACCGAATTTCCAGTGTCAGATCTATTCGGACAGCAAATATGTAGTGGATTCGGTCGAGAAAAGGTTGCTTTGGGGTTGGCAGAAAAAAGGGTTTTAAGGATAAAAAGAATCCTTGATCTCTGGTTGCGTTACCATCCCGCTTCACTGAAATATTAAGCCCAAATTCATTTCTGGAGTAAAAGGCCATGCAGGGAATATTGGAAAATGAGCGTGTGATCAGCTGGCTTGGGAAGCTGCGACTGCACCCAAATCTGCCTGCGGATTCAAGGCTATGAAAGGAAAGCAAGAAATAAGTCTGAAAAGATGTTAGGTGTAGGATGTCCGATGTTGGAATTATAACCTTCTCTAAATAGTGTTACACTTGGATTCAACAAAGTTCGTAAGTCGGCTCAAAAGCGTCAATTCCATTCTTAAGACATAGAAACTATTTTCCTCCTTTAAAAACGTTATTTCTGGCTTTTCTTCAAAATAAGAGTTCTTGATTGGCTTAGGTAAGTAAATCCATGGTCACTAAAGGAATATCCTGACGATTCAAATCCAAAGTTGTTTGTATTCAGCTTGGTGTATTGCCAACCTTCATCTCCCAATCATAAGTAATGGTAGCGAGATTTTGTACGGGCAGCTTTACAACCTTGGACGATTTGCTCCCATTTATTCCAGTTTGCTATAGATAGTGCCGCCTCAGTCTCGCATTTCGAATGGTCCGGTAAATCCATTTTTCTTTTAGTGTGATTGACACAATGACCTCCAATCCATAGGAATCTCCCAACCAAAGCCTGGAAAGTGTAGCTCGTAATGGTGTCTATCCCAAAGGACTTTTGCTGGAGCTAATTCCTGTTTTTCTCCACCCATTCCTCACGAACTTCCTGCATAGGGTACATATTTCCCCCGTAAGGTCCAGGAAAATTTTTTCTTGTGATGGTGACGTGAATCCGTTCGAGTCGGTTCATGTCGGTATGCCTGAATTACAGCTATGGGATCCGGTATGCTGCCAAAAACATCATGAGAGGCATATGATTTCACCGTGATTGGGGAGAAGCGGGATTGAGTTCGTACCATGAGTTTTCGAGCAGCCAAGACACCTGGAGATTATGAAAGGTTCCCGAAATGACCGAACTTCTCCAGCCTTCCATGGGCAGTTTTCGTAGAGCACGGTGACCCCAAGATTCTGCCGCATAGCTTTGATGATTTGAGTAAAGACTTTTGATATCCTGAGTAGGTTCTTTTCAATCCACCTTCTTGATTACCTAGTTCATGGTTGTAGCTTACGAACGATTCCGGACTTTCACATCATTTTCATCTTCCTTCCCATGAAGGTAGGCCATTCGGGATAAGCCGGAAGCAGATGGTTTTATTTTTGATTCGATTGCTCTGGATCTCCACCAATAAGATTCTCAAAAGCCGCCGATTGGATTAGTTTTCAGATTGCGGCAATTGAATTTATCCAGAGTCGCTTTTGCCTCCTCCGAACCAAAAAGTCTCATAGTCTAGGTGCGTAGCCTACAAAACATTGCGCGAAGCCATCTTTTCTAAACACGCAAAGGTCTAAGCCTTGAACGCCGATTTCTAATGCTTTTGAATGGTCTGATCAGAGGATCCAGCGGTATCAAAGTGAGGTCATGTCCAGATGCGGGATTTTGCCTAACCATGGGGAAAGAATTTTATAATTGAGAATGAAAAATTAGAAATTGTTCGCATAAGTACCCAATCTAAGAATACCTTCTTCGGATCTCAATTTTTAGCTTTTGTCTTTCCCAAGTGCTCTGGCTAAGTTCCAGGTGAAACGCTGTCCGCAGTTCGGGATTCGGGAGGATTTTTTTGAGCTTTTCCTCTCCTTAAATCGATTCGATAGCAGAATTTGGGAGCAATCGCCCAAGAAATTCCCCGGTCAAGGAGCTGGGCTTATCGCTTTGGAAAGAATCAGTATAGCCTGTTCTCTTTTCGAAGCTTTCTTCCAATTCAGCATTCAAAATCCTTTTTAAGGAATAGGAATGTGTCTTTTGAGGTGTTTTCCACTCATAAGGCTGTAATGAAAAAAAGCCCCTTAAATCGGGCTTGAGATATTTTTTCTGTGCTTCTGTTTTCGCTTCAACTGATTCCAGCAAGTGTTCTCTGCGCTTTGGGCTCTTATTAGAGAACAAGAAATTAATTTTTTGATATCGGAGTATAACTCGAGCTTCGGTCCACATTCGGGAGAAGTACATTGTTCATGAATGCTCGGAGTTCCAGGCATCATCTGGATTAGAATCAATCCTAGATCTCCTGCCAAACTCCTTCTCGATCTTTTGCATCACCGACTAATGGTTCTGCAACCTGCTTCAGTAAGGGATTAATACGATATCGCTAAGTATGGGATACTCGCTGAGACATTCCGGCTACTAGTTTCGAATCTTTCCATCCAGACTTTCTAAGATTTGACCCCAACTTCTTGTAGGGCTTGAGTAACTTGGAATAAACCGGGGCTACCAGCTACAGTTGCTAATTCTTTGAAATTCCATTTATTTTAATTTTTGCAGGTTGCGAAAATATAAGAGTATCTCTTAAATTCATTTCCCAGTTTCGATATTCTGACGGACTAACGTTTTCGATAAAAGGCTTGTTCAATTCCGCTTTACCCGTTTTCCAGGGGCTCAGCACTAGTCACCAAATAGTCTGGTTCCTCTTGGAGCCTCCGTCAATTTCTTTAGGAAGGGCTCGGATGTTGAGATCAGTTTTTGGATTTGGACTGTTTATATGCTTTCGTAAATACTATGCAAGTCGGAAACGCCTTCGTACCGCACAAAGTAAAAATGTCAAGATGAGTGATGTTGGCCTCTAATCGACTGTCCAATTTTAATACAAAAACCCCACAAGAGGTTTTTCTCGCTTGGTAAGATAGGTACTTATTCATACTTTCCCAAGCCTTCGCTTACTTTAAGGTTAATTTTGGCGAAACCGTTAAACCTGGAAGATCAACCAAATACCAGCGATCATTGATCACAGAAATGATTGGATCAATTGTTGTTTTTTTTCCCGGTTTTTGGAGGTGTTTTAGCTAGTCCCTTTGTTCCAAACTAGCAATGATCAGGAACTCTTGCCCACATTGGAATTCGTCCGATAAAATGCAAATCTCGCCACGATCTGGTTTTTGGCAATTTCCTGGTTGGAATTACTTGATGACAAATGCTTGCTTTATGGAATCCATGATGAGGATTTGATTTTAAAAAAAGTACCATTTGTTAAAGCGAAAGAGTCTGAAATAACTCCGGGCAGAAAACATTTTTTTCCTTTTCCGGTCAGGTTTCTTGAGTTATTATTGTGCCTTCAAAGACCGATTCGTGATGTCAGTTAGTTCCATACAAAGATAAAAAAGGGACTCAAAAAAAAAAAGGCTCAAGTAGTAGCTTGGAAATGTTTAAAAACAACATCAGCCCGAAATATTGACCTCCTCAACCAACGTGTTGGAGTTTTGGGGATCGATTATTATTTGGCGAAAAAAAGGCTATTTAAGCTCATGAAAAAAAGATTTTTTCAACGGGAAATTGGATCCTCGACAATTGCTACCGGGCACGGGAGATTTTTGCAATTGAGGGCATTGGCTCTCAAACCCCGATTTTGTAAAAAATCAATCGAGTGGATATCCTCCGAAAGGGATGCTAGGCCGAGGGAAGAAAAAAAAAATGAAAGGAAGAAGCGGTGGGACTGGAAAGCATATTATTGATTTGCAGCTTGGAAGATCAGAAGGGATTACCTTTTTTGAGGGGATAATAAAAGTTTGATGCAGTCATCGTTTCATTTGGGGAGTCAGGGAAAACTTTGAAATCCTAGAAAAAAAAAAGGTTTTGGGGTTTCCCAAGGATTATGGTTAATAATTCTTTTCTTTCTTTTTTC
>Ga0163217_1003981_pt1 | contig 16460 bp, 20 predicted proteins | sample SynspAceP_FD_185933 | JGI IMG/M metagenome (GOLD analysis project Ga0163217, IMG submission 185933) | Saline lake microbial communities from Ace Lake in Antarctica - Synechococcus sp. Ace-P (PacBio error correction) | ecosystem: Environmental > Aquatic > Non-marine Saline and Alkaline > Saline ... | reverse complement strand
GCTGGCGCAATGGGTCGAGCGACTTTGAACCGATGCTGAACCTATGATGACGCCATCACGCCACGGTCGTAGCGCCTGTCTTGCTGTGGTGACCGACCGAACCACCTGCTGAGGATTTTAGGCGCTGGTTGGTGTCTAACCCGGCACGTCGACGGGTGCGCCGTCTGCTGCGGTCGCGGCGTCGATTCGAAGAGTTTTCCACTCTCTCAATTATCTCCTGAAGCGTGCTACCCTCGCGATAGAGGAACTTCGTCTGCCCGCCATGGAGGTCACGCAGCTGCGACTAGGCGTTTCTCGCTGACGTGTCGCGGCCGGGTATCGGCCTTTGGTACGTGATTGATGGGCATAATCGGTTGATCGCGGATGATTATGGCACATTGGCCTATTGGACGGCAAAGGGCACCACGGGAGGAGATAATCAGCGTCACCATCATCCGACCGGGACTATGCGCCAGGGACGTAGCTTTGAGTTGGGGCAGCGTGATGACCACGCTGCTGCCTATGAGGCGGCGCTGGATTATGCCTTTGCCCGGATGCATCTCTATCGGCGGCCCTGTGGGACGTATTCGCCATGTGGGCCACGGCTTCAGAAAGCTGCTTGCCATCGCGGTACATGGTTGGGCGCAACTCTTTGATCAATTCGTCATACGGCGCCCGAATATGGCTTGCAGCATTTGCGGCAAATCCGCCCCTTGGAGTGCGCAGCTGCATCTAGCGCTACGTGACAGCGGAGCTGGTATTGAAGGGAGTATTGGTACCGCTGCCTGATCCGAACAGCGGGGGCGGGAGCAAACGTCGCGGAGATGACTGCTGATCAACCTGTCCTTGGCTATTCTCACATTCTGAAACGGGTACGTGCTATCGGCTGAGCAATGCAGATTTTGCGCCACGGATGCTAGCGTGAAATCTCCTATCTATCGAGCGAAATCGGCGGCGATGGCGGCTCGCGTGCGTTGAACAGAAGGCTAGAGGCGCCAGACGCGGCGGAAGACCGAGCCTTTACTGACACGCGACGGGTCTCCAAAACCGCCTGCCGATGGACCATGTGCTGGCACGTCTGATTTGCGGGAAAAAAGGGTTCGCGGTGATGCAGATCGATCTTTGATTAACTTCAAGGCGGTGAATGACAGCATTGGGTCATGGCGGCGGGCGATCATGTGCTACAGGCCGCCGCGCGGATTGATGATCGACACCACCACGAGAGATCGATACCATTGGCCGCGTCGGCGTGACGGAATTTACGTACTTCTACCGGGTATCACAGCGGTTGCCCATCTCACGAAGTTGGCATCGGATCATAGCGCAGCTGAGCGGCCAATTGATTTGACGGCCGCTGCAGGATTTCTTGCCAGTATTGTAGCTTCGGTGTGCAAGGCAGGATCGCTCGTCGCGGAGGATGTTCTTGTCGGACGCTGATGCGGCCGCTCTACCGCTCCAAGCACGCTGGCGGCGCAGCATACGCTGCACGTCTAAAAGCGCAAACGCCAACAATGCGACGAACCCAGTGGAAGAGGTGAGGAAAGAGATCGGCGAGCTAATCGCGGCAAATAGCATGCGAGATATAATATACAGTAAAGATTGCGGTGACGCAGGCCCAGAATAGAGCTCCCTAGATGGAGATTGCGGACCAGAAGGCTAAAAGCGCAGGCTACCCTCGCTGCAGAAGTGTCTTCACCCGCTAGCCGATTTTCAAAGTCGAAAGCCAAACTGGAAGAAACCAAATGTCGCGCTGGGCGAGGGGGGATTTCAAATTCTGCGGCCGGAACCGCTTCTACGCGTGGGTGAAAAGCCGGCCGTCGATATCTTCGCACCCCGAGGCGCCCTGTTTTGGCAAGTGGCAAGCTGTCGCGGACCAGACTGTTTTGCCTAGCCTCTCTGAAATATCTGGCCCGTGCAGGCTGATCCGTCCTCGGGTCTTAAAAGCCGTCGTTGGGCGTTGCGCCTGTTAACTCGTACGGTTTTCCCTGACACTTCTGGGGTTAGTGCCCTGAGGAGCGGTGGCGCGGCATTGGCTGCTCGTTCGCGGCGGTTTCTGCGCTTACGCGGTTTGAAATGGCACTTTATACAAGCAATAGATCAATGCACGGACAGCCGCGCGTTCACTCGCTATCGGCTTAGGCTTGCTGGAGCGAAATCTACCCTGAACGGATCCGCCGACATTATTAGCAGCATGGTATTGACGCCTTTGGCCGGAGAGCAACAACCCGACGCAAGAGGGGCCGGTGTGGCGGGCAATACGGCTTGTGTCGGAACAGCGCCGCTGTTTGCATTCATACCGGCAATTCGATTGTAGATGGTGCGCATAAGCCGCTGGATCTTACTGAACGATTTCCTGCATCGCTATCGGAACTCTGAATCAGCCGCTCCAATATTCTATGCCGTTCTATATATACCTGCCCTTTTTGGACGCGGCTATGCGGCTGTCCGATTTCCGCGCCTGAACCGCACTGGCGACTGCCTGACATTAATCGCATCGACGCCGATTCCGCATGCATGATCGGATCTGGTGCTGACCAGTCTCAAGTCAGGGCAATGGTTTCAACGCTTACCGTTCAGGTCACCCCCTTTTGACACGTTCTTTTTCGGAAGCCTCGCCGCAGATGATCTGCGCGATGTGGTGCGCCCGCTCAGGACGGCGCTGCTACAGAGGTGGAAACACCCAAAACGGCCGCGTCACGTGTGGGCACCTTCTAGCCACATCAGATCGACCTCGTTCCGCAACCCCGAGGGCTGCTGGAGTTTCTTGCGGATATTCGCCTGCATGTGACAATGGCGTGCAGAGTCATTCGCTGGATGGTGCGTTCGTATGGAACAGATCGGGACACGTCGATCCATCTGCCGCAACCCATGCGGACTTCAATCAGGTGATGCGGTTGCTGTGTGATTACTGCGCCCGAAGTCATTTGGCTGACGCGAAACAATGTACCCAAGGCGAAAACCTTAGCGATTTCGGCGCGGGGGACGAGGCGCAGCGATCATATCAAACTTTCGCTGCCGGGCCGACTGATTTTGCACGCGGATGATGTCGGGAAAACGGCGCATCTGCGGCGCTGCAAGCGCACCATTGCCGCCCCGCGCCGATGGGCTGCGCGTAATCGAATATTACCGCCCAGCACGACGGATCGGATGCGCCTGCCGAAAGGGTTGTTGCCCGAAGATGAAAAGCAACAGCTATTGATACGGTCTGCAGTCGGCGGGCTGGTGTCGATGCGCAGCTGCCGACGGCCGGCAAGCCCGTACGAGCTGACACGACCTTTTACGATGCGCTATCTCACCTTTAAGGCGAAGACGACCATCACCACCACGCGCTTTTATACTGTTCGCAGACCATCGTCATGTCGCTGGAGCGGGATACCTGCCTCTTTATATTTCACGCGATGCGTGCGACCCAATGATCATGCGCAGTCGAACACCGCGCGATGAGCCGCGCGATTAACCCGCCATCGGTGGTACTATCGACGTTGCGCGACCGGCTGCCGATGGGGCCAGCGCGCAGTCGCGGGTTTTGGGCCGATTCTGTCGCCGCGCTTGGAAGATGCGCAGAAGCAAAAGGCGTCTTCACCCCAATGCCACACAGTTACCGGACTGCAAGACGACGCGTGTTGCGTTGCTGGCGGCGCAAAGTCTGGATCTGCAAGCAGTTCGATCTGCGTTGCATACGTCAGTTGATCGTCTGTGCGATCATTGCCTTGCGGCACTGAACCTGATCGAGACCAGCCGTGGCTGGACCTGATCAGCGGTGAATGATTGACGCCGGCGCGGTCATATCACGCTGGGAGCGCTTATCAATGCATGTGGATCACCATACGCTTTTGACTGTGCGAAAGACACTGCCGTGATTAGCGTGTATTCGCATCATCCGCCGCCGCGTTCGCGAGTTTCGACGAAAAATCCGGTGCCGCTGAATTGACGCGGTTTCCACGTGGAATAAGGCGTCTCGTTGCGGTTGTCCAAAAAGAAAATGCCCCCCCGCATGATGTTTTCGGTGAACAGTTCAATCGCCGCGCTCTTCTCGGTGGCGGTCGATGCTGAGCCGTTCACTTGATCATTGTAATAGGCATCCAGCAGGTCGAGCGCGCAGCATAGTAGGTCGCTTTTAGGGTTGCGGAACACGTGGGTGTGAACACCGTGCCATCCGCTGCCAGCTGCGAAAGATCGCTTTGCAGATGTCGGTGGACATGCGGTTTAGGCCCGCGTCGGCATCCGCTTCGCAGGTCCTAGCGGGGTATGTGATGTGGTCATAGTCGTCCCGCGACGCGGAGTTTATCGACCTGACAGAACGAACTGATCTCTCGACCGGCAAGTTGCTCCCCTTCTCTATCAAGAACTGTCCCAATCTCCTAGCCCCCAGTCATGAACGGGACCGCATGCGCAGGTCGGGAGGGATATTGGTACGCATGGCAAACTACGCCCGACAGCGGTAGCGGAAGGCGGCGCAGGTAATGCGACTACATAAGTCCATCCCCACGACCTTTTTACTCGACTGGAGCGGCTGACAACGCAGGTGCGCGTGACCCGCCCTTTCAGCTCGTCGCTTGCCCACCCGCGCGTAATAGCCCTTGGCACCTGATAGGGAATTTGCGAAACTTGGCGACCGACTAGATCAGGCGTGGCCAAGCAGGTCGTTCGTATAGGGACAATGTCGCAATCGTGGAGATCAGCCCATCACGGCCGTTCCTGCAGGCGATCAGATACCCGAAGACGAGGACCACGGACGTTTGCCTTTGCCCTTCTCGGCGGGGGCGAGCCCCATTTCTTGTAGCTGAGCCTCAAGGCTTGCATGCGCGGCTGTCGTTCCAAGATAACAATATGGTTCTGGTTCAAGCCTTAAAAACACTCTTTGCGTGCGGAAACTGTGCCTCGCTCGGCAGCGTCCAGACCGATATTGCGGTGCAGATAGTGACCTTGGACAGCTTCATCCAGGAATGCGGCATCGCTTCGGTTTCCAGCTCGGATACGAGGCACGGCCAGGTCAGCGTCATTTTGCGGGTCTGGCCGAAGTTTCAGCTCGGATAGGACAGTTCGGCCTGCGAGGCGGGGCGCAGATTGTGCAGCTGTCGCGATGTTTTCCTTCTGTAGAAAATCAGCCACTGCTTTGTCTATCCTTGCTTCAGTTAAGCGCGCGATTCAGACTCAAAAGCCACGCGTTGTTCCACCTGCGGCCGGCAAGGGGTGTGCGGCGTGATCCGGCCGTGCCTTCGCCGGGCATCGGGGGCAGGGGAGTTACGGTGCGGCGGTTGGCAACACGTATGACGCCAAAATCTGGCCGCGGCTTGCAGCGAATCTCAGAGTCGTGGGGGCGTCCCCTAGGCAAGTGTAGGACGGGCCCAAAACCCATCGGTCAGCGCGGGCATCTAGAATCGGGCCTTTGGTGCGCCCGTAGTCCCTCCGACAGTGCTGAGAAAACTGTCCGCCTTCAGGCGGCATGGAATGCCGTTGGTTTGTGCAAGGCGTCGACTAAATGTGAGTGCGCAGGTTGGGCGCTGCCGGACCAGATGCCGGGTTCGGAAACGCGCGCCTGCTGCCGCGTTAGAGGCGCCGCTGTGCGAACTGAGCCGTGATGTGCGCAAATTGCGCCACGGTCATATCGCGACCCGCAAAACGGGTCGCGCAGGTCGGCGGGCAAAAAACTATCCAAGCACGCGGCGCGTGACCGACATAGACCGTGTTGGGTCTGTCGGTTGCTCTCGGGGGGCAAGGATGCCTCGCGCCGTTTTCAATGATCGCGGGGCATTGTCAGCCAACTGGGGCGCGAATCTCTATGATTCTGCGGGCGGATTTGGAGCTGGCGAGCACCAGCGCCGCGCCGATATCGCGCAGTGAATCCAGCGCCTGTTGGCCGGCGTCCCAGCGGATAGAGGTATTGCGACAGCAACGTGCCATCAAGGTCGGTAAACACCAGCAGAGTGGGGGCATATTCATCTGTTTAGCGTGTGTCGCGGCTGATTGTTCACGGGGCAGACGGGCGATAGGCCGGTCCGCGTCGCTTTTGCTTAGCGTTTTGCCAAAAAATGTCACCTCATCGACTGAATGGGAGGCTGTGCACGCTATAAATGGAAACGGTCCTGTGCCACGGTGGGCGATTCCCGTGTCGTCAACGCAAGTGCCGTCGCGGCAACTGCAGTGTTTTCACTCTGACCATAATTTTTATTGTTGACGTAAACAAAGTGCGCGACAGTCTGTGCGCCAAGAACGCCAAAGCGTGACTTTCGGGGATTACTTTGTCAACAACACGATTTACAGGCGGCAACGCTTACGCCATCCGGATGGATTGGGCGAACCGCATGCGAATGCAGCGTCATCGTTATGGCGATGACATTGTCAGCAGCTGTCCGGCCGCGTCGTGGTCGGTCGGGCTATCTGAGCCAGGTGGAACGTGCAATTGCGACGCCGACCCTTGCACGCTCAGCCAGATCGGCGCGCCGCGCTTGAGGTGAAATACAGATTTCTTTGTGCGCACCCCGCGTACGGTCGACAGTCTGACCCGCGGTGCCGGACGCCCCTCGTTTGCGGTGGCAGATAGTCGATGAATATGACAGATCAGTGCGAACGCGCGGGCCACAGAGAATGATCACTATGTGAGAATGTCCCGCCCGGCTACGAATCCGAAACAGTGACCCAGGTGGCGAAGAGATCAGCTAATCCTTCGGAGGAGAGATCTCGCAGATGGTTGGGCGAACGGGCAGTATATTCTGATGACGCGGCGACATACTTGCATTATCTGGGTACCACCGCCGCATTGCTGTCCAATCAAGACAAGGCCCCCCCCCCCCCCCCCCCCCCCCCCCCCCTGGATCGCAGCCCGCATATTATGGGTCGTCGGGATGAAATACGATAAGTCCGGGAATCGGAACAGAATGAGCCGCGCCAAGCAGAGAGCTCGCGCGAAGTACCCTCAGGCGTTAAAACCCTATCGGCCTCCTCATCGCCCATAAGAGGCGTGGGGACATACCACTTTACCAACCAGAGAGAGTAAATCGAATGTCATTTTATTAAGAAATCATGGGCCACTGGCTGCTGCTGAGCACGCTTGGCGTTGCGGCGCAGGCGCAGTCGCTGGTCTATTGCTCGAAGGTCGCCGAGCTTTGACCCGGCCCTGTACACATCGGGCACGACCTATTGACGCCGTCCAGCACCCGGGTTTACAACCGTTGGGCGGAATTCAAGGCGGCACAACCGAACCATTCCCGCCGCTGGCCGAAAGCTGGGACGTTTCGAAGACGCAAAACGTCACGTTCAAGTGCGCAAAGCGTCAAGTTTCACAGCCACGCGCATTCACGCCCACACTGTGCATTTCCAACGCCGGAGACGATGATCTTATAGCTTTGGACCGTCAGGGCAATGCCGAAAACCCTTACACAAAGTATCGTCGGACGGGGATACTACGGCGATGTCCGATGCCTGATCTGGGTCGAGCAGTGAAAAAAGTTGACGATACACTGTTCAGTTCCACCTGAACCCGCGCCCGAACGCGCAGATTATCGCCAACATGCAAAATGATTTCGCGTCGGATCGTGTCCACAGAATATGCATGACCGATGCTGGAAAGCCGGCACGCGAAAGGATGAACCAAGCGCCCTCGGCACCGGTCCGTTCCCACCTTCCAAGCCTTACAGAAAGACGCCGTTGCATTCCGATTATGGTTTGCGCAATGACGCATACTGGGGTGACCAGCAGCGTCGAAGCGTTGACTTTGCGATCACACCAGACGCGTCCGTCCGCTGACAGAAGTTCAGGCGAGCGAAATGCCACGTGATGGGCCTATCAAACCATGCCGACGTGCAGGCGATGTAAAACGCCGAATATGTTCGTGTGATGGAGCAAGAGGGCCTGGAACGTTGGCGCTATCTGGCACAACACACAGATGCCCTCCGTTCGACAACGCCAAACTGCGCAAAGCGTTGAATATGGCGATCGACAAAACAGGGCGATCATCGACGTCGGTGTTTCCAGAGCTCGGCGAGATCGCCAAGAACCGCTGACCGCAACAAGTGGTCCCTACAACGACGCGATCGAGGATGACAAATACGATCCCGAAGCCGCCGAAAAGCCCGCGCTGGAAAGCCGAGGCGTTGTTCTGACCTGACGCTGAAAACTGGCGATGGCCGGGCTTCAGCGTCCCTATAACCCAATGCCGCCGATATGGGCCGAGCATGATGCAGCGGAAGATTTCTGCCAAGTCGTCTGTCGACGTCGAGATCGCTTTCCTTACGAATTGGGGTGAATAACCTTTGAAAGCGTCCAAAGCGAAAGACCCGCATGGTGCCGTTCTGTGGGTTGGAAGGTGACAACCGTGACCCCTACAACTTCCTCGCCAGGTTTTTGCTGGGCTGTGACGGCGTAGAGAAAATTCAACCGCGCCACAATGGTCGCAACGAGGAATTCGGACGCCCTGGTTCAGGAGCCAAGGTTCTGCCAACACAAGAAGAACCGTGGCGCACGCTGTATGAAAAAGCGCAGGAAATCTTCAAAGACCAAGCCCTTGGGCAACCATCGCGCATCGGTTGTCTTTACATGCCAATGCGTCCCGAAAGTTGAAAACTTAATGTCGTTACACCCGCTGGGTGGGGCCACATTCTCTTCAACCAGGTTGGTCTGTGCAAGAACGCGACCACAAAAGCAGATGGGACGGTCATATTCGCCGCCGTCCCTTCTCTATTCTAGGCCCCGGCACGTTAACGAAGCGCAAGCCCCCGTGTCGAAAAATCTCCACGTCTTGCCGGACTATTTGCCGCTGTGGCGCCATTTTGGGTGTCGATGCCGTGCGCTGGTTTGCCCGGCCCAATTTTTCGCGGTGCCTGTTGACAAAGCTTTATGAGCCACGAACGCCCTTTGTTTCTGTGATCCCGCGGATAAACCCGCGCTGTTGCTGTGCCGAACTGGCGGGGCAGCTGACACGGGGTTTTTTTTTTTTTTTTCGGGGGGGGATTTGACGGCGCGGTATTCGATTGCGGTGATCAGACGGGCTATGCCCGATGGCCTTTGCCGCGCTGACGCGAGCATTTTAGCGAGCATCTGCGTCGCTGAGCGGTGAGGGGCAGGTGAATTGGCGTGTTCGTTGCACCATGCGTTCAAGACGCCGCGCAGCCCGTCTGGACCCATCAACCGATGCAGAGCGCGAATATCGGTCACTGAGATGACAAAACCCCCGAAGATATTTCTGCCCTTGCGCGAAGCCAATCGCGAATTTCGAAACGCGCCATGCAGCGGACGTTGGACAGCTGTTAAGCTGGGGCCAGAGCGAAAAGCAGATTGAAACAGGACGCTGGTGGCAGGCGATGTTTGCCGAAGGGCGGATACCGTCCTTTGGTCCCATCGTGGCCGCCGCAGACGATCGGCCCCGGCCCCCTGCCCACGCGCGCGAGGATTACGCCGGTCAAGGCAGGCGGACGCGCTGCTGCTGGATTCGCGCGCGCGCAAGAACGGCTTTGCGCCGACTTACCCGCACCGTTTTTCTGGTCACGTGACCGGACGGGGCGCGATGCTGTATGATTACCGTTGCTGCGCGCCAATATGGCCGGCCTAATGCCGTGCCCGCGACAGGGTTGTCGGCGCACGACCATCGACGACGCCCTGATTTCTATGCTTAAGCGTCGCCTTATGGTGACACGTATCTCGTACCAAGAACCCGGCACGTCTGGGCCGCGAAAGTCCACGACGGCCCCCTATATCATGCGCGCAATCACAGACTTTACCCGCCGAAACGGTTTACCAACGGAATGAGCCCGGTCTCTACGAGATCGAAAATTTTGGCCGTTGCGCATCGAAGCATGACGTGCTGATTCACCGACAAATAGGCTATTGAAACGCTTGGGACAAACTTCCCCAAAGAGCTGATGGTTGATAAAATTGCTGAACTATGTTCTGGGGACGTCTGCTGACGTTCATCCCGACCCTTCTCGGAGGTGACGCTGGATCTCCTTCGGGTTTCATCGCAGCGTGCCCGGCGACCCCATCTCAAGGTGATGGCGGGCGAGCGTGGCATCTCTGACGAAACGCTAGCCCAAATGCCAAACAAATTCGGCTATGACAGACGCGATCTATGTCAAATCTGGGGATTATCAAACCGGAATCGTTACCTATCAGGGCGATCTGGGCAAACAGCTTTGTCACCAAAGCCCGGATGTTCGATGAATTTCTTTACGCTGATTCTCCCCGCGACCGCTTGACTGATCGGTCTTGTGCGATTGATCTTGCCATCGCGCTTGCCTTCCGGGCAGGGGGTGAGTGCGGCGGTGAACCGTGGCAAGTTCTTTGACGGGCCTGAATGTCGACGGCACATGTGGGCTATTCGATGCCGATCTTCTGCTGGGACGTTGCTGCTGTCATCTCTTTTCGGGCAACTGCAATGGACGCCGTGTTCGGGGCGGATCTGATCTGCTGTATATTTTCCCCACCCCACCGGCTTTTGCTGATTCGACAGTCTGGCGTCAGGCCAGAAAGGCGCGCTTTAATTTCGCGTCGGCATCTGATCTGCCACGATTGTTCGTGGGGACGATCCGCTGGCCGGTGGATCGCACGCCAGACGCGGTCGCGTATGCTTTGACAGTCCTGGGGCGAGGATATTATCCGTACCGCCCGCGAAAAGGCATGTCTCCGGACGGATCAACGGCATCCAACGCGCTCGTTAATGCGCTGAGCCCCGTGATCCACCGTGATGTCTGTCGGTGGCACGCTGCTGCCGCCGCGATCCTGACCCGACGACTTTAGCTGCCGGGCATCGCAAGTGGCATGTCGATAGTATTTCCGCCGCGATTACCCCGGGTTCAGGGCGGGCTGCTGAGGCTGATGCTGTGATGGTGATGTAGTGAATGCGACCGCTCGCGCACATTGCTGGTACCGCGTCATCAACGCCAAATAGAAAGCGGAAATATGGACGACGCCACTCTCTGCGAAGCCCGCAATGGATTCAGGAACGTCGGGACCCGCTTGCGCGAATTCTGTTCTACTTCGCGAAACCTGGCGCTTCATCGCGGCTGTATATCTTTGCGGTCTTCGCCTTTCATGGCGCTGTTCGGCCCTTGGGTTGCGCCTCATGACGCATAAAACGGGCAATTCCGCCCGCACACCCTACCAGCCCCCCGCGTGGCAGGAGGCCGGCAGCTTGAACCATATTCTGGGCACGACCCGCTTGACGCGATATGCTGTCGCGCTTGATCGTGGGCGCGCGCTATTCTTTCTTTGGGGTCGTGTCGTCTCCATCGCGGCGAGCGGCGGATCATACGCCTGATCGCCGGGCTTTGCGCCCCTAAATGGGTCGAAGCATCATCGATGCGGGTGATGGATATCGTTTTAGGCATTCCCGTCATTGCTGCTGGCGCTCCGTGCTGGTGGGCGAGTTCCTCGGGACATCGCTGACCAACGCGATGGATATGCCATCGCGATGTTTTGCAGCCCCACTATGTGCGTCTACCCTGCGCCAGCGTCATGTTCAGAACGCCAAAAAGATTTGACGTGGACCTCGGACGCGTGTCGCAGTGGCAGGACAGTCCGGCTTGTTCGTCACCGTCTGCCAACTAGTCTTGCGCGATCATCGTGCAGGCCCCCTGTCGTTTTGCGACCGCGGGATCCTTGAGGCGCCTGCCTTGGAGCTTCTGGAGGATGGGGCGCAGCCGCCCACACTGAATGGGGCACATGCTGCCGAAGCACGCGAGTTCATCCTGCCCGTGGCATGTGGGTCGTGGACCTTCCCCGGCGATGGCGATCCTTGTGGACCGTGCTTGCGCGATCAACCTCATGGGTGACGGCCTGCGCGACGCGCTGTGATCCGAAACTGAAACGCGAGCTCGAGCCATTGACACTTGCGTATCAGAAACCTAAGCGTTTGACTTTCGCCACGGCCTCGGCGCAAGTTCGCGTGGACGGCCCGTTCGACCAAACTGGTTGAACGAAAGCGAATTCCTCGCGATTGTGGGGAAACGGTCGGGTAAATCCGTGTCAATCTGGCGTTGATGGGGCTGCTGCCTGACGCGCTTCCGGTCACGACGGACGAGCTGACCTGTTTGAACCGCACAACTGCTGACGGATGGGCGCCAAACGCGGCCGCCAACAGATTTCGCAACTTGATCTGCGATGATCTTTCAGGAACCATGTCATTCACTGAACCCGTTGTTTCACCCGTCGGCGTGGCAATCGCGAGGGCCTGGCGGATCCATCTTGGGCATTGGGCCGCCGCGAACGTTCAGAAACGGGGCGATGGCTGTTTTGAACAGAGTCGGTATCCCGATCCCCGAAAAAGCGCTGTCCGCCTTTCCGCACCAGATGTCGCGGGATGAACCAGCGTGTGATGAGCGCCATGGCGATGCCTGCAAGCCCAAGCTGTTGATGCGGACGACCCACGGCGCTGGATCGTGACCATTTCAGCGCAGAATTCTTGATCTGCTGCGTCCTTGCCGAGGAAACCGGCATGGCGTTGGGTTCTTTGATCACGCACGATCATGCGCGTCTTGCGGAAACCGCCGAACGCGTCCGCGTTTCCAATTATGCGGCCAAAAGATCGAAGAGCAGCCGTGATCACGCTGCTTCGACACGCCGCATCACCCCTTACGTTCGGCGCGCTGTGCTTTGCAAACGGGCGACGGGAGAAACGGCTGGCCGACAATTCCAGGCGTGCGTTGCCGGGGCATTCGACCGCCCCGCAGGGCTGCCTGTTCTACGCCACGCTGCCAAATTCGCCAACGCCAAATGCAAAGCCGAAAGCCCGCCGCCTTTGGCCCGTATCTGGCTATGCGCGTTGCTTCTACCCCCTTGAACACAGACGAAAGGGTCGCATTCATGACCGCACTGTGATGGACTGCAAACTGCGGCTGAAACGCCACTACGAGGTCGCGGCGGAGGTGATTCGCAAGCCGCAAAACTTCAAGGCGGTGCAGCGCTGGGATTTCCACCGCTCTACCCCGGGCAAGACATTGCACGTTGTGGGCGAAAGCGGCTGCGGAAATCGACCTTCGCGCGGATGTCACCATATCGAAGACCGACCGCAGGGATCGCTGGACGCTGGACGGGCAGAAACCGTGCGCGCGAACCTGGAGCGTCCGTTGCGCAAAATCGGTGCAGATCGTGTTTCAGATCCCATGGATCGCTGAACCCCGCGCCAGCGATCGGTGCGATCCTCGAGGAACCGCTCAAGATCAACCGCCAAATGAGGCCGCAGGATCGCACGCCAAAGCGGGCGTGTGAAATGGCTGGGTCTAGTTGGGCCTCGTCCGCAACATTTTGTACCGCTACCCGCATTAGTTCTCGGGGGGGCAACGCCAACGGATCGCGGTATTGCCATGCGCGCTGATGCTGGACCCAAGTTGTTGGTTGCTGGACGAACCTGTCTCCGGCGTATGACCTGCGACCAAAGCTCAGGTACTGAACTGGCTGGTTTGATCTGCTAAGAACGCTGCGCTGGCCTATCTGTTCATCTCGCACGACCTCAGCGTGACTGCTCACGTCGCGACGAGGTGATCGTGATGTATCTGGGCCCGTGCCGTCGGAACGCCGGTAGCCGCGGAGATGTGTCTCGGCACGCCGTTCTCTTATACCCAAGGCGCTGCTGTCGGGCGACGCCGCAGGCAGACCGCGTGCCGCGAAAACGGATCAAGCTTGCAGGCGAACTGGCCATCGCCTTATGCCATTCCCGGAGGTTGCCCTTTGCCGGCCACCGTCTGGGAAAGGTGCAGGATAAAATTGCCGTGTTGAAGCGGCCCGAATGACCCAAGCCCCATGCGGCGCCGTTTCTTCCGAAAACGGGTGGCACCGGCCTAATGGCCGGGGCTTCCCCTGTAGGTGGGCCCGTCTGGTTATTTAGGTGGACCGTCTGTCAGCCGACGCTCGCCTCTGCACAACCTGACAGCCCTTGCGCAGATGCTCCCTGCCGAGACATCTTGTGCCCGACGCCTGCGCTTTAGGGCGCGCTGCAGTTATAGCGGGACAGCGGGCTGTCCGATAGGATCACGACTTCGCGGCCAGCCAGTAGCGGCGCGATCCGCAAGCTCGAGCCGATAGAGCCCCCACAGACCGCGTACCAACCTGCATCGGGGCTGGTCCTCAAGGGCGGCTGCGCAGAAAATCTCGACGCAAGGCGTACCAAAGCCTTGAGGCGGGCCATGATGTCATCACGGCCGTTGTCAAACGTCCTTCAATCAGCGTCGCCCGCAACGGCCTTGCGACAAGGGGGGCGCACCGCCAAGTGGAGTGCCAGCGGCGGGTGTCGAATGTTTGAAAGCTGACACCTCGCGCGCGCTGATGTGGCCCATGTGGACTGCGCTACTCAAGGGTGCAGAATCACGCCGCTCGAATTCTGGCAGTCCTGCAGGTAGCCCGCGAATCCGTTCGGCCTTGCAAATCTGGGCGACTGCCTGTTCAGACCCAGCACCCGCATAATCAAGCGTGGAGTCGTCGCGCATCCAGACCAACACACCCGTCAACGGGCAGCGAGGCACCGCCTCAGACTGTGTGCGGCAGGCGGGCAGCCAGCCACACAGCAAAGCGCTGGTGCTCTGACAAAAATAGGTGACCAGCAGGTCGTCAGTGCGCAACAAACCCCGCTCGCGGAGCAAATCGCAACTGGCCCGTCCGCCTGTGCCGCACGTCAACCACGGGGGATCATGCACCCACCAATGCACGTGTCCGTCCGACACTATCGACGCCGATCCACGCAGGCTTGGCCGCTCACCGTGGGCGACCTGCCGTAAACGGACTGATAATGGCATGCAGATCATTGTTTGTCCTTGTCGCGCTGCATCATGCCGCGCGGTCTATAGGAAATCGGGTTGCATCGAAGGGGCGCCGATGAGCGCCTATTTGCGCGACCAACAATAAACCATACGGGAGTTCCTCTGCCATGAAAAATTCTTGCAGCAACCAACCTCGCTTACCTTATCGCTCGCCAGCAGCTTGTGCCGCCAGCTGTGACGAAATCACCTTTTCCGACGTGGGCTGGCCCACATCACCGCAACAAACCGCGCGACACCGTTGTGCTGACGCATTGGTATGAAACCGACGTAAAAATCTGTCCGTTCCGTGACGTATACCTCGTGGCTGCGGGCGATATAGATGGTTTCTTGGCAACTGATGCCACATGAAGCCGAAATTTCGCGCCTACCGCGAAGACGGTACGGTTGACACTGTGCGCACCACCTTGACCGGCGCGAAATTACAGCTCGGCGGTGAACAAAGCCGCGCCATCTGGGGATTCAGACCTTCGCGATATCGCTGCCAATGGCAGACGCGCTGGACGCCAGAATATTGGCATCGAGCGGTAACGACGGCAACAGTCGATCCATCGATTGAATTGACGACAACGCTTTGATCTGCGAATTCCGCGAGGTCAAGGAAATTCCTCCGAGCAGGGAATGCTGGCGCAGGTGAAAACGCTGTCCGCCAAGAGCGAAGCCGATCGTCATTTCTTGGCTGGGAACCGCCAACCGATGAAAACGCGAACTTTACCTGACCTATCTTGAAGGCAGGGACGACTTCTTTGGGCCCGATCTGGGCGGGGCGACAAGTTGCGACCCAAACCCGCGGCCGGTTTTCGTCGGAAGAATGCCGGAACGTCGCAAGGCTGGCTGAACAATCTGGAATTCACGCTCCCGCATGAAAAACGAAAATCATTGGGTGCATTCTGGATGACGGCGGAAAGCCAGCGCGATCGCGGGCACGCCTGGATTCAAGGCCAACCTGACTTGCTGACACATGCTGGACGGCGTCACAACAACGTGACGGTTGCGACGCGATGGCCGCCGCTAAGACCATGATCAGTAATATGATCCAACCAAAGTGGAAAAGGCTGCCACTGGCGGGGCCCTTTTGCTCATGATCGCACGATAAACAGTTCGCTCGGAGGCCCATGAACTTTTGCTTCACCGACAATAAAGATCCGGATTTGTGCGACGCCGCAAGAGGGCGATCTTGATTTGGTTGCTGAAATTCAACGCCGGGCGGGGGTTGTTCATATTCGACGGGCTGCACCGCGTCGCGAGGAATGGATTGCATTTGACCGCAAATCCTCTGGCGTGCTGCAAACGCCACATGTCCGCTGTTCATTCCTCATCGCCGTCTTTCGGCCGCCGCTACATGGGCAGATTACAGCGCAAACTGAAACCCCGTATTGCTGATATCGTTGTTGGGGTTTGTTTTCATCCTCCGTCCAATCAGGACTATTGGGAGAAACAAAAACGAACCGGAAAGGCCTGACGGCTGGTGCTGTCCGGCCTTGGTGGGTGGTGTATTGGGCGTCAGGCGTCCCAATCAGGCATCCGCCGCTTTCTGCGGCCCCACGCCCCGCGGATGTATCGCTATTTATGGCCAAAAACGGTGGCTCGAATCTTTACTGATTGCAGGGGGGAACCCGCCTTTTTTTTTGCCCCCCAACCTTTTCGTTTTTCTATTTTCTAAATTCTCCCCCCCGCGATTTGTCCTTTTTTTTTTTTTTTTTTTTTTTTTTTTTTTTTTTTTTCGCAATCTCTCTCTTT